>Ga0078972_1000576_pt1 | contig 151685 bp, 132 predicted proteins | sample YelNatPaOPGAMG01_FD_67568 | JGI IMG/M metagenome (GOLD analysis project Ga0078972, IMG submission 67568) | Hot spring thermophilic microbial communities from Obsidian Pool, Yellowstone National Park, USA - OP-RAMG-01 (SPADES assembly) (version 2) | ecosystem: Environmental > Aquatic > Thermal... | reverse complement strand
AACGGACACGTGGCAAAGCGTTGGAGCACCTGTCGCATTGAAGGCGAGCGGATCGCGCGATCCGAGCATGCGCGACGATCCACACACAGCGACGCTGGCTGGGGCGATCTGCATGCCGCCGCTGTCGATGCAGGGCGATGCGGCAACACCGGGGTGCCTCTCTGTGGAGGCCGAGTCAGGGCGCACCGTCCGAAGTGGCGGTCGTCAAGTGGACGTGCCAGTGCTCCGCGGTGCCGTGACCCCATCACGTCATATGGCCTTTCGAAGCGCAATGCGAGCACCCAGGATGATGTCTGGTCCAAGACAGTCAGTGAAACGGAAACATTTCCACGAACACAAAGTGAATAAACATACCCACTCACAGACGCCACCCAGCCTTTTTATGACAGACCGCCTGCAATCCGTTTCAGTTTCTGCTCACACACTACGAGCCTGAGAGGCTGCCCCACAAAGATGGATCGTGGCAGGTCCTAGGGTCTCGTCTTTAGCACCATACATCGTCTGATACCAATAGCGTCGTTGAAGTGTCGGGTCACAAACTCCATGCGTGCATTGACGCTGACTGAATTCACAGGCGCAAAAATTCCTAATACTCGTGCCATATATGCCACTACAATCTCGTCATCATCTCGTTGGGCAAACACCTTCCCTCGAGTATCGTCGCTCTTGTTGCTGTTCTTTTTCGCCCCATGGTCAGCGAAAAGAGGATTTCTTCGTGTTTTCCTGCAGCCGGCGATGCCGACCCTAGCAGATCCCCGACTTCTTCGCCCATATCTCTCCTATGGATTTTTTATTTCTTAGAGTGAACCCACCTCGAACGCGTCTGCTATACACCGCGAAAACGCACTTGATGAAACTCACCTGAAGGTGGAACAATTTTGTGGTCGAAGGCCGTAATTTTGTGCCGAGGGTGTCCCTCGCATATCACACCGGCTGATTCTTGCTATCGTTTACTACGAACCGTACTTTCGAAGATTCCCATATGTCACGGCCCGCAGATTACGTATCATAGCTATCCATGGTTTGCACCAGAACCTGGACAAAAGCTGTTCATAAGGAAAACCTGGTCCAACACGTTGAAGCTGTTCGAACGAGTCTCGCAGCGAGAACGCTGCCTTCTGTGTCTGCATTGCCGGTGCCGATCAGCGGGTCTTTCTCAGCGCGCACAGATGGCCCCGGTGCACCGACGCCGCGCACGGCCCTCAGAAGACGCAGCCACTGAGCTCTGCACTGGTGTCGACGCTGTATCCGTGTGCCTACTCCCATAACGCTGCGTTCTACCTAGGATAGAGCATATGTCATTCAGCGCAACGTGCTTCGTGAATACCTTTGCAAAAAATGTCTCTTATTCAAGGGAGCAGCGTTTCCAGAAACTTGTCAAGAACTGTCCCGCATCCAGGGCGCCGACGCGGCGGAGAGCTCCTCGCCGGACGTGCCTAGTTGCGAAGGTCGCCCGGCACCGGATCGCCGTCCTGCCTGGTGACGGCATCGGGCCAGAGATTATGAACGTGACGCTTGACGTTTTGCGAACGGCCGGGCGGCGCTTTGATGTCGAGTGGGAGTTTCTCGAGGCACCTATTGGCGGGGCAGCGATCGACGCCGCCGGGGACCCGCTCCCAGTAGAGACGCTGTCTCTGTGCCGCCGCGCAGAGGCTGTGCTACTCGCTTGCGTAGGTGGTCCAAAGTGGGATAATCTATCCAGCAAACAGAGGCCCGAAGCTGGCCTGCTGAGGCTGCGAAAAGAGCTAGAAGCGTTTGCAAACCTGCGTCCGGTCAGAACGTTTTCTCAACTGCTTGACGCATCGCCCTTGAAAAGTGAGCTCGTGGCTGGAGTCGACCTGATCATTGTTCGCGAGCTCACCGGTGACGTCTACTTTGGCGAGCCGCGAGGCATCGAATTTATTCCAGAGGGAAATGGTGAGCGCGAAGCATTCAACACCATGCTGTATCGCGAATCGGAAATCGATCGCGTGGCCAAAGTCGCCTTTGAGTTGGCTATGACTCGACCGCGACGGAAGCTCTGCTCCGTCGACAAGGCCAATGTCTTGGAGACAAGCATGTTGTGGCGCAGCAGAGTAAGTACCATGGCTGCGTCGTATCCGGATGTGGAATTTTCAAGCATGTACGTGGACAACGCCGCTATGCAGTTGGTGCGTTATCCAAAACAGTTTGACGTCGTCCTTACGGGCAACATGTTCGGTGACATTCTTTCCGACGAGGCAAGCATGATTTCTGGTTCATTGGGAATGCTACCCAGCGCAAGCCTCGGGGACGGCACATTCCCTGCCATCTACGAACCCATTCATGGTTCTGCCCCGGACATTGCTGGCCAGAATAAGGCGAATCCAATGGCATGTATTTTGTCTGCGACGCTGATGCTCCGCTACAGCCTCAATCGACCCGACATGGCCGATGCGATCGAGCTGGCGATCACGAATGTTCTGGATCAGGGCTACCGAACTGCAGATATCATGTCGGCCGGTAAGCGACTATGCAACTGCTCGGAGATAGGCGACAAAATTCTGGAAGCGCTCCAGGAGAGCGCGGTATCTCGAGTCGCTTGAGTCAGTGTCTGAGGATGTAGACTCTGTGAAACCGGGGCGCTCATGGAGTCGTAGCCAAATCCCCGGGGTTTTGCGTGCTTCGCTTTTTGCTGCTGTTGACGGCTTCGCGATTTATAAAGAGAGGTTTCATGCTCCTGAAGCCGAAGGAATACGAATAAATTGGTTTTCTGGGCTAGTTTTGAGGTGCCTTGAGGACGCAAGTCCTCAGGGCTTTGCAAAGTTTTCGTTCCAAGTCATGGACTGCATTTTCTTTGGAGAGGTGCGGCATTCTCAGTTACGCCCAAACCCCAATTAAAACACCCGTCTGATCAAACAGGCAACATGCTTCCAGTTACGGTCTTTAGTCGTTCAGTGGTAGCGCTCAGTATTTCCCGGGCGGCAGTGGAGGACTCGTGCTTTGCTCGGCAAGCGCCAGTGCACCAAAGCTGCAGACGCTCCTGCTTGGCTTCCAGAGGCAGCCCGCCCTGGTCTTCGTTCCCCCTAAACCGGAGAGGCAATTTGACTAGTGGAAACTGCTTTCTAGGCGCACTGCAACGCAGTTCTGCGCGTGTGCTTGGAGCACGCCCTCAAGCGTTTGCCCTGCCAATATTGTAAAGCCACGAGAAAGCTCTGGAGGAGGCTTCAACAGCTTTGGGAACGAGCTGTCACCGACCACAGCCCTTACGCTCAGCTTTATAGTTACATTCCAACGTGCAAAGCGTCCGTCGTGTCCATTTTCAGAAAAAAAACCTTTGCAACCGAGCGAAGACTCTTGACGCAGCCCGGAACGTCACCGAGGCGCCAGATACCCAAACAGCGGGTGAAGTGGTGGCGTTCTTGGCCCTGGTCCCCCATTGCATTGTGATAAACCATTTCAAGAAGAGCGCCTAGCGCTTTGAAGACGCACAGCTCTCTGGAAAAACAGCCTCATCCTCCTTCTCACTTGCACCAGCAGGCGATCGTTACCCGGCTAGATACGCCCGCTACGACCGGCGCACTGTCTTGAGCCGGCGGGTGCTGCACAGCCGTGGACGCAGGAACGAACACGACTGCGTGACAAAAAGCCTTGTGAACAAGAAAGCAGCGTATAGCTTGTGGTTCAGCTCGCTGAGATTTCCATTGCCGCGTCTTGGTTGGCCATAGTGCTGAATCGCTTCGCAGGGCAGTTTGCGGTAGTGCAGACGCTCTAGAACGACGGACGCATCCGTTTGCTGCACCAGAGGCGGTCAACTTGCCTCAATGGCGAGCGCCAGCAGCTGCTTCTGTGGGCAGATCCGTCTCCGAGCTTTGAACCCCCCTAAAACATGCACTTCCAACTATGTTGGATGCAATGGGCGGTTGTTGCGTCCTAACGGTCACCGGTGGCTCGTGGCGTCCGCAGCGAACGCGCCCCAGCAGCGCGGACTAGAGTTTGCGAACGGGCCGAGCCCGAAACCAAAGATTCGTGCAATCGCTTCGGATATGGACGGGACTTTTCTCGCCAGGGATCACTCAGCGCCGAAGCGAAATATCGAGACGGTGCTCGACTGTATGCAGCGCGGAATCTTGTTTCTTCCAGCAACTGGAAAGTCTCGGGCCGGTGCAATGGCGTCTATTGGACCGCTCGCGAAACATCTGACGTCAAACGGTAGACACGGTGCGCCTGGAGTATACATACAGGGCCTTGTGGTGCACGGCCTCGAGGGTGAGCTCGTCTATCAGCGAACGCTGCCGCGCGAAACCGCCCGGGAGCTGGTACGCATCCAGCGCCAGCTTCGGTTCGGGAGTCTCGTGGCCTACTCTGGCGACCGGATTATCTGTGAAAAGCGCAATGAGTACACCGAGCTTCTGATTGCCTATCATGAGCCCGCGCCCGACGATTCTTTCGGTGAAGTTTGGGAGCGTATTCTTGCCCGGCCAGAACAAGAACTACCCATTCACAAGATGCTCTTTGTGGATACGGTGGAGAGGATTCGCGAGCTGCGTCCGCTTGTTGAGGACGCCATGGGACAAAACAGCGGATCAGCCGCAATTTCGGACGGAGGTTACAACACAAAGATGCAGGATGACACCGGAAACGGGGCACCGAAATCGATGAACTGGACCCCAGCAGAACGAAATCCCTGCAAAGCCGTCGAGACGGATATGCGACCGTCGCCTCGAGGCCGCTGCGTCCAGGCCTGTCCGGAAATGCTGGAGGTCTTGCCACTGGATGCCAACAAGGGGAACGGCCTGCAGCGCCTACTCCATCACCTCGGCATATCGCCGTCTGAAGTGCTCGCAATAGGTGATGCCGAGAACGATATCGAAATGATCCGAAATGTGGGCCTGGGTGTCGCAGTTGGAAACGCCTTGCCGCAACTCAAGAAGGTTGCCGATGTCGTTCTCGAAGAGACGAACGATGAGGCTGCCGTCGCCGCTGCCTTGGAGCGATTCGTGCTCTGTCCATCGAAGGCATAGCGAAAGCGTGCGAGGCGCCCGCCATAGAGACGTTTCCGGATGCGCGTGCAGAGGCAGTCACACTGGATGCCCCGCAGGCGGAATGCGCCGGTGCGCAGGAACTCCCGCAGAGTCCGCCACCGAGGGCGGGTTGTGTTCATGAACCTGTTGCAACGATCTTGAATGTCCTTCATGGCCCCTCGATAGATGCGTATCCTTTGCAGCACTTGATGGTGTTTGGAACTGCAGAATGCTGTGTGGCGGCGGCTCGACGTTTCCGGTATCAGCGAGGGAAGAGGCCCTGTACCCAATGATGCAAGATTTTGCATCATGGCGTCATTAGTTATGAGCGTCGTCGCAACGCCTGCTTCTCTCTTCAGGTTGTTGCGTCGCGTTTTCAAGCTGCCTCTTCCTGAGTCCATACGTTTCACAAGACATGTACAATAAACGAGCCCTGTCGATGGATATACCGCGGCGCACCTGCAGCGGTAGCAGCTCGTCCAACGGCCTCGTCCCGAAGACGCACCTCGGGGTGCGCAAACCTCTTCCAATTGTTCAGCTTCCGGTCGCCTTACCTGTATAACTAGTACTGCCTTGCAGTGCTCGAGCAGCGCCACTCGGTGAAACACAGCATCCATCGATTGAGGGGTTCATCATGTTGCGGCGCCATTTGCGGATTGCCTGACTCCAATCAACACTTACGGGCGTCGTGTTGAGGATGAGCTTTCCGGTGCATCGCTTCGTGAATAGACTGCCGCGCGCTGCTGAGCTTTGTCATGGTGATCCCGCATGCTCTATCCCATGAACTACGGATTGTGGAGTCAGATGCGCTATCCACGCGCAAACGCATGCTGGCGTGGCCACGGATACCACGATACTGTCTTTGAACGATCAGCAGAGGGCACTGCTCGCTTTGTGATCGAAGAGAATGAAGGCTGCGACTCGTTAATCCTGCATCAGCACTGCTCGTAAGCGCCTCCATCAGGTGTTTGATTTGGGAATATTGTTGCGAATTAGGTTTCTCAGAAACCCAGATGCGTACGATGCGGCATAAGCTGTCGGGCTCGTTCCACTCTGGTTCCTCTGTGTTCTCCAGCGGCACTTGTTGGGGTGCAAGCACCGGACAGAGGCGCCATGGCGCATGAGGCCTCTGCTCTCCGACCAGTGGACGTCTACTGCATGTGTATAAATTCTGCGAGAGCGCTCCGGCCTGGCACTGAACAGTGCAGCTGAACTGCTGCAGTGTTGACACAAAGGCTGTATCAAGTGGGTCCTGCAAGCGAGCGGACGGTATTCTGCGCGATCTCGAAAGCGGCATTGTCCAGCAGCGAGCATGTCTTCATGACTTCGCTGGAGCGCTTGCGGCGTCTGAGAAAGCACCTTGAGCGAATTTTCCCAGGGTCATCCATGGCAAGCTCGGCACCCATATAGTCACTGGATTCATTTAACCACAATTCACGGTCAGATGATTGGTCTGAAGTCAACGGCATGTCATCAGATTCCGAGAGGAACGTGCAACTTGTACCGTGTTGCTGCTAATAATCTTGCATCCGGGACACGCTGATCAGGTTCAACAACCTTACGTTATTGGAAACGACCTTTGAGAGCGCCAAGGCAGACTGGATATAGCGACGCGTATGGGCAGTGGCCCAAAACACTCATGCACTTGCACTGGAATCAGCTGGTGCCCACGAAGAGACACGAGATGGTCTCAGGTGCTCAGCGGTTTGGTACATTCATAGAAATCAGTACAGTGGTACACCCGTGTCATACTGAAATGGAGCGGGTACAGTACCTAATTCGAGCATCCGCTCTAAATTTTGAGTCTCTTCCCAATGTCATCGATACGTGCCTATGCGGGCTTCTTCGGCGACTGCTTCCTTTTCCGCTACCCCAGCTCTTTCTCCAGGTACGCCAGTCTCTCCGTTCCTCCATGCTTCGTTCCCTGTAGTCGAATGATGCTGAGGGCTCTGCTAGAGACCTGATTTCACATCTGCCGGCTGTTATGGACACACCTCATTCACAGACGCAAGTCTCGATCAAAGAATCTGCTACCGTAACAGGCACGGTGTGCGCTTCAGAGCTATGCAACACTTGGTTGAGGTCAGACGCTCCCCTATATCCACCTCGGCTCGTGCTCCTCTGAAGGCCGCTCTGTCGCGACAGAGCACTCTCTTTAGCGCTCGATACTTTTCATTGACGGGTAGACGAGGCCTCGCTCGATGGACCATTCTGTTTCCGCGCTCAATGCCCGACACTACGATAACGCGCTTCTTCTGGGCGATCCCTCGGCAAGTGATCTTGTCCGCTGCACACACAAGCCCGTGTCGTTCCATTTCGTGGAGCACTTCTGTAACGAAATGTGGCCAACGATGAAACAGGTACCAGATATGAAATCCATACCGCAAAACAAGTCGACAGATATCGATCGGCCTGCGCTCCCTCCGTTCCAAGCGTTGACGCACGCTTTACTGAAACAAGTCGCCACGACGACTAGTGTCAGAGTCTACGATCGGTTTCCATGCCACTGGAAGAGAAAGAAGTCTCGAGGGCATATCTTGTCGGAGGTATCAAGCTGGTGTCGAATGTCGTTTCGTTCATGACCGCATCAGGCGCAGGTTTTGTCCTTAGCATGAAATCGAATGTTTCACGCGACAAGTCCGGCGAATTATCGGCAGGAGCTTGTGAACAAGTCGCCAATGGACGATATCCAATATTTTTCGACGTCGTTCTATTGGAGCGAACTGCTGCGACCACGCGTCGCCTTGAAACCAAAGAATCGGAAGCTCGACGCACAAGCGATTCAAGTATGCTGTACCAACTAAAACACGAGAAGCATGGCGGCTTCCACCTATGCACTGGATAATGATATCTGTTATATTACGAACCCTTATCCGATGGCGTCGCGAATCATCTTGCTCCCAGTGACGTAACGAATGCCAGCGTCAAAGCGCCGACGGATCGACTCTGGAAACACACTCGAGACTCCTGAACCCAACAGTGAATCCGAGAGCCCCTCTTCATGCGCTTCGAATATCCAGCGTGGTACGTCTAAAGAAGAGGTAGATGAAAAATCGAAAGGCAGGAACAGATCGAGCTTTTCAGTAGCTCATTCCAATCTCGCACGGGTTTCGAGCTCAGAGCTCTTCAGCCGCTAGTATGCAATTCCGGATAACGCACCATTCCACAGCACCTGCGCTGCTTCTACTGGCTCGTCCTGCTTTCTGAAGCGCATTCCGGCATTGTATTTGATTCGATTCGAAAAGGGGCCAAAGAAGCCACGTCCTTCAAACTCCCCTGAAGAACGTTACGCTTTAAATACAATACACATAACATCCTAGCCTATTACAACCTATGTAGCGCTAAGCGCATTCAACGCCACGTTAATGCCGGTACCCAGCGTCGCAGGAAAAGAGCGGCACTCTGCACTCCCTCTCTGGGCTGAACACATAATGCAGAAATCCTCGACAGACTCCTCGATGGTGGTTGGAGATGCGCTGCATGGTTCGCTTCCCGCAAACTGTCGAAACACGTTCTGGCACCTTCGTAAAACTCGCACAATAAAACACTCGGGCGGACTTGGGCCATGGAATGATGCATTACATGGGAGAGCGTGCGTAACTTCGCCTTCGATATACAGTCGGCATCTTTGAGCGAGTCCCTCTTCATCCGAAGGGAGCGCACCGCCCGCAATGTACGGTGACGTCAACGCCCGAGGGCATGGACGCGACGATCGTTGGTTCTCGTCAAGGCGCTTGTACGCTGCTCGGTCGAAATGTGGTTTCCTTCCAGTTCCATGTTCGACATCTGCAACGAATTCACTGCGCATCGATTCTGTGGCGTGGTACGGCCCTGGTGAGCCGCCCCTGAGATGCGCATCGGCGGACAGCGGTCGACCGCCAACCCTGTCCGCGAGCGTCCCGGGCATTCGCGGCTCTGTAATTTGTGCGTCATCTACCCAGGCTACATAGCTTGGATCCACTCGAACAATCAGGGCTGCGCCCTCCGTGCCCACGTGGATTAATTTGGATTGTATCTCCGCTTGTAGCGTTTGCTTGTACAAGTTATCGTTAGAACCGAGTGAATAGAACGTATATCGAAACGCTGCGGTTGTGAGCTCAGTTCTGGGCCACGATGCGACCGCAGAACTATTCATCGGACTTGTTCCAGAGGCGCCTCCAGCTTTTGATCTCGATACAGACGTGTCTTGCGCGCTGACAGTTACAAGCGCTGGCGCTAAGGATAGCGCTGCCCTGGTCAAGGCAGGAAGGCGCAGCGCATCCGCATCCCCGGAAAATGCAGGCTCCCGGTCGCTACGGCCCGATCTCCCAGTGTCCTTGGAATGAGGGAACCCCGGTGTAAGTTGCAGCCTCAGACCTGAGGAAAACTGTACAGTTCCACGTTCGCTCGGGTGTCTGACACCTCCCGCTAACGTTCTATCCACAGCGCGACCCCGGAACTGGTTTCGTCCGCCGGTTCTCCTCGAAGCGAGCTGAACGAAGGCCATTGTTCCTGGCCTTTGCTGGCGCCAAACGTGCCGAACAACCGTGGTTGCGACAACCACGCAACAAGCTCCCAGCTTTTGGATGACCAGGAGTCCAAAGCCCTGCTCTGGAGCAAGCAGGAGCGCGCATGCCACGGTTACCGTTCCTGTGATGAGCGTGATGCTCACCGATGCCCGCGTCGACGGCAGGTGTCTGCGCGCTGCACGCGTGCCGGACACGCGCCGGACACGCGCCGGACACGCGCCTAACACGCGCCGCGCTCGGTGCCGGTGATCGACGCTCGTTCCCGTTTGTCACATGAATTGTAGTCCAAGCCGCAGCGGGCGAGCGTCAGCAAATGCTCTGTCGAGGCTCATAGCAGACGCGTTCGAAGTGCGTTCATTTTCAAAAAACGAAAAATTCAAGGGAAAGGTATGGATGTGGAAATGGGTGATCCTTGATGGCCGTTATTTCCGGATGCTTGAAGCAAACGAAAAAATTATCCTCTTGCCAACCATCGAGCAAAGTAGAGCATTCGACGATGAAGAAGAAGACGAAGAAAAGGCGAGATAGGCGAGCAAGGGTGTTTGCGAGACGGAACGATGACGAGGTTGTATTGGCGCAGAGGGCACGAGTTCGAGTGCTCCTTGCATTGGTGAGTGCAAACGGAGGCAATAAACGAATGGAATTCGTGAACCGAGACTTTCATGCTGCAACGAGCATCAGGAGATGTGCTGCGCCGGAGAGGAGCCCCGGGGAGCTGGCGCGCGCGCCCTCTGTGGGGTAGCCTCTCAGGCTCGAAATGTATAGGGAGAAGCCGAAATCGATAGCATGCGGCTGGTCGGAAAAGGCTGGCAGGCGTCTGCTGATGGGTCTTCATATACCTCATTGGAGCGGTACGTTTTCGCTGCGTTGAGCGTGCCGACGCTGCGAGCATGCCTTTGCGCAACGCCTCTCGCTGAACTACCGTTCATTGCGGGTCGGCCCAGCGCTTTGGACACCTACCCACTGGTGGGTGCCAAGCACAAGTCCGTGTTGCGAGCCGCACACGAATTTCACACACGATCGCGCAAGAGAGAAGCGGCCCCCAGGATACATCCTAACAGCCAAATTTCTCCAACGCGCAGTGCACCGAAGGCAAGTCTGCATCCACAAACCGGCTGAGCACGAATCGAATTTGAGGCTCGATTCTGTGGCGAGTGAACCGCGCCCCGAGCCGACGCCCTCTGCGGTATGGCAAAGTGGTTCTGTCGCTGTGATGCATCCAAACTGGCGGCACAGGCGCTATCACGGACGATCAGGGCAGGCACTCGGCGCACGACAGAACGTAAAAAACCACCAGCACATCAAAGAAGAAGTATGGGTTATGGAACTTGGAATGGAAATGCTGGACGCATCTCTGAATGGTACCATCCGTACCGCAATCTGGGATCCCCGATCAAGGTAAGCGTCTATGAAACACAAAGCAAATCGCGCTGACCGTCCATTTCTAAATCACTGGACAAGCGTTGCAGATCGGCGCTGGAGGCGGCGCAGCAAAGCCTGCAATGAACAGTTACTGCTTCGGCAATCTTACTTCACCTTATCGGTGTACCAGTTTTCAGAAACTAGTGAATGCCCACAATGTTTGTACCAAGCATCACGAATTTTTGCGTCAATGATAGAAGCACATCGACAAGAACTACGCTCAAGACGAACACTATCGGTTACGACTGCTTTTGTTCGGAGGTGAGGAAACGACGAGGTAGCGCGCGCTTCACGCTTCGTGCCCAGCTCGCGCCGGGAGCAGGCGGTAGCACCCCAGCATCGGGGCGCAATCAACCATCTTCCGCCGGCGCTAGCAGGAACTGGGACGAGAGGGTTGAGTTGGCGACGCCGTTTGGTGTCGCCGTACGCGAGCTGCTGTCGCTGCCAGCCCGGGTTGCAACGGTTGCAGAACAGTGCCGCACTGAGGGCGGCATTCCCCAGGCACAGAGCCGTTTCGAAAAGCTACGGGAAGCCATCGCGAACGGGAATATGAGAAGTCGTCTCACCGCAATGCAAGAAGCGCACTTCTACCCAAGATCCCTCGTCGTGCCGGTGCTATTGCAGGTGCTCCGCTCTGCTGTTGAGCACGCTCGTGAGCGCAACCGACTCGAAGGAACCGGACCAAGTGCGGCGGACTCCTCGCGGCCGAAGAACCTGTCGACCCTGGTGCTACCGGATCGAGTTTTCGATGAAATGTCACGCTCTCAGGCAGCCTTTTCCCTGGCTATTCTTCTGGGCCAGGGTCAGGCGACGTCAGAGGCAGCTGTCGAAGAGTGGCGCCAGATGGCTGTCGAGGCCCTCATTGAGGTACTTCAGGAGGACCTTGACCCGGCTGCCCGTGCAGCTTCTGCAGGCGCTCTTGGCCATGTTGGCAGCCGATGTGAACAATTCAAACCGATGTTGGTGAGTCCTTTGCTTGGGTGTTTTGAGAAACAGAGCGAGGACTGGATTGTGAGGTTGAGCGCGGCGGCGAGCCTTGGGCTGGTACGCGCACGTGAAGCGCTGCTCCTGTTTATCGAGGAACTGAACAGTCATGAAGTGAACAGTGAGTCTGGGAAATCGCTCCTTGTTCAGACGGTGATATGCGCTCTTGGTGACCTCGCGTACGCAGACTATTCGCAGTCGGAGATGGACCAGGAACTGCTTCAGCGCTCAGTTCGAGCGATCGAGCGCTTTACCCGAAGCGAGGATGTTCTTGTGCGTATTTCCGTGACCGAGTCGCTCGGGCACTGGTGCAGGCACTCGTCCAAGGCACGCGCGGCGGTTGAATCACTTCTGTTGGACCCGAACGAGAACGTGGCGAAGACCGCTCGTTTCGCCTTGGACACCTATGCGAAACAGGATCAGTGATAGACTGTGACACTACAAGACTGTACAGGTTTGGTCGTGGTGTGGGCACGGGTTTCCTAGGTTGAATCTACGTGAAGCGCAAGCGTTTCGTGTTTGATGGGGATTTTGATACGTGGGTTGTAAAGCAAAGCTTCGAAAAGTTTCGGCGGATACGTCTCCGATTTCATAGGATATTCGGAGAAATCCAGGTTTTCACAGTGGCGTCGACGGAAACATCATCAACGGAGGTGCGGACGGGCCTCAGGTCGCTAGCTCGCTCGAATCAGTGAGAACAGGAATGCTGGAGCTTTGGATCTCGGACACAAAGTACTCCGTCAGATGATCGGCGACGGTGCTTGTGTTATGATGGACGATACTGGGTTCCACAAACGCTCTAAAGAACGGAACAACGTGCGATTGTGTATGCCGCAGGCAGCGCAGACGGCGCCGGGATCGCCCAAAAAAATGCCCGTGATCATCGGGCACTGCATACGCGGCGCAGCAACGGGGCGTACATCAAGCAGTCCCTCCAGTACCTGTCAAGAGCGTATATCCAGCCAAGAAGCAAGGATTCGCACGCCACAGGGCGGCACTCTGAAGAGCAGGAGCGGGGGACGTATGAGTTGCACGACCGCAGTCTCGTGTCCAAGCCGCGGATGGCGCAAATAGGCTGTGTATAGAGAAGATCTAAAGCAAATAAATTGTGTATCGCAACTTTTGCTTGCTCTTAGAGTGCGTCGACAGCAGCCGGAAGCAGCGATTTCGGGACTCCAACGCTGACGTCATATCCTTCGACTCCTAGTGACGAAGCTGGAGAAACAGGAGATCCCAGCGTATTTAGCGCCCAATACCACACAGCAAAATAAAGCATTCACTAAAAAAAATTTCGCAAATACTAGTGTTCACGACTACTGGAAAAGACCCGTACGTTAGTGAGTACGCGACAGTACGCTGCGTATGCTTGTTTTCCAGTTGCCTCGCATCAGTGCGAAACGTGGCACTTGCAATGCGCGGAAACGCACCACGACCATGTATATACAGTTATGTCTAGAATGTGATCATACGGTGGCGCTCCTGAACGGCAGACGCTGATCACGCGACCGGTCCGTTGCCCTCTGTGTCACGTTACAGGCCGGAATCTTCGCGAGCGAGACCGTGTCCGAGCTCGGCCCGCAGATAGTCCGATTTCGATGCCTCCGTTATAGGTGGCGTCAGCACTTTCGTTCGTGTCGTTCCGACGTTTACATAGACAAGGGTTTACTTCCGTGTCCGCTCACTGGTTTGTTTTCTGTTTAGCGCTGTTTTTGAAACAGACGCGTTCTATCCAGCTGCGCTGAAGTTTGTGCAGTCAAGAGCGCCGAGCGGTGAGCGTAACGCACCTGAGTTCCACTGCATAGCGTGACTTGTGTTAGCGACGCGACGTGCGAGCTGCGCACGAGTCGTGAACGCTTCACAAACGCAAGCTGGAGACTTGAGAGGTGGGGTTCTGGGTGTTCCTTAAAGCTGAGAACCGGGCACGTACATTTTATTGTTTTGACTCGAGGTGAAACACAAACTGCATTCACGAATACGTCTCCCACACCGCAGCTTTCAAGTTGAACGACTGAATTCTCTTCGCGGACGCACTTGCGGCCAGGTTCGGCCCAGCGCGTGCAAACGCGCTCTCTTGCGCGGAGCAGTTACGGGTTTGGTCTTTGTCTGCACAGTGGACAATATAGTTCGGGGACACCGGGATTCACCTTGGGGTGGCACGACCTCGAGATTCACGTCGCAGCACATTTTGAGCGTCCCTGAAAGCGTCTCTTAGCTCCAAACTCTGGCCGTGGGGCAATCTGGAACGATCGCTACACTCTTAATCACATAGCCGTGCATATTACGATCAATGGCATCGATGAAAGCAGGTACGCATTTTGAAAATGAAGACAATGGGAACGTGTCCACGAACAGCGTAACGCTGACGCGCCATGCGGTACCAGCTGCGTGGAAAGGGTCATCGTCTTTGCCGTATACTATGGTAAGTTGCTTCTCCTGGGCTGACTTGTCCGACAGTGAATCAGATGATGAAAATCAGACTTCGAGACCAGGTGCGGACTTGATCAAGGGCGTTTCAATCATCGAAGAGAGCAAGAGCATGGATGATCAAGTCGCAAACGCCTTGAACAAGACCGTCTACGATGATTTGTCGATACAGCTTAGCCCATTGACAAGCGGAACCCCGACTGCAAGTAGCAATTGGCTCCGGAGTCTTGAGGCTCGTTCTGCGCTGAACCTTATACATGAGTCGTGCCTTGGTCACTCTAGTACGACAGAGGTGAAAGCAAATGTGAGTAAGTTTCCCGAAAACGGTGATCGATCAGACCTGTATAGCTCGGTTTGTGAGAGCTTCGATCTCTTTGGGTACGCGAGTCGCAGCTGCGCGCGTTCAGCGCCAGGCAAAGTTGCATCTTCGCGCAACTGCGCAAAGGCATCGCAGGGTACTATAGAGGCGGCGGACGCAGAGATCGCGTTGCTACCTCTACGCGGAGAGAATCCGACCGAAATGGGTGCGCAGCAGGGGCACAAGCTTTGGCAGTCTTCCCGAGCTCTTTTGGAATCTACCCGCCGTCATGGCTGCCATCGCAATGATTACAATGAACGTAGTAGCGATCAGGGGTTTTCTCTATATGCTGCCGTAGCGGAGCGCGTAGAACTCGAAGAAGTCATCGATGCTGCAGAGCGTGCCTCAAAAGCGATCACAAACGGTGGGGCTCGTCTCGAGCGACCCTACCGATCGGGTGCATCGGGTGCCTATCTCATTCGGAATGCCACAGGCACGCAGAGCGTGTTGGGAATATTCAAACCGTTTGACGAGGAAACTGCTGGTACGGAGCTGCCTTTGCAACCAGCGCGCATGTATTTCCATCCCGCCGAGGGTGCATTTAAGGAATGTGCAGCGTATTTACTGGATCACGGGCACTTTGCGAATATTCCGCAAACAGCTCTCGCAAAATGTGAGCTTGTGGACAACTGCGGCGACACAATGACGAGGAAGACCAAATGCGGTGCATTTCAAGTGTACTACAGGAACCGCGGCGACGCCGAAGACTTTGGCCCTGGTGTTTTCGATACTGAATCAGTCCAACGCATCGCCGCTTTTGATATACGAGTGCTGCAGTGCGATCGGAACGCATCGAATGTGCTCGTGTGTGACACTTCAGAGCTGCTTCGGCACCGAGGCCTTTTGAAGGACTCGGAATCATGCGAAAAGGAATGCAAACAGGCCTCGCAGCGAACCCAAATGCAACTTGTCGCGATCGATCATGCGTACATTTTGCCAGAGCAGGTGCCGACCGTTCCTCGGGCATGCTGGATGGATTGGACGCAATCCCAGGAGGCTGTGTTGGACTCGGTTCGGCGCTACGTCTTGGGACTGGACTCATTCGCGGATGTGAAGTTGCTGACGCGCGAACTTGGACCACGTGCGCTTCGCAAGGGCAGCTTGCGCAGCCTCTGTGTTGGCACCCTGCTTTTGAAGCTTGGAATCCAAGCAGGGCTCACACTCTACCAAATCGGTCTGCTTGTGTACGGAGACGCATCCTCGACCCGCTCTGCAGAGTCTTGGCAATCAACTCGTGCTGCCCGTTCGCACAGAACACAGGACTCGTCTCCTGAGGATTACGGTCGAGCGGAACAGAGTCGTTTTGAAGGTCGAAGCAAACTGGAAACTGCCGTTCTGGAAGCGGAACGCGTTTGTGCTGCACGAGACAAGCGGCTACAGTCGTTATTTTGCGAGCGTCCTACGAAACCTGTTGGGTCACTCTACGTACGGCTTGTGGATGACGATTATGGAGTCTTTGCGTTTGAGGAGCAGCTTCAGGCAGCAATAGCGACATCAACATCAAGTGGACCGATAACAGTATCCACAGCCATCGCTGGGCCCGAGCAACAGCACCAAGAGCACCAACAACCACGCAATACCTCTGCCGACGCGGAAACGCCATCGAACAAGACGCAGGGTATGTTCCACTGTTTCGATGACGCCGAAGCGGATTTAGTGCCCATCTGCGCACTGGAATCGCCGTTTTTCTGCAAGTACCTCTCCAAACGCCTTACGATCGAAATCGAAAGGCTGAAGCAGAGTGCGCCAGGCACCAACTCCGTTGCCGAGTCAGGTTCCGTCCCGAGTCTCATGGATATGATTGCTGCGCGCCGTTCCATGTCGCCGGAAGCACCTGTAGCGAAAACCAGTGCTCCTGCGAGCGGCAGTAGTCACCCGAAGCACTCTGGTATACGTCGTTGCTCGTCGGAGCCCAACCTTCAGATACCATGATCGACTCCGTTACGCCCATCTTGGTATTCGCATATTTTTCAGGATTAGTATGCGTCGGTGATCTATGCACTCTTTCGAGGGAAAAGCGGCCTGGACGAGTCGGAGTGTCTACGTCGTTTGCGTGCCGCTGAAGAGGTTCAGGTAACTGGGTAAAGTCCTTTTGCACGCTCGTTCGCCAATGAGACAACGATACGCGTTTGGGACGCGCCCGAAAGCAGGCGCCGGTTACTGCTATTCACCGCAATTCAAAAGATGACTAGCTGGAATCTGGCGAGACTCCATTGAAAACGCGAGACCGCTGCGACAGCTCACTCAAGCACAACACGCTGACTTTGCTCCAGTCCGTGGTGGCATTCAGAGGGAGCCTGATTCGATTCACCAGAGGTGCGTGATGTAAAAAATCGCACTGGCGATGCTGTTTGTACAGCGCACTGCTACGCTGCAGTGATCATGGGTCAGATATATTTCCATCGTCCATGCGTTGTGAGATGGTGCTGTTTGTACAGCGCACTGCTACGCTGCAGTGATCATGGGTCAAGATATATTTCCATCGTCCATGCGTTGTGAGATGGTGCTGTTTGTACAGCGCACTGCTACGCTGCAGTGATCATGGGTCAAGATATATTTCCATCGTCCAATCGCACTGGCGATGCTGTTTGTACAGCGCACTGCTACGCTGCAGTGATCATGGGTCAAGATATATTTCCATCGTCCAATCGCACTGGCGATGCTGTTTGTACAGCGCACTGCTACGCTGCAGTGATCATGGGTCAAGATATATTTCCATCGTCCAATCGCACTGGCGATGCTGTTTGTACAGCGCACTGCTACGCTGCAGTGATCATGGGTCAAGATATATTTCCATCGTCCAATCGCACTGGCGATGCTGTTTGTACAGCGCACTGCTACGCTGCAGTGATCATGGGTCAAGATATATTTCCATCGTCCATGCGTTGTGAGATGGTGCTGTTTGTACAGCGCACTGCTGCGCTGCAGTGATCATGGGACAGATATACTTCCATCGTCCATGCGTTGTGAGATGGTGCTGCTGGTGTGACGGACGCTTCGCGGCCTGAACGCCGTCAAGCATTCCGACGTGACAGTTGATGTCGGGTCGCGCCCTTTGCAACACAGCACTGAAACATCTATCCAGCGGTTTCTGTACGCTTTTAGTGGATTGTAGTCAAGAAAATGACGGAAGTTCCACTGAAGGCGCTCCCGAGGGCCGCTCTCTGAAGACCAGCCTTCGCGTCGAGACTGGACGCTCAAGTGATGCAGGAGCGCCTCGCTCCGCTTGTGTCAATGCCGTCAACACTCCAGCGCCGAATCGTCTCTAGTCTGCGCGTCACTCAGCTGCACAGCAATCGATGCTGCAATGCCCACTGACACTGGCCTGCCTAGTCGTTTCGAACATGAACGAGTATCTCGGGAACAAGTTGTGAGCTGTTTCGGAAGCGCGAGGGAGCATGTTTCAGACGCAACCAAGGGCCCTCGCGCCCAAGCTGTTGTGTGTGGTACTCTATGACGTGAACGCTTTACATTGCAGGGCTCGAACGCATGGCTTGTGATGGTCGAGCAGAAACACGCCCACACGATGATCATGATGAAATCGAGGATAGTTAACGTGATTCGTCCGAGTAGGCCGAAGAATACGCAGTCATGTTGAATCATGGAGCACCATGGTCGCTCAGTAAATGACCCGGCAAACCGTTATCGATGCACTTCTGACGTCTATCCGGATCGCTGAACCATAACCTGCCAGTGGATGACGCTAGGCGAATATCCCGTTCTCGCTCTCGCCTGGGCACGGATTTCTGTTCATCAAAACACTGCAGCGCCTTTCGTACAGTACCTCGGCTGCGTTACGAAACAAACGTTCCCTCGAATGTCCGCTCAACACAGAGCTCCTGGACGCACCGGATGCACCAGGCAGGTCCGGGTGTTGAACGACGCGTTCGATACCGCGTGCAGAAACTCCTCACACGCGTTGTTCGTGGTGCAAGCACGCCACATCGCGAGCCGGTCGTCTTCGATTGTCTCGCCCGCTGACGTCCGATCGGCTTGCCGCACACCATGCCGTGCATCCGTCTCTGCTTCATGTGCTGCTTCGCTACCTGGGGATCAGCGAGCACCCGAGCCCGTGACGCGTGGATGTCGTCGGAAAGCCAATCACGGGAATCGCATGGCATCGAGTCCTGCACTCGTTGGAAACGCTCGTCGAGGGAGCAGAGGCGTGCAGCGCTTGGGTGCCCCGGCACGCCCAGTGCCAGCGGGTGCCGCTACGCCCACCGCCATCACCACCATCGAGCGAAACGATATATCGGCCAGTTGCCCTTCGTGGTCATGGAACATGTTGGCGAGGGCACGCTCACTGGCCCCGTACGGCCGCAACGGCCGGCGACTCCATTGCGCTGTCTCGTGGACTCGATCAATAGACTGTCCGCGTGAGTCATCCAGAGTCTCGCGTACTCCCTGAGCGAAGCGTGAAGCGCATCCCGCGCTGCTCGATACGGCACTCTCAGCGCATCCACACGGGTCCTGGGGCCGTCACTCCGCTCGTCGAGAGGCCTGGTGGCATCCGTCGCGCCCGACTCCCGATACTACCACGCCCTGGAAGAATGAACTCGTATTGTCCCTGGGGTGCCGAGCGTCAGCTGCAGTGCCCCACGAACGTTGGATCGCAGGCTCTCTGAGGGACGCGGACCGCTGGCAGCCCCGCGTCTGGAACGCCTAGCAACGTTCTCGGAATGAGGGGCGGGAACGCCAGACAAGCTGCGCACTCCTCGGCTGATTTTCAGTGATGGGCGTCGTCGTTGTCTCGGGGCAGGGCAGCGGCATGTGTGAAGGAGAAGCGACGAAGCGTGCACCGACGAAGGACCGGCTCTAGAAGGACTTCGCGCGTTTGGCGAGTTGCAAGCGACCGCTCGACTGAATCGCCGCAGTGGCTGATGCAGTCGGCATGCTGGCTGGTCTTCTGTAGACGCCCAGCGGCATGTTGCTCGCTCTTTGAATGCCCTTCTCGAGGCGGTGTGGCGTCTCGCCCGGATACAGGCGTGCCGAGTGCGGCGGGAACCCGTGCTTGCTGCACGCAGCGTTCGCGTCTCAGTCGGAAGTCACCGGTCTGTGTTGTTCAGCGTGCTTTTTGCTTTCCCCGGGGGCGTCGCCTCAGGAGCGTCCGTCGCATCTGGGCGGAGCATTCATATTCTGTGGCTTGTCTGGTCGTATTTGATGCGGCACGCATGGATGGAGCGGAATGGACTGCTCGGACGACTGTCGCGTTGACGGCGTTGCAGAGGCTCTGTTCGGGTGCTCGACGTTTAGCGCACGGCCCTAGAGAGTACTGGTTCACCAAAGTGCTGAACGTAGAATGCCTGCACGCTAGAGGTAAGCCCCATTGATTCGCATGTTAGCAGCGCTTGTGAAGAGTGTATCTGCTATGTCTGTCGAATGTGCAGGATCCGTTTCTTTAGTTGAACGTCTGTGAGAGAAACAAGTAATATCAGCAAGATCACGTCCGAATGTCCATTTCAGAATTCGTCGCTGCACGCCTAACCAGATCCCATCGGATTTGCCAATGTGATTCTTGGTTTACCACGCAAGCCATTGGCGTGTTGTACCGGTCGCTTCAAAGATGCGCCATTCGAAGCGAGCCTCACTTAAGACGACTTGGACCGAATCGATTCAGCGCCCACCTGGGTACCAGATTCTCCTGGGGATGCTTTTTCTTTGGCATTGGAGGCTTTGCTGCTGCCTCACAAGCATGAAAGACAGCTTCGCGTTGCCCTTTTGGGCTACCGCAAGTGATGCATGATGATCTTTGCCTAGAAGTACCGCTCCAAACATCGGGGGGCGGAAACCTTGGAGACGGAACACTTCGAGTCCGATTCTATAGTCGTTTTGCCCTACACTCTGCTGTCAGTGCGAGTGCATGGCCCGTGCCGAGCCGGTCTGGCAAGTACATCGGACAGGTTCAACGCACACGTCTCTGGAGAGCATCCGGACAACATCAAAAGTCAGGTATCCAGAAAAGATCGGCACCTCCAAGAGTGCTATCGTTCAGCGACGAGCATGCATCCCAAGGTTCCGTATCGTTGCTCCGGAAGCACGCATACTCTCCATACACCCAAACACCGAGCATACATGGTTCCATGCTGGATCGCTCTGTGCGAAACCGAGCGTCCATTCGACACCAGTTCGGTACCGCCATGCATCGCGCTTCGTCTGTTTCTGTTCACAAGCGAAACGCCAGTGTCGCACAGGCCTTTGTCTCCCGCCGACTATTCGCTCACGCTGCATTATCTACGGTCGAGACGATCGTCTGCAAGGCATACGGACACGGATCAAACGTTTGTGCAGGCTGCACCCTAATCAGATAACATCCAGACACATACACAGCGACATGGACGCCACGCGAGCGACCATCTCTCCCCGCTGCACCGAGGAGCGTATCGCTCCGCAGCCCCAGCGGCGCGCCGTTCCCAGTGCGATACGCGCGCACAGCACCGGCCAGCACCGAATCAGCGGACGCATGCGCAGACGGCACAGCGCCGCCGCTACAACCGCTGCATCGGTGAGCACTCGATGCGTCATCGCATCGCACAGCGCGCCACGTGGCGCATCGTGCAGCATCAACGGCACGTGTCTATCTGCGTGCGCGCTGACGCATTCGTCCCCGCGCAGTGTACAATATCGCGCAAGCGATCGCAGGGCTGATCGCATCCAGCACTCGGCAGGTAGTGTAGTGCGGAAGAGTTCGCGTTGTGTCGCACGTTCGTGTTCCGTTATGAACGGGTATCAGGAGAGCGAGCTTGAGGGAGATCTGAAGACGGAGGAGGTGGCGGCGCAGGAGCTCAAATCGGATAAACGCCACCAGCGGAACCCTGCGTGCCGGGTCTACGTTAGTAACCTCGCCTGGCGGACGACGTGGCGCGGTCTGAAGGACCACATGCGCAGCGCCGGCGAAGTCACCTACGCAGACGTTTACTTAGACAAAGAGACGCGGCGCTCGAGGGGTTGTGGGGTGGTGGAATATGAGGACGAGGCCTCAGCGCAACGGGCGATACGTGAGTTGAACGAAACCACTTTGGACGGCCGTCAAATCTACGTGCGAGAGGATCGCCACTAGTTTGCTAGCGGTGCTGTGCGAAGTCATTGCCGATACTTCTCAAGGTGACCAGGAACTTTAAAGGGATTTTCCGTGGACGGGCGCTCGACAATGGAGGGTTGGAGGATACAGTAGACGCGACCTGGGTGCCCAGGGTCAACGACGGATCATCGCCCTTTGGCCGCGCAACGCGAAGGCATGGCGTCCACACCCAGGCACGATGACGCTTCCAAGTGTGTCATCCGTGAGGATGCATTCGAACGTAGGATGCCACGACGCCATGCTGGTTGCTTCCATAACTGACTCGCGTGTCAGGGGAACTTGCACCGCATTGTTGCTCATGTTCTGTGCCGCTTGGCGAGGATAAAGTGTTGTCTTTTCGTGTTGTTGTAATATTTTTCGGAATGACGTATCTATCTGGTCTTTTCCGGCTTGTTCTCATAACGCTTCCGCTCGCGTTCCTCCGCTTCGAGTTCAAGTACTGGCTTGGACAGGCCGAAACGTTCCATGCGTTTCCGCCGCCGTTCCTCTTCCGCCTCATCAACCGGGACGAGGCCTCCGTGTTTCTCTAGTGCTTTCTCGAAACGCCTTCGTTTGCGGTACCGGTTGAGAGCGGCGCGCCGGAGCTCCGCCGGCAGACCCCCATAGGGCACCCCAAACCGAGCAGCTCGCGCCATGGTTTTCGCAACTTCCTCTCGCTCGGCGGGCGTGAGAAACTGCTCAAGTTCTTCGTCCGTAAGTTTTCTTGTTTCCTTCTCAGGTGAAGAGGAGTTTTCCGGTGCGGGCGCTGATGCTCTTGGCGCACTCGTAGTGTCGAGGTTCCCGGTTCCTGTGTCCTCTGCGCCCGCCTCCAGAGCGCCCTGCTCCTGGTTCGAAGCACTTTGCTGATCTCCACGTTCTGGTCTGGTGCCATGCTCAGCAGACTCCGCCTCGGCCTCTTTGTCGCCTTTCGAAGGCACTACTTCTGCTGCGGAAGTTTCTCCGTGCGCCTCCTGCTCAAGCGCTTTCTGAAGTCTCTCCTGTAACTCCTGCTTTTTCCCCGTGGTATCGAGGCCTCTTCTCTCGAGCTCGGAGCGTAGCTCGGCAACTTTCATATTTGCCACGTCCATTTCGAGTGCGTGTCCCAGCTTCAATACAGAAGCGAGCTCCACAAGCTATCGAAGAGGTATTGCGCGGGCGCGGTTTCCGACAGAGTCGGCGTGAAATGTTGCATTCTTGAATTCCATGAAACCTGGACCTAGACCAGCGTTCGGCGACTGGGCGCTCGATATCAGGGCACAGTGAAGCATCCATCATTGCGCGCTCTACTCCCAAGTTCCATAACTTCTAACCCTTCCCGGATATACTGGCCGCTTCAGACGTTTTACCTCGGGCGTAGTGCATGGCCTGAATGTCCGCGATAGCGCCTGTAGCGCCGGTGCGGTCATGGCACGGACAGAGGTCGGCGTTGCCATATCGCAGAGGGCATCGGCTCGAGAGGGTACCCTGGAAACCACTCACAGACGCCTCCTAGCCTTTTTTGACCGGCCGCATGTTACTGGTTATAGATTTTCCTTGTATACTTTGAACCTGAGAGGCTGCTCCACAACGTTGGCTCGCGTCAACTCCTGGGCTTTCTCTCCCCAGCATCGCAAATCGTCTGATATTGATGGCGGCGTTCAAGGTTCGGTTCACGAACTCCATGCGCTTCTTGCCTCTACTAGAACGCATTATTGCAAGGATTGCTAAAACTCATGCCCTTTGCGCCAGTTTCTGCTCTGTCAGCGCTGCGTACTTTTCAATCCACTGAGCGCTCTGCCGGCCCTTCTGCATCTCGACCCTCTGCAGTGTACAGCGCAGCTCATCGCTTGGATTTTTTATTTCTTTAAATGAACGCACGTGCTAATGCCCTGAGGTAGGGACCTTCCCAGAGGGAGAAGGACCCGCGGAAGAGAGACGACATATGGTCCGGTGTGTCACCGTGCGCTGAAATCTTCAGCGATTCTTCCATCTGAGCGATCATTACGTTTCAACATAGAAAAGAATTCTTCGATGCGGTTGAAGTACGGCGAATATGGCGGAATGAAATGCAGGTCTACCCATATAGAATCGGTAAAAGTTCGAACTCGAAGGGTGAAATGCCATGTTGTGAAAAAGAAGGATGTCGCCTGACGCCAGGGAAAAGTCTTCAAGGGTTCCACGAAGTATCCGTGGTGGTAACAACAGAAACACGTGACGTACTAGCTGCAAATGTGTAAAAAGAACAGAAAATATCCATTAACGAGCAACTCGATAACATTCTGGCGCCACCTTCATGGTAACCTTTGAAAGGGAAAAATTTTCCGTATTCTCGAAAGCTTATCTCCCAGGCGGAAGGTCCCGCGAGCCGGACTTGTCTACCAGGCCCGTGGTTCGCGTCCCCTCCAGTGGCGGATGTTGTAATGAGACCTGAGCGACTCGTCCGCAACGCGGGTTATTCTGGGACTAGGAGCGGGTAGGCTGCGTCTGGACATCGCCCATGTTGCAGTTATCTCCTAGCATATCGCTTGGCGCTGCCGCAGGCAGTAAGTTTTTCTGCGCATATTTCAGGTTCCCAGAATGATCACTAGCCCTGATTCCAAGTCAGGCATAGCATTCCTCCATCCGACGCCCGCAGTGGAATGGCAAAGCCGCTCTGTCTCCGTCATACATATGCACCAGCAGTATAATCGCTGTTGGGGGTGCTCACGGCGGGCTGGGTACACAGTGGAACGTACAAAACAGTCGGTACATCCGGAACAACGTATAAGTAATGGAACTTGAAGGTAGGGTATAGCTCGATGAACGCATACCAGGATACCAAAATTCATCGTTCAGTCTGGGATCCAAGATCAACGTAATCGTTTCGTCAACGAAAAATTGGTTCCAAGCTGCATTTCCGAAGCGGTATTTGAACTGTGGGCGTTCGCCGTTCCGTGCCTGTTTTAGTCGACGGCGCTGTACATACACTTGAACTACTGGCACTGTGGAAAGTTACCGCTTTGGATAGAGCTGCTGTGCACCGCATTCCAAAAGCAGTCTCGATATTCGAAAGCAGCCCCTCAAGGTACCTTCTTCAGGCGGCGACTTGTGCGTTCAGCGGTGCGGGTCCAGTTGGTCTTCGGGACGAGGGCGCTCCCAGGGCCTTTACCTTGGAGAGAACACCGGCGTGAGTCGTCGCAGTGCGAGCGGGTTTACGCCCCCGGTTGTACCATGGCGGGATCGCCCGGAACTACGCGCTAATGGACCTCAGTGCTCAGGGTTCTGGGGTGAGCCCGACGCACCCCGGTCTGCGCGAGGCCCCCGAACCTGACCTCGAGGCAGTCTCGAGACCCAGCGCCATTATTTGTGCCTCAGAGTGCCCCATCTGTTTCGAGCAGCTTGCCAGCGCTGGTGCCCACCAGATATGCTGCTTGCGTTGTGGCCATATCTTCGGGCGCTCGTGTCTGGAACGATGGCTGCGTCAGCAACGGCGCGCAAGTGACCGTTGCTGTCCACAGTGCAAGCAGCGGGCACAGCTCTGCGATATCCGTCTCCTCTACGTACCAGGTACGCACATGGAGCGTGACGCTCGACCAGGTGGAAATCGCACCGGAGCTGCAGACGAGCGTCAGCTCAGTCACGTTCAGAGAGACCCTGCTACCGTTCAGCTTGTTACAAGAGAGGTGGATGAATGCGAAGAGCTTCGCAATGCATTGCGGGTGGAGCGTAAAAGGCGGGTCAGGATGGAGCTAGAGCTCTGTCGTGTGAGGAATGAATTGCGCACGCTTCAAGCATCATCAGGACGCGAACAGCGAAAATCAGAGCCAGAGCGATTGTGCACTAGTGCCCAGATACCAGGGGCAGCGGGTACGGCAGAACTGCCCCCTGCAATGGTGAGTGTAGACCCCAGAGAGCGTGCTGCCGCCTCGTCAGATTACTCGATGCTCGAACGTTTGAATATTCGATTCTGCGGCCAGACGCGTTGTCTGCTCGATCGAGCTCGCATTGCGTACATTCATGCCGATCGCGCAAGCATTTACGTATCGACAGCGGTATCGGACATGAAGGGAGTCCACGATGCGCAAACCTATACGCTGAAAGAGATTCCACTAGAGCTCATGTCGTCTCCGGTGGTGCCCGCGTTGGATCCGGACCTCCATCGAGGCCCCATTCGAGACGTCACTTCAAACGGACAGCTGCTCGCATCTGCGTCGCTTGACGGTAATGTGTCCCTCGTGGATATGCAAACGCGTCTGTTTGCCGCAAAGATTTTCGTCGGAGAGCCGCTGTGGTCCGTTAAGTTCGCGAATTCGTGGGAACACGGAATCGCTGTCGGATCGCAACGTGGTCTCCTGCGACTCTTTGACCTGCGCAAAACGCTGGAGCCACTCGGTATTTTCCGCTGCGCTGTCCCTTCTGGCGGTATCCACTCGATGCATTTGGATTCTGTGGGAGACTCTTGCAGCGAGCAACTTAACTTTTGCACGCTGCAATCGTTACATACGGTAGAGTTTTCGTGGAGCACGCTTTCCGGGAATCATGTTGTCGAGGCGTATCGCTTCCCTGACTTGTTTTCAAGCCCGACACAGATGTATTGCATGCGAGTCCACAGGCGCTTCATGCTTCTTTCGGGACGCCGCGGCCTGGCCTCCGATGGAGAGCACGTGCTCGTGGACGTTGACCATCCCAGTGGACAACCGCTCGTCGTACACAGAGCGAGTGGCTTCCAGCCCGGTCCTCAGCTCTGCAGCACGGATTTCGCGATGTTGCCGAACCGACAGGCACCCGAGGACGATCCTGTGCCTCTGCTCCTGTCCGGTGACGCGAAATCGCCTGGAGCGCTCCGCTGTTGGGCTCCAGGAGCCATTTCAGAATCCTTTTGCCTGAACCTCGGCGTTGCGTGTGAGCGCGGTTCAGAACAGCGGTTCGTACCGAACGTGGTTGCGGATGAGAGGCTGGGCGTTTTCGCGGCTGTGGCTCCAGAGTCCCTATCCGTCTTCAGTTGGACGAGACAAAAGTCTTAATCAGGCAGAGTACGGCACAGCGCAGTACACGAGTGCGAGCAGGATCATTAATGCAGCAGGCACCGCGTCTCGGCCAGCTGAAGCGTCGCTTGATCGCATTTTTTTCACCGTTGCAACGTCGTCGAGGAATCTCGCGACGTATCCGCTCGTCCAGAGGCATACGAAGACATGTCGGTGATGAGCGAGCGCTGGCCAGGCGCCTGAATCTTCAGCGGAGCCTCCGATGGCTTCTGCATACCAAACGATTCCGTTTGCTTGTACTCGGCAGGTTTTCGGCAGGAGGCGCAAACGTCACCTCTTCAGTATTCGATTGCACCTTAACGGAACGGAGTCGGTGCGTGATATCCAATGTCGGCGCGTCTGGGGGCTATGCGACGCACAAACACTTTATGGCCGCACTGCGTTTTTCCAGTGCTGCCAGATAGCAGAATGGAATACGCTTCTCGTGCGTACGCGAGTGCGGCTGGTAAACAGGACATGAAGCTGGACGCTTCCGCAGATGCCGTTATGTTCCAAGAGCCCTAGAGCATTGATGATCTATGGAGTAAGGGCTTGATGGATCCAGCGAACACGCAGGCGCCGCACAGCGACAGAATGGGTACACATTGCCTCTGCGGATGCTGGCTCGTACGGTCCATTATATGCGGCCCACTGCCGTGAGTCTCCTTGTCCATCCGGACGCTGAACGGCTGTACAAGCGGGTCCATGGCTGGGTGAGCAGGCCAATACGCTGGAGGAACTCGGCGACGGGGACGCGGCCTGAGCGCAGAGCGCGCTTCCCACGGCATCGTCCATGGACTGGTGGAGGGCGCTCGAGCGGTGCTGCAGCGCTCGCCCTGCCTGGAACCACAACGCACCGCCAAGCGAACTACCCGAGCCCGCGAGACATTCTGCATTCAACGTCGCTTTTGGAAATGATGGCAAGAAGGTTTCTTAGTGTCGTGGACTTGAGAGGGCTCGCAGGGAACCGAGCTCCAGCCAAGAAAACTTTCGCGCGCTGAACGGTGCCGACTCGTCGGTTCCCTACACCGGTATTAGGCTGAACGGAAACACTTGGCTGATAGCTCTATTCCTACTTTTCGATTTTCTTTCCGCGTGTTTTTTAGATGTAGATCCTCGACATTCGACATGCAGGAGGAGGTGCGATCGTATGGCACGTAGATTTGGGGTTCTCGGGCACCATTTCCTAGTGGCGGTTTGGAATCTTTGACGCTGGAATTCGTTGCATGACCGTCATCAGGATGATCTGTGACGCCATCGAAAAAGCGTCTATTAAATAACCAATATGATCAATCGATTCTTGTGTACGAGCGTCCACGCTCTGTCTTTCTTTAGGTGTAGCATGCTCAAATCAGCCATCTCTAAAGTCTTCCACTTTTCCGATCCGAGGCAACTCATAGGCGCAGCAATGCTCCCTGCTGGGTTGACAGGGAAAATGCAACGCGATCTTGACCCGTGACGACATCTTCACAAAATCATGCCCAGAATGCACTATGTTCCTCCATGCCAATATTAGATTTCGTTCGAAGAGCATGTCCTCCTCTCTCTGTGGACATCGACGAGACGGTATTCGAGCGCAGCTTGATACTCCTCATAGAATTCGATGCCGGAGGCTCGCGACCCCTGTGTTTGCATGGCGTAGAGTCTTGTACTCGGTCATGAGTCACCACTGCGATCGATTTCAGCGGGGACTGTGTTTCGGATTCGTTTGGAGCGCGTGCAGACGAATCGAAGATTCGCGGCTTGTACTATAACCTGGATTTTCCGTGCGGTACCTGTTCATCATGGACAGCAACGCATTCTATAAATCCACTATCGAAAGGAACAACGTACGCTTACGAGCGCAGCGGTCAGCGTACTCGAGACGATAATCTCTCAGAGGAGGCTCCTGACTGCAGTAGGGCAGGGCATGGGGCACGGAAACGGAGGCGGGCACCAAGGGGAGACTTCTGTACCCGACACGGACAGGTACCGAGCGATCAGGCAAGCGTTCACGCGTCACAGAGCCGCTCTCAGAGGAATAAGAGGTGTAGTGGACATATGGGAACACCCGACCAGAGTCAAGTGGCATTGCTGCGGAGAGCGCACAGAGTCTATGTACAAAAAGGAACAGGGAAACGGCGAGCGCAGCCCAGATCGCGACCTGCGTCTGTGCATGATATGCGTCGACTGCAGCCAGAATTCAGAAGCTATCACTGAAACGCAGCCATCACCATCGCTCGACTACTGACAACGGAGCTGGATAGTCATGAGAGACCGCCTTCGTCAACAAGCGTATTTAGAGACAGGAAATGAAGGCAGTCGCACTTGAGGCGCTCAAACGCCGGTGTTCATGACTGGTGGAAGAGACCCACATTTCAGCGTGTACGACCGTGTTTCATGAACGCTTATATTTAACGCCGGTCTAGGTGTATTCTGTACGCCCGAGTTTGCCAGGTGGCCCCGTTTCATTTTGTTCTGACGTAGGTCCCGCAGTCCGTGGATGCTCTGGAGCTGCCGCTGGGCGCTCCGTGCGAAAGCGATCGCTGGTGGATGGCGCGCACGCCCGCGCCGGCTGGCTGAAAACCGCCCGGGCGCATGGGATGCACCACACGCTCATTCCCGCTGGTGGATTCCCGAAACCTGCCTGCGGTCCCTGGAGCCGAACCTACGTCTACCGACGACGAGCTGCGAGTCGATCTCTCCAGGTGATGCGTACAGAAACCTTTGTACGGTAGAGGACAACCTTCACTGGTTCGATCCTCGGTTGGTGTTTTTTTTGCGTCTTTCCGTACCCGGCGCAGAAATGCGCCGTTTCAGCGGCGGTCGAACAGTACACGAGGTACTGAAAAAGTTGGCTCGGAGTTTCTGTAGACAATACATGCAAAGGGGCAGTGTCATATTTGGAGACAGATCGAGTTGGCTGGCGCTGTCGAGTGTTCTACCGCTACATGAGCTCTTAGAACTGCCTGTTGACATAGCGGCGATCTACGACTGGGAAACGCCCGTGCAAGAGCTGGCAGTGCGGGAACTCTGGACCAGCCAGGTAGGAGCAGTTATTCCCATCATATTTTTGATCGGGTGTGAGGTGCCGAGTTTGCTCGAGGACGGTCTAATCTCAGCTATTGTCGAGCGTGTTCTCGCTGTCATAGAGCCCCTCAGTATCGTCACTGAACGAGACACTGACCCGAGCGTCGCAGACGCACTGCAGCTCCGGGTGTTGCTCTTTACGACTTGGACGAACGCCGAGGCCGCCCAAGCCTGGCGAGTACGTCAGTCTGCAACGTCCTGGAGCGCCTCCGAGATGCACCATTCCTCTGAATTGTCTCGCGATGTCGGGCGTGGTGAAACTTCGCGAGAATCCCTTGGTGAACTTTTTCCTTACGCAGCGCTTAAGGCACGTATCGAGCGAGAGGTGCTTCGTCGCTACACCGCAACCTGTGCGGCGTGTCGCAGTTCACCAGGGGAGATTCCTTGTCAGCGTCACCGACGGGATCTTGACGTGCAGAGCTGGATACTGTACGCACCTCTTTTGGCGATGTATTCGGCTTTTCCGAGTCAGAACTTGGGGGTGTTATCTCCAGGATCGTGTGCTTGGTATCAATGTATCGGCTTTGGGGACGACGTTAAGCCCTGGACCCATCCAAGGATACTTTTTGAGCAAAGTCTGACGGATTCTCTCGCCGATGCCGCTCTACGGGTGTCACGCGAAGTCGCTGCTCTATGCGCAGCGTTGAAGTGCTCGTGCACGGGAGCGTTTGTACTCGGGCGTGCTCCAGTCGCAGATGCTATCGCGAAACGCTTCGTAGAATCTTTAGAATGTGCAGAATCGGAAATGGCGGACCTCGAACTCGCGAATTACGAAGGATTACGGATCGATGACCTTCAACGCCTCGAGTCGGATTTGAGTGCTACCCCCGTGCGCATGTGTGTAGTGTTTATGGATCGGCTGTTGGACGTTGCGTCAGCGGTTCGACACGCGAACGGCATGGATCCAGCGATCCATGACTGGTTCGGATGTCTATTGGCGTCGCAGCGACATGTATTGGAGAAGGTATCTCGTCGGTTTCTATATTCTGAATCCGATGCTGGCTCTGATCTCGACTGGTTCATTGCGCCGCTGGGGGGTGTTTCCGGGACAAGGGCGCTTCTCTCGACTGGTGAATTCACCGAAGCGTTGCTCGAGCGGCAGCACGATGTGGCAGCGTTTCTTTCCTTTGTGAAGAAGCAGCTTTCTTTTTTGGCGACGCCGCAGCAGACCTTAGCGAACAAGGCGGTGCACACACGGCCTGCAGAGACTGTCCGTTGTTCATCGATAGCAGGGCCGCCACGTCCGCCACGCCGAAAACTGGGCGCCACACGTCTGGGGCGCGTTTCCACCGCTGGCGTTGGCGTAGAAAATTCACAAGCGGTACCCAGTGCGATGTCTCATCCAGATACGGAAATTGCAAATGCGTCATCAGTGGAAAAAACCGCAAGTCTTGGAGATCAGGTTGAGCAGATGCGTACGCTGATCGAAAGCGTCTGGGATGCTCTGGAACCTCGCCAGCGCGTTCGCCAGAGTGGCCTATTCATCTACGCTGCCACTGCGATATGGTGCGCGGCGACAATGCTCCAGGATGCGGACACGAAGCAGCATGCAGACCCCAGCGTCGAGGCGGCATGCACCGATGAACAAAGACTGCAGTCGCTGCTCCAGCTGGCTCGGAACTGGGCCTCTGCCGGCTTTTCATTGCATCACATCATGGACGAGCTCCTTGATGTCATTTCAAACCAGAATCTCCACCGAGTGGTGCTACCGTTCCTTGCATACACGTGCTCGGTACTGGACTGGAAGGCGGACGCATCCGAGGCCGAGCGTACCCGCTTGTCCGGGGCTATTGAAGCTGCCGCGACGCGAGCCGGGGATGCCTGGATACGAGACACCGCAAACCTGCTTGTAGATCGCCTCTTTGAATTGAGCAGCATTTCAGCCCACAATGGACCGGATTATGAAGCTGTTGCAAGCGTTTGGACAAACTGGCTCAATAGCACACTGGTTGAGGCTGTGCAGAGCGGCACGGCAAACGCGACGCAAAGCATGGGCGTCTTGACCCTGCCGGCCTTATTATTTGCCTCACTCGAGGGTGCCAACACGAATCTGAGTTTTCACCCACGACGAAAAGGAAGCGCGCTCGCTGCGATCGCTGAAATCATAGGCTTTCCACGCGAGTCACGCGGAGCGCAGGCGTCCAACTCCAACGTCCCACAACTCCGCGACCACGACCTCATTCTAGTATGTGTTCCGAACGGTATCACCGTTTCAGAGTTGCGAGCATTTCAAGCACTCTCGCAATACTATGAAGCCTCTCACAAACAAATCCTCTACTTGCAACGCGGATTCCAATTCGTAGATCGCCGAAAGCTCCTCGCGGTGTGCTTCGGTGTCGAGGGCGACGGGCGCATCGACGAATTGCCAGCGGCGGGTGCCGTCGATCAGCCGGCGATGCGTGCGCGCTAACGACCACGACTTTGCCCTGTGCCGCCTAGGGCGCTGGTTGAGGCACTATGGAGCTGGCGAACGGCGCGGGCTGCTGCTGCGACGATCGTCACGTTGACACGGAGCGCCCTCTTGACCGAATGTATGAAGAAGGTCACGAGGACCCGGTTTCCGTCATAACTGGGCTCTGTAGGCAGTTTTACCAGCTCGGCTGGGTGACTGGCACTGGCGGGGGCATCTCCGTGCGACAGGGTCGCTGCGTCTACATGGCGCCGAGTGGAGTACAAAAGGAGCGAATTCGACGTCAAGACATCTTTGTGCTCGACCTGGAGACGGGGGAGGTCCTCCAGCGTCCCGCGAGTACGCCGTCGCTACGGGTCTCGCAGTGTTGCCCTCTATTTTACAACGCTTTTCGACTGCGGGATGCTGGTGCGTGCATTCACACGCACTCCCCAGCCGCTGTTATGGTAACGCTGCTGCCCCGTACGCAAGCAGACGCTGAGTTCAGAATTACCCATTTGGAAATGATAAAAGGGATCCCTTTGCACGGGTATCATGACACGCTGGTTATTCCCGTGATCGACAATACGGCGCACGAAGAGGAGCTGGCAGGGGATATGGCCAAAGCCATGCAGCGCTATCCGAAATCACCGGCAGTTCTGGTTCGACGTCACGGTCTCTACGCTTGGGGTCGTGACGATGTCGAGGCCAAGACAGTGACCGAATGCTTGGATTATCTTTTCGATATGGCCGTTCGGATGCAGCATGCTGGCATTGATTATACAAAGCCCCCGGTCGACTGTCGACAGTGCTACGCTTCAGATGTTTAAAGGGTTTAACTCTAGACGAAGTAGTCAAAGACTACTGGACTGTGCCCGGGTGCTGCATTTCGTTGGTTGAAATTCGCGGACACACCTCCAGTCCGCAGTTCGTTGCGATCGTATCCATGCGAAGCGGCTCGAGCGAGCATGTGTCGTCACCAGCGGATACCGTCAGAGCGCCACGCTGGAGTTACCGCGCCAGCATGAAACCTCGGGAATCCAAGACAGAGACGCTCGACCGCGAATGTCTGATGCCCGATGTCAACCAGGGCGCTTCAGAGTGCTGGCGTGGATACCGTTGTGGGATTTTTACCGTACTAAGAGCGGCACGGCGCGAGCGACACAGGTCGATACGTGCGAGTCCGCCTTGGCCGAGCGGGCAGCATTCGCGCCACCTCCCTGTTTGCGTGGGTGTATGACGGACACCGTGCAGGGTGAAGGAGCAGCCGACTGAGGCCACTGATCCAAGTGAACAGGATGCGCAGTCCGCTGTTCCGCAGTGCGCGTCGAAGACCGCCTCAGGTGCTTTTCTCGTCATGGCGCAGGTGAGGCGGGCTCGAACCCAGCATATTGTGGCGGTTCAGTCCGTTGATTCGGTGCCGTTGGTGAGCGCCTTGATGCGCGCCCTCAAGTCCTGCAGACGCGACGTGAGGTGGACTACGCCGAGCGTTTCCCTCTCTCCTTGTCTTTGTTTCTCCCGATCGAGCGCTTGTGCCACCTCCTGAGACTCTCGCTCAAGCGTTGATACCTGTACACCGTGCCGCCTGTCGTACTCCAGGATCCTGGTTCGCAGTGCGTTGTCCCTTCGTTCTTTGCAAGCGGCGAAGAGCAGCAACGACTCTTGACAAAACTCGTCCGCTTCACGCTCGAGTAAACACTGAATCATGAGCTGCAGTTGCTCTGCGCATAGGTCGATCGCTGCAGTAACCTCAGCGCCGCCATCCTTTGGCAACGCCGGCGCTGGCTGAAGCGCCAAGTCCACTGCCATCAAGGTGCGACCTTCCTCGGCACGGCCACTGAGCGCCATCTGAGCTCGGGTACCACGTCTCTATCACTCTAATTCTTCACGCTCCAATAAACTCGCCATAGAGAACGGACCCGTGTTTTGGCCTGGTAAAAGTCTTGCTCGAAGCAGGTGCGTGTGGTGTGCGTTGCTGCTTGGTGCTGGGCGCGAGTAGACGGACAGAATTGCGCAGGTCGAACAACCGAATGATTTTTATTTTTCATTGATAGAACGTTGACAGGCCAGTGTTTTTTGCCGAGTGTACGCTTGACATTAGCGCCATGAAGCATCGCTTGTAACACACCCTGCTACCAAGTTCCATAAGTCATACTTCTTCTCGGATATAGTGGTCGTTTCAAACGTTGCATCGACCGACGAGCCTGCCGTGAGCAACCGCAATGGCACCCATACCGCAGGTGCGGATGCAGCATAGAGACAGAAGGCGTTGCCACACCACCGAGAGTCAAGGCTCGAGTCGTGCTTCATTCAATACGGATTCGGGATGCACTATCATTCTCGGAGGCAGCAAACTGTGTAGAAAAGCGTACGGCCTGCGACAGCGCGAAGCGATATACAAAGAGGTCACCGCGACTAGGGCGATATCCAGATGCCGCTTACCGGCTCCAAGTCCCAGAATAACCTGCGTTACGGACAGCTGCTCGGAGCTCAGTACAGCACCCGCCACCAGGAGGAGCATGAAGCACGAGCGCGGCAGACTCGTCAGGCTCGAGAAACCTTCCGCCTAGAAGATAAACGTTCGAGTGTTCGGAAAGCTTGCTCCCCTTTCTAATGTATACCGCACAGAAAGAAAGAATTTCTAATTGAGTTGCTAGTACGTGGTTCTTTTCTTTTCCTTCTTTCTATAGCGTCGTCGATATATGCACGTCGATATCTGGCAGGCATGAGAGATGACGCAAATGCCGCCTATGGAGGGAAACGCGATCCTGATCATTAGCGTGGTGTTCTGCTGTACAAGATGCACTAGCGTTCGAGTTGTAGCAAAGTATAGTCTTTCAGTTCGGTAGGGTGCCAACCCTCACATTAGTGTATTCGAGTGCTTTTTCGTGGTTTATAGGAGAAGCGTTCGAAGTGGGTTCGTTTTCAAAAATAAAAAACGATACTTATCGAGAAGCAAGTGGAGGATCCTGGAGGATTCGTGTCGCCGGCTAGCGGAAAAAAACGAAAAACAGTCCCAAGCAAAGAGGGACTGGAGAAGACGAAGAAGCGAAGGCAGGAGGTCCGACGTCAATGGCTGCAAGAAAGGCCACAGTACAACGAGACTGTAGTGAAAGCCTGTCTTCTTAAATATATCAAAAATCCGTACAAGCAAAAGCTGCGAGACGCTATCAGAAACCATGTCGATTCGTACTCCAAGAGTATTACATAGGCGTCGTCAGGACTAATGCATTTGGCGAGGGAGATGTATCGCGACGTGACGGCCATCAAAACAGTCGAGGTTCCGGAAGAATTTTACGACTAGAGCTTCATCAGCCACCTGAAGGTTAGCACGTGGGAAACCTCGCGGAGAAATGAGCGAGTGCACGCTCGCCACGAATATCACCCCGAATTCCGCTTCAACAGTACTCGATACAAGGGTAACTTGCGCGTTTACGGATGAGGGGCAATCAAGTACCTCATGGGCCTGAAGAACCACATGATCGTGAACCTCAAACGTTTCATGATACGCTCCATTCTTCCACTCTACCCAGGCCTCTCTCGCAAAGGAACATGGGCCATCATCAATGGCATCATGGACGATCCCCAGCACGAACAGGGGATCGAGTTCGTCGACAAGAAGACATCACGCAGAAGCACGAATGAAGCGTCTGCGATCTGTGTGGCTATTTAAGAGCATCGGGCGGTCTTGGGGCTGGTCAACCCAACAGAAAAGGTATCAGAGATTAAGAAAAGTTATCCTCTGATGCTGTGCTATTTTGTGGTCCTGAACCGGCAACTCGATCGCAAGGCCGCAATGGAGCAGGATGTGGAAGCAAATGAAGAGTCGGAGAAACGGAACGCTTCCCTACTAGAGAAGCGCTTCAATGTCGTTCCCATACGCAACATCAAGTCGCACTTGGTGACAATTGGCTCCAGAGCCCTTTACGGCATCACGAGGGAGATCAGTCTGGAGTACGATGTCAGGAAGAAGGAGTTCCGCAATGTGACGAGCCGAGGTGCGAGCTTTCAAGCTTTTCAGGAGTCCGTGAAAATTCGCGTTGCTCATTCCGAGGAGATGTGGAAAGAGTACACCAAGCGCCGGTGCGCTCGTCAGCGTATCGACTTGGACTGTGGGAAGCAGCGTGCATTCGCCAACTTGTTCAATAAGTTGAGCGCCCTCAAGGAGGACAAGAGTCAACGACTCGTGATAGCACTCGGAACAGGGCGCTTGACGCATAAAAAAGGATGTGCACCAGCTCCGTCGACAAGAGCGTACAAAGAGTATGCACACCGTTTTTTCACAATACATACATAAGAGTTCCGAACATCGTATGTGCACCACGAACTGGGGTGTACGCTTCAGAGGTTCGAGATGGAAAAGTTTCACAGGAGCCCTGCGGATATCGAAAAGTACGGAGCGCTGGCGGAACAGAAAATGGCACAGAGGGCATGAGTTCGAGGACACCCTGCACTGGTGAGTACAACCAGCGGCGGCAAGAAACGCATGGAGGCTGTGACCCGAGACTTTCATGCCGCCATCACTATACGGAGATGTGTCGTAATGGAGAAGAGACCCAAAGAGCTGACGAGAGCCAACTTTGTGGAGCAGCCTCTCAATGTGGAATTTTACGGGAAGAAGATGAAGTCGATAGCAGGTGGCCGGCCCAAAAAGACCGTGAGGCGTCAGCATGGCAGCATCCATTTACCCTCTAGTCGTGAAATACTTCCGTTCCGATAACCACGCCTGCTGTTTTGTGCCGCAACAGGCGAGAGTTTCAACCTGGATGGATACCGGTACGAAAAAGACTCAGGCAACTGCGTTCTTGAGCGTTTCTAGTTTTGTTGCAGGTAAAACGCTCGCACAGCCGAGACTACGTAGGCTGCTTCACGGCGGACGAGGCCTTTCTTTCAGAGTACACCAACGCCCAAGTCGAGTCTGGACACTTGTAGCCTCGCTCGAGCAGCGCGAGTCGGGTCGTAAGCTAGATTCCGCTACAGAGGCTGTCCAGAAGCTGTACAACGCATACCCGTTTCCGCCGGATCCGCCTACGAGCGGGGCTCCACCAGGCTATAACTGGCGCTGGCACTACCCCACGGCGTACGCTTTTTGTGCCAAGGGTCGCGTTCCAGCGACAACGAAAGTTCGTATCCTGGACGCCGGCTGTGGAACCGGCTGCGGCACGGAGTATCTGGTTCACTTGAACCCGCAGGCAGAAGTGGTTGCTTTTGACCTGTCGCCGACAGCCCTGGCGACTGCACGTGAGCGCCTCGAGCTGTCGGTCCCCGATGCCCGGCATCGCACCAGCCTGTACTGCAAGTCCATATTCGATCTCGAGGACGGAGAAATAAGCGGTCGATTTGACATGATCAATTGTGTCGGCGTGATTCATCATACACCAGACCCAGCCAGAGCGCTGCAGATGCTGGCGGGAAAACTAGCCCCCGGTGGCATCCTGCATGTTTTCGTCTACGCCGAAGCAGGTCGGTGGGAAATTCGTCGGATGCAGGCAGCGATTGCCCTGATCCAAGAGGCTACCGGCAGCAAAGGGGATTATAAAAAGGGAGTCGCCCTCGGTCGGGCACTCTTTAGGGCGCTTCCGGACGAGAATCGCTTAAAGAAACGAGAGAATGAGCGATGGGCACACGACAACCGCTCCGATGCCACATTCGCGGATATGTATGTCCATCCATTGGAACACGACTTCGATGTACCGTCCGTCTTGGCGTTGGCGGAGAAAAGCGGTCTACGATTCCTGGGCTGGTCGAATGCTCGAAACTTTGATCTAGACCACTTGCTGGGGAACGATCCCGAGGTACGTCAGCTTGTTCAGGGGCTCAGCGACGCGGAGCGGTGGAGATTGGTGGAACTTCTCGATCCCGAGCGCATCACGCACTTTGAGTTCTTCCTAGCGCGCGACCCGTTTCCCTCGACAGAGCCCACGGATGATGAAATCGCTGCCAGCATTCCCGAATGGAGCGAATGCGCGTACGGCGCCCCGTCTGAACTTGTCCTCGATCGCGATTATAGGCCGGTGTCGCTGAGCGCGGCACAAGTCGCCTTTGCAAAGCAGATGGTCGCTGACGCTTCGTCAGGTGGGGCACTGTCGAATCGGCGAAGAACTCGTGAACTCATGGAGGCGAGTGGGTGCACCTTAGACCAAGTTCGCATGCTCATACGAGCTGGCCTGGTGCACATCCGCGCACCCTAGATGTTCCGAGATCTCGATTTTACACTGGAGTCGGAAGAGCAAGGCTGCCTTCCGGTATAAGGATACTGCTACGCGAGCGAATGCGTCGCGGATCCACCGGAGACGCTTCACTTGCATCGTAAAAAGATTGGCCTTGTTTTACTTCGGCTTGTAGGTATCGAGCGATGATCCTCGCTTGGAGTTGCGGTTGCAATGAAGTGAAACGGCCCTGGCGGCATACCACGATACCGACATTGCTCGTGAGTACGGGGCCTGTCGATGACAGGGTCAGAGCATGCAGGCCTCGTAGCCTATTGCCAGGTTCCCGCTTCGTCTCTGAAAGGCAGCCTCATGGGATAAAATCAGCAAAAGAGGGTTTCAGCATCCGCCAGGCCGCATAGGGTCAGTCCATGTCGCAGGGCAGTCTTAGGATTCATGGGGCGAGCGGCATTGTCGGCTGACTCTTTCCTTGTGTAAATCATGGAGAAGCTCATTCACTTTCGTATAGAATTGGCCGCTGCGCTCAGCGCTCACTTGGTTTGCACACAGGTTTCCAGCGAGCTTCTCCGCGGTGCTGCAGTCGACGGACTGCCTACTCCAGGTTGCTTCCGTCGACTTGCGCTCCGAGGAATCAGTTCCGTTGCTTGCCGAAGTCCCCTGCGACTGCACACCGGCTGGTGGTATAGATTCAGAGTTGCTGTGATCGAACGGTGGCCGGCGCTGGTTCGCTGGCTCCGCTGCCCAAGGAGCCTGGCGAGGCCTCTTCAAGCGGCGTTCTGACTCCGGCTGGTGTCCTTCGCAGTCGCAGTCCTCTGAGCCCTGAACGCTCGAGCAGGACGCAAGCAGGTCCAGATTTGATGACGCAGTAGCGCCCTCTTCACATAAACTAGCAAGCGAGACTGTGGAAGGGAAGGAGACGGGACCTTTGGTACGCTGTGTCTTTGCGGGTTGATCCGGTAACCGCTTCCCTGAGCGCTTCGCGTCGTCGTCCCCGTTCATTTCGGAAAAAGTGGCGCTCAGTGCGAGTCATTTGAAATCATCTTGCCCGCACAACCTTGGCAAGTTGCACACTCCGTCCCGAGAGAGCGCTACGACTGAGCCTGAGGAATACGTGGTTTGTTGCGAGGACCCGATTCGCAGCGATCGCTCCGCGTTTTCGCGCACCTCTCCAGCGCGTTGACACGATTCTCCAGATAGGGCACTCAGGGTCAGATGTTTTAGATGCCGGTCACATGGTCGCTTCTCTGGCTGGGGAAGCGAGCGCTCATCATGGGATGCAGGTGCATGCCACGAGGACAGCTGTACAACCAATTGGCTTATGCACCGAGCGGTGCCAAGGCATGTAACTACACCTGCGCATGCGAGGAAGCATGTGCGAGCGGACCGGCATTTGTGGTGAGAGGATAATCAACTGCGTACCTTGGCCCGCGGATACGTCTAAAGCTGGCGTCTTCCGAATGAGATATTGCTCTTGAGGCCACATTGTCCCGAATTCCCCAGTAATTCGTCGTGAACAGCGAACGAGAACATGTGTCATGCATACGAGACTTGAATTCCACGCCCTGAAGCGGACACCTCTATGATGGGGTCCATTCAGGTTCATCGATGCCAATGACAACAATCCGTCGATTCGGTATTGCAAACACGGGAACTTTGTCGGGATTTTCATCGTGAAAGTTTTGAGTACGCATTGTAGACTGCCAGTGCTCACGAGCATAGCACGTCTTTATGGAACGTACATCGATCCACGAAAATGATGTTCGCAGGCCTGTTCGTTGCGCTGGGCCGCCGTGCGCGCGGTGGCATTCAGATACCCGCGCACGCATCGTCTCTGCTCTGCATGCCGAGCGGGCACATGTCGCGTTCTTGCGACGGGTTCAGCATCTGCCCGCTACGGGATGCACTCGTGCAGCAGGCCAGGTACCTGCGTCGTTATACTCTTTTATCTGCACTGTGCTTCATCCGAGGTGCGCGTTATGAAATGCTTTTTCGCGGTTTACGGCAGACGCATTCGAAGTGCGTTCCTGCGAAGAACTAGAGAAACCCGAGGGAAAGGTATGGACAGAAAATTCGGGGATACTGGGTGCCTGGTGTAGCCGTCTGCCAAAAGAGGGCGAAAAATCCTTTCCGCATCCTTCGATCCCCGTTCTGCCTCTTCTAGCTCTTCGCCACTTGCTCTTCTTCACTCGGTGATTAGGGAGAACAGGATTTTTTTGTTTCTCTCCCGCAACTGGCGATGACATTACCCAGGATCCCCGAATTTTCTGTCCATACCTTTCCCTTGGATTATCTATGTCTCCAAAACGAACGCACTTGGAACGCATTGCCGTAAACCGCCGAAAAAGCATTTGATAACACGCACCAGCACTGGAACACCATTCAGGTGAAAGATGATCATCCCGCTCCAGCGCTGCGCGCACCAGTCGCGGGTGGCGCTGCGCATGCCATTCGCGATCGATCGCACGCTGCGCATCGCACCCGCGCGATCGCGCGTAACGCCATTTGGCCCAGCGCTGGATCCGACGCAGGGCCGCAGCCGGCACTGCAACGCGGCCAAACTGGTGACGTCGGCCCTGCTATGGATACGTTTTGGAACGGCCGGCCCCATTCGTGATGCTACCGCTTGCACGGCATGAATCCGTCTATGTTGCAGCAATTCATGCGGAGAAGGTATTGTTGTTGTCGTTAAACATCGCGTGAGTGAGTGTGTGTGTGGAACTGTGCACGCTCTGCTCTCCACAGCTGCTGCATCTAGCATTTCGTTGTAGCGTGTAGCGTTCTAAGCAGGTCGTCATTTAGCGCTTGGGCTCTGTGCTCTTCTCGATCGCAGATCTCCCGTGACGATATATCGGTGTGTGTGTGTGTATCTGGGTACCGTTGGAACCATATACACGTCGTGCGCGCACTCCATTTCGAAGGGTGCTAATCGTTTTCATTATTCGTTCTCAACTTAGCGCGCGGGGATTTCCGCATTCGTGTGTTGTTGTTTCTCGTCGTCGAGAGTGTTCGTGTGCACTTACGAGCGAAGCTGAATCCAGATCGAAAACGACCGGTTTCATCTGCTCGATCGACTGCAAGCCGAATCATATCTCTCGAGAAGCGCCTCTTTTTCAGTGTCTGTGACTCAGTACGTGAAGTGCTCGTCGTTCGCTCTCGCGGATACCAGCACATCGTGAACTGCAAGTGAAGCTGCAAAGAATCAAGCAAGCGCTCGTTTCATCGTTTTGGGAAACCTCTGCATTCAACAGGGAAACCTAGTGCACATCTCGTAACAGAACGTATCAACTACCCATGCGTAAGTTATTCTCTTTCATCTCTGCGGCAGCAGCAGCAGCAGTGCTCGCGCTGCTGTGTATGGTGGCCGCCATGGGCGGCGTCAACGCAGCGCCGTCCATGCTGGTGGACTCCAACCTGGAGCGGTGGAGCTCCCTGAACTCGACCTATATTGGAACAACCTGCTCGATCTATCTCTGTGGTGACGCTGGCAATGACCAGCAGAAGTGCTTCGACTACCAGTGCTGCTGGCAGACTCAGGTGAACTGGGGATTCAACTACAATGGAGATGGTGTTTGCGTCTCGTACGAGCCGACCTCCATCTGTAATATTTCCGCAGCCGACCGTGTCGCGATCGGCTATCCGCAGATCACTCCGGCAGAGTGTCTGCAGCAGGGTGGCTGCTGGAATCCCCTTCCACCGACGGAGGTCGGGCCCTGGTGCTATGCTCCAGTTGGCTACTCGCCTCCACCGCAGCAGCAACTTCCCAATGTGAGCTGTAATGTTGGCGACTACAAGGTTCCATGCTACTCCGGCTGGAATAACATGAACCAGCTGGATTGCGAGGCACAGGGCTGCTGCTGGGAGCAGAACCCGAACCTGACATATGAGGATTCTATCCCGAGCAGTCAGTCTCTGCAGAAGCAGCAGAAGGTGAATTTCTTCGGCAACAGCTACGGCTTCTGCTATCAACCGCTCATGACCTGCAACGTCACCTATCGGGAGCGCCAGAACTGCGGCTTCCCAGGCATTTCTGAGCAACAGTGCTTGGAGCGTAACTGCTGCTTCGATCCCATATTGCTGCCTCCGTACCTCCAGCAAAAGTATCAGACTCAGGATATTCCATGGTGCTACTACAAGAATCCGGTGGTCAACTTTCCCAGCGGATGGAACGCAACTGCTGTCTTTGGGCCGTTCAACTACAACAAGAGTTATTACAAGAAGTACTACCCGAAGCAGCAGGTGCAGCCGTTCAACCCTTACAGCCAGAACTCTGGCCAGCAGCAGCCGGTTCAAACTGAGCTGGAGCCGTCTTCAGGAAGCAGCAGCAGCAGCAGCAGCAGCGGTGGCATCGTCGTTACCGGCAGCAGCGGCAGCAGCGGCAGCAGCGGCAGCGGTGGCATCGTCGTTACCGGCAGCAGCGGCAGCTCATACGGATCTTCCTCGAGTGGATCGACGACCTCTACAGATGGAACGACGGTAGTGGGTCCAGTCGCCTCTCCGATGGCGAGCTCTGGCCCCTCCACCGTGGTGGTGGGCAGCGGCACCGGCTCCAGACTGGTGATGCAAGAAGCTGCTGCGATGATGCATTAGATAACGACGATTCGAGCTGGTGTACAGCGGCGCAACCGGAAAGGAAGGACAGGTGCAAGCGGGCGCCTCATGGGCAGACAAGCTAAGACGTTGGCCCGCTGATTCCGCCGTGCTGATGTTGGGGGCGCGCCTCTGTCAAGTCGGGGCTGCATCTCTCCCAGAGTCGTATCACATCGAATGCGCGAGTCATTTCGATTATCGTTACGCCGGCGAGATGCCATCTGCATAACAAAACGAGCCGTGAGATTGCAGTGCAATGCGGAAGGCGGCGGCACGCACATGTGAAACTGGCGCAAGCATGGAAGCGTTACTGAGTCGGAGACACAGGGGGAATGCGGGGTGCACGCTCACCCAATACCCGCCCTCAATGTAGTCTAACCGCTAACGCGAGAGGGTGAAGCGTGGCGCGGGCTGCTCTGCGCACACAACCCACCTTGAACAGAGGCGCGTCATACCCGCACCGCTGCATTCCCCGTACTGCGGTGCGCTGTGGCCCCTGCGGAAAGAAGCACGAAGGAGGCAACTTCGAGCTATCGATAAGCAGCGTAGTTGCCGGAATGGCGGTTTCCACTTGACAGGGGACGGAAAGTTCGGTTTTGCCGTAGGGCATATCTGGTACGTTCACAACCAGCATATATAAACGGAAGGTATTATTTCTCTGAAATCCAAAGCAAGTGGCGGGCGACAGCAGCAGCAGCAGCAGCTCAAGCGCCAAGCTCTTCGCGTGCACCAACGCAGAGGCGTGTGTCCCGCGTCGAGCTTTGGAGCCTTTTAACGACAGAGTTCCGCGAGTTTGATCGGACGCTACCGTGTCCACAAGCGCTGCTGATAACCGGAGCAAGAACTGTGTCCTGGTTGCCGATTTCAGTCTGCGATTAGGTCCGTGTCGCTATCAACAACGACGGCGCCGTTTGCTCGTTACTTGTTTATCGGCTTGCGCTGGTTCACAGGTGACATGAAACCAGGTCCTTCATCGCAATGAAAAGCCGTCCTGTATCCGTACGACCTGTAGCGGGACACTAGGCCGATCAAACCTACCGTCCATGCGCGAGCTCTGGCTTGGGGCTCTCTGACGGCAGTCCCTGCAGTCGGGATCGGGTGTGTGTTCAGGGACGGTGCTTCCCGTAGCTGACCGGCCTACGCCTCTGCCAGACTAGAAAGGAACACTAAACCACTCACACTGACCCTTGCGAATTTTTTTAGACGCGTCGTCTCGACGCTCGACGTGTGGCAGCCAGAGCTCACAAACATTTCTGTAGCGTGAAGATTCTCAACTGACTTTTCTGGGTGACGCCTTCGACGCTTTGCCGCTGGATTTCGTGACATCACCAGAATCAGGATGACTCGCAACGCCTCGACCAGTGGTTCACGAAATAACCAACGTCATGATCCAAATCGAATGCACATGCTTCCAACTTTCTGCTTCTCCTACGGAGCGTATGTCTAAACCACAGATTTTCAAGTTTTTGATCGTTCTGTTTTTTCTTCGCTGAGAAGGCATACGGCCTCGGAAAGGCGGAGTCGATTCGTCCCGTGGATTACGAAACTGCTGAAGAAGAAGAGCTGATCCCAATATCGAGCTCCCGAAGCGAGCCATGCTGCTTCCGTACCAAGATTCGAAGGAACTCATGAAGCACCATAGGAGCGACAAGCGACTGAATGCAAAAACAGATGTATAGATGTAGGAAAAGGTTAGATATTCAATTTTTTTGTAACGGCTTGGAGATTTATTGTTTTCCATTGAGACTGTATTGTTGGGGTATCCATCGGCATCGTTAGCGAACTAACTACACAGTTCATCACCGTTTCAGATCGCTAATGCACCCCTGACCATCAGAGGCAATACATGGAGAAACAACGAGCAGTTCAGACGCATGCCCTGGAGAGTTTGCTCCGAAATGTGACCTGCATCTGCTAGGTTCTGTGGAGAGCAAACATCTACACCTGTGCTTCAGTAAGATCCGAAGAGAAGTCCAATCTCCATGTGGTAAGCGACGGTGCTCTCGAGTTACGAGCCTGGAAACTGCTGCTTGGACCTTCAGTCGTAAGTTCCACTGGAACGCAAGTCATCTTTGCATCAGCGGAAGCGAGCAAATGAGAAAAGTGTCCGACCAGCGAGCAAGGGAAGAAGAACAGCGTCGCAGAACCCCAGGACACATTGCCATGAGTGGATAGAACGTATGAAAAGGATGCAAAGTGGTGATTAAGATACCTCGAAGCCCGGCACGATGATCGACATAATTTATTGGAAGAGTGCACAGAAAAGAGGAACGCGCAAAGATTCGGATCATGCAGCATCGAATGGAACAGCATGCGCTTGCTCGTGCAGCGGACAGCGTACTCGTCAAAGCGATACGCCCTGCAGAAGCCCCTTACAGTAGGATGCAGCGCCGGGCGGAAACACGTAGGAATGCAGGCAGGTTAGCCTTCTGTACGCGAAGAGGGCATGTACCGAGCGAGAAGGCGAGCGTTCGCACGCCACAGGGAGGCCTTTCTTAAGATGGACGATGTTGCATTTATAGGAACATCTGACCAGAGCCAACTATCACCGCTGCGAAGGATGCATCAAGGCTGTGTACACACAGAAGATGACCAATGGCTATCGAAGCGTTGATCGCAAATCTGGCTTCTGCGTGAACTGCGTCGACAACAGCCCGAGGCAGCGCAGTCGGATCTCTAACGCTGCTGTGAACATCATTCGACTTTTGGAAACGGAGCGGGATGGACAGGCCTGACCGTCGAATTAAAACTCGAGACAAAAAAGAACACGAAAAGGAACCAGTCAGAGAAAAAGCCAATAAAGGCTTGTGCTGATGCCATCTGGATGCCACCAGAAGTGCAGCATGCACGCCCATGTTAGAGCAGCTGTTATCTGTCTTTCTGAAATGGGTATACGGTGTAAGCCAGAGCTAGTCAAGTGGTCCTGTTCCATTTGATACCGCCATAGGTATCGGTGAGCGACCGCGTGTTCGTAACCACCATGAACCGTGGTCCACCGACCGGGAAAACCGGTAGCTCCATAAACTTCTTCTACACTCCATGAGATGTTGCAACATACTTCAAGATCATCCGCGTCGCAGTGCGAAAACCGAAAACATTTATCCACATTCCAGCGCAACGGATTCCTATTTCCGTCTCGCTCGTTCGCGTGCGAACTCGTGCGGCGTCAGCGCCCCGTCTGCCGTGCGCACATTCCTTTTACACCTCGGTCAAGTCTGGAAGCTACCAATGCTGTGAAGCCACGGTGTTCCTTGGGTGGTGAATGAGCTCGACACAGCGCCTAGTGGTCCTTGAACTGTATCGGAAGCTACTCCGGGCGGCAAGTCACTATCCCTCCATCCGACGCCAGGCTGTATACCAAGCTATAAGGGAGGAGTTTCGGCGAAACCGTCACCTAGACCCAAAGGCAAGCGAAGAGCAGCTTCGACTCGCGGTATGCGAGCTCCAAAGGCTCTCAGTCTGGCGTGTAACTCGCGACGCCGAGGACCCCTCAAAACCTAGCAAGCAGAAAGACTGGTTCGTTCAATTGTGAGTGAGCAGGCATAATAGACCTGGCTCTCTTGCGGAAACTTTCCTCGGTACGGGACGTTGCCCTGGAGGTTTCACGCAGCACGAGCACTGGGCACAAGTATGGAATGCGTCTTTACAGCGGCTTGCTTTCCCGTGTCGAGCGGGCAGGCGGGAAAAAAGCCATTCGCACTTGCACGAAAAGCGTGTGTGCCGCGGCTTGCTTTCGTATTCCAGACCGACGGTTGGAAAAAGTAGCCAATCGCAGAAACACGGAAAAGCGTTTGAATAGCGGCTCGCTTTACGATATCAGTTAAAGAGTCCGTCACGCTGACAGACAATAGAGTAGCCAGTGGAGCTTGCACTGAACCGACGAATACCCGAGTGCTTGGTTTCACCGAGCGCATTGCGACTGCAAACCGCTATCTCTCCCGTCCGACTCTATCCACGGAAAGCGCTAGCCTTGGCATCTTCAGCAGGGATACTCAACCAACAGCGGATAGCGAGTTGCTTTCAGCTCAAGAAAGCTATGATGGAAGCATCTGGAACTATTGGCTATCCCTTGGCAAGTTTTACCATCATCACCGCTGACGAGCATCGGCGAGCGCGCTTTAACGAGTTCGAGCAAGCGCCAGTGCTTCCGATCCAGGAGCTCAAGGCATACGCAGCTCTCCAGAGCTGAACCAGTTATCAAAAGAAGCAGGTCGTCATGCAGAAGAAAATTTCGTATCGGATGTAGACGCTTCGTCACATAGAGGCACGGTGGCGTCAATGTATGCTCGGAGCAAGCTTTGCACTCTTGCATGCCCTGAATACAACAGCGACGACGATAACGACGAGGAATGGAGCCAGATGCTGTGTGCCTCTGCTGATGATTTGCAGTATTAGCAAATATAGCAGATACAAACGCCTCGGTCGTTGCATTCAGATACCCGGAAGAATATGCAGCATATCCGCTGTGTTCATCTTCTCGCGACGCGGTTGCGCCGTCGCGAGAACCCGCCGTACACCGTGGGATACGCGGTCGTCTCGCGCCGCACCGGGACAGCAGCGCACATACCTTCAACGGTATAATGCGTCTCAGAAAGAGGCGATATAATCGAAATTTCGAGCGATGCCGGGTACCTCTGAAGCATGCGATATATTCGGAAGACTTAGGGAAAGAGGCGGTCGAGGATCTCCTGAGCGTTGGACATGCGTCCGCCGGGATTCTGGCGCATGTACTCTTGCAGAATGAAGATGGCTCCTGCGCGCGTCACGTCAGTAAACTCCATAATCACGGAAACTAATTCCTCGTCAATGTCGGCACTCGTTTCCGAGTCGGACGTATGCAGGGCACCCTGGTGATCTCTCGAGTCGTCGGGGATCAGCTCGAGGCGATTTGATACCAGAAGCGGTTCTGGTGCCTCGGAATCGCTCAGGAGGTAACTTAAGCGCGCTTGCAACCAGCCCAGTCTGGAGCAATAGGATGTGCGTATTGCGGCAGAGAGCTGTCGCTCATCGAGGATTGGCATTTCTAATACATTAATCTGCTCTATTTCACTAATGAGTAAGCCTCGTTCATGCCAAAGCGGCTCCTCGGTGCGCAGTGCGCTTTTTTGCAGCCACTCGTGCCGCATAGCTAGATCAGATTCGAGGCGAGTGCGAAGCGGGGAGTTCGTCCCTGATGCCCTCGAACAGACGGCGCTCGCAATGGCAACGCACAAGTCCTGCGGAAGGCGCTCGTGCACCTGGCACTGACGGGGTACGGAGTCGGCCGCCACAGCGCCCCGTTCGTACTCTGCAAGAACGAGAAATCTTACGAGGCGCCGAAACATCGCCCACAGCATTGGCGAGTTCAGGGCTATCGAGGCAAGTCGAGAAACATACTCACCAAGTGATAACTCGTGTAGCGCCTGAATGTACAGCAGCACAAAATTCAGAATCCAGGGAGACGTGGGCGTTTCTATTCGTAACCCCGGCATGGGTAATATATGTTCCGCATCATGTGCGGGCGTGAGTTCCGCGACCCCTGCCCAGTCGCCACGCTCGATGAGTGCGCGGACCCGCTTCAGGAGCCCAAGTCGCTCCTGTGCATACGTCTTGATCGCGGACTGAAGTTCAGGTTGCAAAGCGTTTCGCGTGGACTCCAGCAGAACTACCTGAGGCAGGGCCTCTCGGACAGAGGGAGGTCTTTCCCACCAATCATTCACATAAGATCGAAGCAATTCCAGAGAGTACTGAGATATTCCCAGGGCATCGTGACAGATCTGGAGCGCTTTCTTCTCTTCCTTGCTGATGACGTCGCTGTCGGGGGCGACACGCTCGGCTTTGCGTGGAGCCTCGATGCGCCGGACCGGGGTCGAGTCACCACCACCACCACCACCACCAGCTGCTGCCGCCGCCGCCGCCTGGTCTGGGTGGTAGTCACGCCCCCGATAGCGTTCCAGATAGTAGAGAACAACCTCAAGTCGTGTCAGTGGGATGCAATCATAGCCTAGGGATTCCTTCATCACTCGATGATCGCCATCGAGCGTCGTTGGCGAGCAGACCTGGATCGGCGTGCAACAACGATACAACTCCGTTACGCTTTCAACAATCGCATCCTTCTCCTGACTGAGCGTACGCGCGACCGCCGCATCATCCAGAATCAAGCGTAGCATCTGCTTAAAGTGGCCGAAAGCGTCCGGGTGTAGCTCGAGCGCCTCCTCAAGCAGCGTCGGGCGCCGCAAATACTCGAGCACTTTCGTCCACGGCACCGGGTTCTGGATATCCCCGCTCGCTGCAAGACGCTCGCGTTTCTGCTCCCGTTGTATCAGATCCGCTAGAGCCGCTTTTCGTAAACCCATCAAAAGATTCGGCTCGTTATGGAAAACACGAAGAGCTCGCTCGCCAACTCTGGTTCGAGCAAGCTCGCCATGGCAAAGTTCATCGACATCGACCTGCTGCAGCGCTTGACGAACTCGCTCTAGCACTGTACACTTTGGTTGCGATCCGTACTCTTTCCGTACTTGTACGTGTTCTTCAACCAGTTCGTCGACCAGGGCCGAGTTTACACCGTTCATCAGTGTCACTTCCGACATGGTCCGCCCAGGACAAACCGCGCTCGTGCAGAGCGGAGACGCTTGCTCGAAACGACGTTCGCTGTGCCCAGTCCTTCTCTCCACCACTTGTTCTATTGAGTCAAAAAGGAACCCAACGCTGCACGCTTGCGTACGCTGTGGACGCTTCTACACGGCAGTCTGCCAAACTTTGCCCTAAAGAGCGGGTTCTGGGCAAACTGCCTTTCGAGCGAAGCACGATACACATACACCAAGCAGGAGCGAAGGTTTCGCAGCGCGTTTCGCCTGCGCTTGCTGTGCACCAGACGCTGCGCAGTACCGCGCGCGCTACGCGTCTGTCAGGTTGAAGCGGAACACTGGATGCGTTGCTATGTCCCTGCCTTGCGCCATTTTCTCCAAATTTTTCTGGATTTACAGCTTCGATATTCGAAGTACAGCAACAGGGGTTTTATGGAATCATACGTCGGTTTGGCATGATCGGTCGTCTTATCGGAAAGGCTATTTCAACGCGTTTTCGCTGCAACTCATTACGTCACTGTCATCAAGAGGAGTCGCGACGCTTTCCAACAAGGGTTCGTAAAACAACCGTTATCATTGTATCAATGACGCTGCAGTAACCTCGACTATTCTAATTTTACGTATGTGAAGGATGTTCAAATCACAGATTCTTCATTTTTTGGATGTTTCTGCTTCATCGCGTTTGCACAGCAACTCGTACTGCTGGATTGATGACGAAAAAAAATCGACTTCGTCTTGACGGGTTCTTCACAAGTCTATAGCGAACATTCATTGAAGTCGTCAAGTCGAAATATCGATTCCATTCGAAAGACGAGTCCTCCGTTCTTTGTGGCCGTCACGAAAATGGGATTCCAGTGCAGCATCGTTCGTCTTACCGGATATCCTCCGAAAGGCTGCGGTCTGCTCTCTTTTTATGGCAAGCACTCTTGGACTCGAGGTATCGAAGCGATCGTCGTCGGTGGAGATTGCGTTATCGCTTTGAACGAAGCGAGCGTGGATGGACGAAAAAATTTCGTGAGTCGGTCTCCAGGCTGGATTTTCCTCCCGGCAGTTCGTTAATTATGAGCAACATCGCGTTTCACAAATCCCGTATCGAATGGAACACCATGCGCTTGCTCGTACAGGGGACAAGCTAATCGCCGAAGCGTTCGTCCGTGAGGAGCCCCAGGGCGCAGTGTACGGCCCCGGGATTGGAAACGGAAGAAGGCATTGAGGTTAACCTTCTGTATACGTAGAGGGCATGTACCGAGCGAGGAAGCGAGCATTCACTCGCCACAGGGATGCCTTCGTAGGATGGACCATGTTGAACAGACGGCAACATATGACTACAGCCTAGTGTCACCGCTGCGATGGGCGCATCAAGGCTGTCTTCAAAGAAGATAGCAAATGGCTACCGAAGCGTTTATCGCAACTTCTCTTTCTACAGGAACTGCGTCCGCAATAGCCCTAGACAGCGCAATCAGATCTCTAACACTGCTATCAACATCATTAGGCTGTTGAATACGGAGCAAGAGAGAAACGAGAGATCGGCACGTTGACAGTAGGAGAACATAGAAAACCCAAGGGAGCAGTCACAAATTTTGGCTTGCATACCCCCGCTTCGATCAAGGAACACGTTCCACTGTATGCATCCATAGGTCTACCGCAAAAGGCGAAGCTTTTATGTTGAGCATTGTGCTACGAACAGATTTAACGCCGGAGAGACAAGTTGGTTCGGTGTTTAGAATAAGTGCTTAACCCCTGGGCATTCGCAGGGGAGGTTCTCAGTTTCGCTCGCGTTCGTTCGCTTCGCAAGCGCTGTCGCTGGTACTGCGGTGCTTCTGGAGCCGGCTGGTCGAGACAGTCTGCCGGACTCCAAGCGGCACAGTGCTTTTGTTGCACCGCTGCAGCTGGTACTTACAGTCTGGGCAGCCTGAAGGCGAGACGGGGCCTTTTACTTGAGACAGAATACGGTGTTCGTGTAGGTGAGCGAAAGCAGCGGCGTACTGGATCTAGCTAGAGCGTTTTTCCCAGAGGCGCCCTGCGCACCCGCTTGCTGCAAAGAGACACAACGAACAGCAACACTTGTGTTGATGATCGATCAATCGGGAATATGGAGGGAAACTGTCGGATAACGGTGCTCAACGAGCGACTCTTGCGCGTAGAGTACAACGAACGGGGCCGGTTCCTCGATAGCCCATCGTTTGCCTTCATCTCTCGTGCTACCAGGTCTGAGCCCCGCATCTACACGATAGGGCGGAGCGGCGCCCTGGGAACCGCACCAGACATTACGGAAAGCGCTCTCGGTTCAGAGCGGCATGCAAAGGACGATCTCATTGTACTGGCGGAAAGCCATCAACTTCGACTTTGCCTGGACACAAGGAGCGGTAACCTGCTGGCGATGACGCAGCAGTGCCGCAAAACAGTCCTAGAATACGTCGACTCGGGCGTTGCGGATGCAGCCGAAACCGCAGCAGCGTCGAAAAATGATCCACCTCGGATGAAATACCGTACAGTACGGGACCCACAGAATCAGGGCGGAACGATTCAAACGCTCGATGAATGCGATGGTTGGTACCACATCCGAAAGCTCGTCGATATTCGTCAAAACGGTATCGGAGAGGGATTTTTTAGTGCCGACGGACTTGCGATCATCAATGATAGTAACTCGTTGGTATTCACGGGCAAAAACTGGAGCGATCCCCTCGACGAGCAGGGGTTTGTCACACGAGCGGCTTTTTTCGGTGGATCACACGATCACCTGGACCTAGTACTATTTGAGCACAGTCCAAAAGGGCCCGAACAGAGCTTCCCGGAAATTCTCCGCAAGTACCTCTTTCCATATATAGGGGCACCCCCAAAGCCACCCTTAGAGGTTTTCGGTGTGTGGTTTTGTCGCTACTGGCCCTATCGTCAGCAGGATATTATGGACCTTGTCCTTCGCTTTGAAAACAGATCGGAACCCGAAAGCGCGCCGCACCGAGGCCAGGCGAACGCCTCGCAGCCATGTCGCCTACCGGCAGTAGACTTGTCCATCTTCGTTATCGATATGGACTGGCATCAGCCAGATCAATGGACCGGATTTAGCTGGAATCGAGCTTTGTTTCCGGATCCAGAGGCCCTGATGGCATGGTTGCACAGCAGACCGTGTCCGGTGCGGGTAGCGCTGAACTTGCACCCCGCAGACGGGATTGCTCCAAATGAGGATATGTTCCTGCAGGCTCGAGCACTCGCATACCCCGAGCACAATGAAACCGAACACATTCCATTCCACATCATGGATTGCCGTTTTCGTCAGGCATACTTTAGCGTCGTCCTGAACGCGTTGGAGAATCAGATTGCTGCGAATGAAATGCGAATGATCAAACACGGTGTCGATTTCTGGTGGGTTGATTGGCAACAAGGCGTCTCCAAGAGGGACGGGTTCGATCCGATGCCCCTGCTGAACCACTACCACTACCTCTGGGCCGCGAACGGCTCCCGCAACGGACGTCTCCTGCCGGTAATCCTGTCGCGATGGCCAGGTCTTGGTGGACATCGCTATCCCGTGGGATTCTCAGGGGATACCCTGGCAACATGGGATTCTCTAGCGATGCAACCGGCGTTCACCGCTATGGCGGCAAACGTGGGGTTCTACTACTGGTCGCACGACATTGGTGGCCACTACGGAGGCTACGAGGATCCCGAGCTTTACGTGCGCTGGCTTCAGTGGGGCTGTTTTTCGCCGATCTTGCGCCTGCATTGCAGCAAGAATCCATTCATGAGTCGAACGCCCTGGGCATTCGGCTCTTTCGAAATCGAGGCTATTGCTCGAAAGATTCTGAGTCTGCGCGCTTCGCTTGCTCTGTTTTTCGCATCGATTCCAGCGCATATCCCAATTTGTGCACCCATGTATCATTTCTCCTGGAGCGAAGCACCAGAGCGCCGGAGCTGGACACCACCTGCTTTTGACAGCTGGACCAACCAGTATTACCTCGGGGGCAACACGGTCATTGTGGCTCCTTTCTTGAGCCCTCGCGAAGCATCCACGCAACTCAGCTCCGTTAGCGTGTGTCTACCTCCACATCGGCAATGGATTGCTTGGGATGAGGGCATTGCGACGATGCATCCCTGCACGGACCTGGATGGCATAGCGCTCGACGATTCCACAGTATGGAATACAGCATTGCCGACGGATACTTGTTTTCGCCGCTTTGGCGAGTTGTCTAGCCTGAATGTCTTTCTAGGTGAGGGTGCAATCGTACTGCGCTTGATTCGAACAAATAACGAAGCGATTTTGAAAGTAACCATAGTAACCGGTCGACAGAACACCCTTGAGGTTCCACATCTAGCGCTACGAATTGAAATCGGAGGCGTCCACGGAGACGTCGTAAGCGTTGAGCGCCTACAAGCGGAATGCCCCAGCTCTTGGTACCGGCCACGTCCAATCCGTCGTCTTCGTCTGGTGCTGCGGAAACCGAATCATACGACAATGTTGCACGATTTTACAGCGGAGGACTTGTGGGGGCGTCCCAGTGCTGCTCTGAGTCTGACTTGGGCCGCAGCATCCAGGGCGTCATCGCATGCGCAGGCGACGGCTCATAGTGTGGTCAAGCTCTTCCTGCACCATTTCCGTCTCCGAAGCGATCAGAAGGAGCACTTGTTTCAACGTTACCTCGAGACGACATGTAAGGCGGGAGATGCTGCCGATTTCGAACGATATCTGGATGAGTTTGCGATGGTGCTCTCGGCTGCCCAGCGGGAAGCGTTGCTGGCAGCGCATCTGCACGGATGGATGGCATTTGCGGCGCCCTTTGTTGGTGAGGTTTTCACGTCATGACCTCGCTTTCCGTGTCGAATGTATGAATAGGAGTGCGCACGCTTCGCCTAGGATTTGTATCTAGGAAGAAGGACTGGCAGTGGCGATAATGATTTCAGAGAACAGAGATATTCGGGGTTACTTTCGGACTGATCCAGCCGATAACCGCAGAAAGTGTAGCGACTTGGAGAAGCCTGCAGCGTACGCAGTGTGAGAGGTTTGCTGGCCCCAGACACTGATCCTTTACATCCAATTCCGTTTGGAGCGCGCTTCCAACCAAGCGGTTTCTGGCGTATCGAAACCCCTGGTGACCGTCCTCTGAAACTACAGCAGTCGGTCTGTTTTCGCGAAATTCGTAGGCGTCATTATTTCTGGCACAAAAAAGGACTCCGTTACTCGGCCTGAGGGCGCAACGCGCAAGAGCCAAGTCGTTTCGTTCTCGTTGCACTTATAACTCGGCGCCATTGCACCACGGCTTGTACAATAGCAGGGTACTGAGCAGAGCGGTTGCAGGGCTGGCTCGGTCATAAACTTGCATCGCCGCTGCAGCTGGTCATATTTCGAGCAATCGTTCTGAATTCCGCATCCGCGTCGCCACGACAGCAGCATATGCTCAGAAATATTGAACCATGGAATACGATTATCAGTGAAGATTTGACCGGGAAAATCATTCTTGGTGTTTATAATCGGCGCTTCAGTCTTGTTGAGTTCCTGAACCGCTCTCTACCAGTGTCTTGGCCCAGGCGAGAAGTTAGTCGTAACAGATAGCTCTCTGTTTTTTCGTCAAATGTCTTCAGCGTTTCAACACAAGGTCAACGCCGAGGACTCAGTCATCCGCTCGAAAGTTCGCTCGACACCAAGCCGCTCGACGCTCAGACAGCATGAGACATTTCCGAATGTTGATCAAGGCTCTGAGATCGCGGTACAGAGCGCGCCTATGCGCTCTGCTGCTGGTGCAATCACACCATGGAATGCTTTTCAGCTATGACTGCCTCGCCATCTGACGTTCGGGCTGCATCCCGAACACCATCCAGTGCATCCGACTCTATTTCACGCTCGTATTCTCCTACTTTTCCAGCGAGCAGCTGTGCCTGTGATGCGTATACGTCGTCCCGAATGCATCGATGGGAACCGTACAGAATCGATTCCTGCACTCGTTGCAAGCTTTCGTCGCGGGAGTAGAGCTGCACCCTCTGCACATGACGGTACGTCGAGCGCCGGGATGCAGCACCGCCAATCAAGACGAGTGTCCGGTCACTGCCGTTTTTATTGCACTCTAGAAGTTGGTTATTGCACGCCTCTCGGCTGCGTACAACCGAAACGATTTGCGACTCCAACGCAGTCTCACGCACTCCAGGCAAAGATAGTTCGCATGAGTCATTTGGACGCTCGTGTGCTCGCTGGATGAAGCATACGACGCAAGCCCTCTGCTCAGTACGGTGCTCGTGGCTTCGAGCACTGGTCCAGACGCCCTCGTGCCACTTGTTGGTTTTTTATGCTGGCGTGCGTGGTACACGTCCCCGTATAACACCGGGTCATGGAATATTCAGACCGAACTGCTTCTTTTGGCCTGAAACCCACTTGTGTTTTCGCATGAAGAATTGTTCATAAAATTTCCAGAGAAATTTTTACAGCTTACAGCCCCGCGTTCGGAACGCATACGTGCAGGTGCTTGACAAGGTACATCAAAGCGAGAGACGCTAGACGAGTCTTTCTCGAGTGAGAAGCTTCGCTATCTTTGGCAGCATCCTGCATTTCACATATTCGTAGATGCTTCCCGTTGATGTAGTTTAATAGGAAGGTCTTGTCAACAGGTTCTGCCTGATCTCTCCCGTCCGAAACGTGTCTCTTCGCATCGCTCTTCGTCCTCTTTTCGGAAGATTCTTTCTTCTCTTTGTCCGTTTGACCAGCCTGCTTCTACCTTTTTTGGCGGTATGATATGGATGTGGTCGCTTGACTCCATAGGCGTTTGTATTCGTTTGGATTCAAACGCACTGGGTGGAGAATGGCATTGAAGCTCACCCTTTCTGTGCATGTATTTACCATTCTTCAAGCACCTTCCCGCCATTTTCGTCGCGAGCATGCCCACGAATCGAAATGCACCTTTTCGCACCTTCCCACGAACGCCCAGAGACGCGACAGAGCCATTCAGGCCTGGCGCCCGCTGAGAACGACATGTAGAAACATGGCCTTGCGGACGCGAACGGCGCTTCTTTTGATCTGACGACGAAAAAAATGGTGTTTGACAACGGAGAAGACGCCTTCAAGGGATTGAATCAGGAAGAATAGGCATGCACGAAGAGGAGCTCAACAAGAGTCTCAGCTGTGTACTCCTCGACTGCTTTTGAGAGGTGGAAAGCGACGTCGCCAAATAACAGTGCACAAGAATGTAGGATAGAGAAGCCGTGCACTGTGTCTCGACAAAACACGCGATGCTGAACGATCGTATCCGTTTTCGTGACTTGGTGGCAAGCATACGATCATATTGCCGTTAGGGCAGACAGGGCCTCCATGCTCGCTCGCGACATGTTTATGAACACCGGTGTGCGTTTCTTTTGGTGCCGATGTGCCGGTCTAACATTTCTCCAAAATGTAGTCTCATCGACTGAAACCGACATCCGTCATTACTGCATAAAGCATTCGCGTTGCCGTGCCGAATCCACGGTATGTGTTGTTCGATGCTTGACACTCTGCCATGGAAGCGCGCTTTCTTCATCGTCCACCCGGTGTCTTCATTGCCGTCCACATAAACGGTACAGAAGCTCCGCATCCCCTAGCTTCATTGAAAGCACTTGTTCGAGAACGGAAGGAAGGGATCAAATTGACGAAGATACAGCTGGGTATACACTTGGATAAGCTCTATTTTGGGTGTGCGATGCGCACTGGATACATACAGGGAGAAGGCTGGTTCATCAAGCGGGTGACCAGTGAATCCCTGACGAGCACAAGTACGGTCATTTTTCTCTCCACCGAGCGGTGGCAGGACAACTTTTTCTCCCGGAACCTATTTCTGTTCTGCAGGAGGCATGCCTGTTGTTGAATACCTGGGAGAAAACAAACAAACTAAAACGGGTGCATTGGCACTGCTGTTCCAGAATTCACTGCTTTGAGGAGAAGAGCAGAAACCAGGCACTAGAGCATCCATGCGAGGTCCTCCGACAAACCCGGGAGGCGATCGAGCTTCAGAGCGTGTCGGCTGCCGCAAAGCGTACCGTCGTCTGATCGTACACGACGAGCGAGCATTCCCGACACGAGTCCTTCGCTACACGTCGATAGTATCGAGCGACAAGCGCCGCCACATATTCCCATGAATGCGAGCAAGTCTCGGGAGGCTCGAACAATACGCTTCGCCAAGACCGGCTTCGCATCGCGCTTGACAAGTGTATACCAGGTTGTGGAGTTCGATACTGCACCGCAAAAAACGCACACCGCTCCTGGTGAACTCTTCGATTCAATTTGGTTCCAAGCACGATCCGCTACCCGAAATGTACCCGAAACATCGCCTATGCTGGATGCAGAGAGAAAGGCGGCTCCTGTTCTCGCCTGCATTCAGTAAGCAGATTCCTTTACAGACTCGTTTCGGGTTGCACAGCTTCTCGATTGGCAGCTTTCGGAGATACCAAGCGCGTTTTCACCTGCTGTACCAACCGTTGCGCAGCCTCATAGCCGCCGGTTGCAACGAGTCGACGCGCGTAGCCACCGTAAGCTACCCCGTGGACCCCGTCCACGCCCTCAAGGAGCGGAATCGTATGGGCATTGGTACCGCCAGCACACTGAATGAATCCCCGTGCGGCAAGCAAGTGCGGATTCCTTCGAAAGTATTCCGCTAAGCTGGTGGCATAGCGCACGGTCGCCCGAGTGGTGGCAGGTGCACCCAGATCACCGGTCATAGGCTTACCATCACACTGCCACAGAAGAATGGGCGTACTCGGTGGCGTCGCTGGTGCCTCCTGCACAGTTCCCGACTCGTCGACGTGCGCCCCGTACACGAGCCGCGCAATGTACTCGAAAACACTCCAGTCATTGGGCTCCGGCATGCTAATCGCGATGAGTTTCATCGTCGCTCGCAGGGTGCGCCCGATTTCGCTGTACCAGAGGGCAGCAAACGACTCGCTAAGCGGATCACGCGTGTGGACCTCGACTGCATCGATGGGATAATTGCGCACGAGTGCCATCACTTGCTGTGGGGTCTGCTTGCTCGAGTGCGTCTCAATCAAATGATACGGACAGGCGGGGATGCAGCGCCCACAACCATAACATCGGGTGCTCGAAATGCCGAATATTTGGAATTGGTTCACGTTTTTCGCCGGCGCTGGCAACGTGAAGGCGTCCGCTGGACAAAGTTGAGCACACGGAGCAGGGCATTGCCAGCAAGGTGCGTGCGCATCGACGTGCACACGCGCTTTTCGAAAGTGCGGTTCCATCTCATCGTCGGTAATTGACACCATGATCCATGGACGTGCGAAGCTCTTCGTCAATCGATCCGGACGGGCGCAAGACGAGTCACTGGTGAGGGTCCACCGCCACCGACGCTCCGCCTCGTCTAGTCCGTCCAGGACTGCTTGAACAACGGCTGGCTCGGCCGCGCAGTCTACGCAATCAGCACCTGCTAGCGCATAGTCTCTCGTGAGCGGAGCAATCTCTGTCACCTCGTTGAACGAAGCTCCGCAAATAAGCTTGAACCAGGTCCCCGACTCTAGAGAGGACCGTGGCGCAGCGCTGGGGTCAAGCGTTTGCCCTTCCCGAGCGTGTCGCACAGAGAGTGCCAGCACTCGACGTATGAAGCCGGCCCGGGGCACGCGCCCACTGCCCGCGTTCCGAGCAACCCGAAACGTTCTCAGTGAAACAACGGCCTCGGGAACGTCCCAGACGCCTGCTCGCCGAAGAGCCTGCGTTCGCCAGCGCTTGTTCTGCTGAAGCAACTGGTTCGGTGCGACGAAGCCGTAACGTTCTGTAGCTACTGAACAAGTTCCCTGCATGCTTGTTGGCTCGCCAGGGAGCTTCGGTCCAGCGAAAGTCGACTGCAGCTCCACGTGCGCTTTCAGCGTAGTTGCGTGCCGGCAGTGCACCTGGGTGTGTTCAAGTGTTTCACCTGAATTGTGTTCCATAGGCAGATGCGTGTAACCAAATGCTTTATCGCAGTGCATAGCAAATGTGTTCCGAGTGCGTTCTTGTGAAGAAATAGAAAATCCAAGGGGGAGGTATGAAGATGAAAGACAGGGATCTTGGAGGCAGACGTCGCTGCCTGACAGAAACAAACAATGCAAAATCCAGTTCTCGCCGACCAGCGAGCGAAGAAGAGCGAGTGACGAAGAGGAAGGAGGCGAGCGATATGAAGGGCGATACGCGAGAGAAGGCGTTTGCTCAGTGGGACAATGATGATACTGGCGTAGCACAGAGCGCACGAATTAGAGGAATCCTTGCAATGGTGCGTTCAACCAGAGGCAATAAACGCGCGGATCTCGTGAATACAGACTTCAACATCGCCAGCTATATGAGATGATGTATGATGTTGCAGATGAGATCCGAAGAGCTGACGCGATCTATTTTCTTGGGCAAACTCCCAGGATCGAAATGTCCAAGGAGAAACGCGAACCGATAAAAAGCCGCTGGTCAAAAAAGGCTGGGAGGCGTCTGCAGGCGGGTATTCATTTACGCTGTTGTCGCGGGACTTGATCGTTACACTGCCATAGTGCGTATCTACATATCTATACGAAAGCGAGTCTCTAGATTGTGTCGTTCGAGAGTCGATAACATGTTATCCAATGCTCTGGATATTTGTCGATTACTGTGCAGACGACGCACGGAGCCGATCGCCCCAGGTGCACAGGGAAGCTCCAGTTTACTTCTAATGTACAGAGATCAAACAGTCTGCGAGCAGAGTTGTTTTCTTTCCATGGCGAAGCGTGCGCCTCGTATCTATGTTCTGCATCAGACTCGTCAATGCTCGCGAGCGGCTGAAAAATTTCAGCTGACCGAACCGATCGAGTCTCTTTGATGGCATACTGCGTAACCTCGATCCATTTCATGAGCTCCATGTGAAACACCCCGATGTCGATTGCTTCAAGTGATCGAGCGTATGCGTAGCAAGAGATCCTAAAGCAAAGGGTTCAAGACCGTATGGATCCCTTGTACCTAGACAACCGAATACACGCATTCTTTTTTCGCGAGGAGCCGCTGCAAGATGCACCTCTAGGCACGGGGCAGATGTTCACCATGTTGCGAGTGCCGGTCTGCTGCGCGCATTACGCGAAGGCTCTTGCAGCGCCACACAACCTCACAATGGTGCTTTCGGATTGGTGCACCCCGCGCGACCATACAACCAGTCTAGCATTCGTCAGTTCGGAGCCGGATACTGTCAACAAATGCCAACTCCATCTAGGATGCTTGCTTGTGTACCTGCATGTATGCGTCGATGCGCTCCAGTGTATGTATGTTCATGTGAGGCACCCGTCGCCGCGCGCTCTCCGGTCCACAACGCTCACACACGACAGGCAAGAGAGAATGTGCGACACGTCTATGCATTGGAACTGCCTTTCATCCACCAGTCTCGCTCCGGAATGAGCATGCGTCACACATGAGAGAGCGTGTTACCCATGCGTCCCGATTTCGCTATCACCACCTCTCCTATCAAAAGCCGCTGCGATGTACGCTGCTCTCGTCAAAATTAGGGATAGGTTCAGCATCGACACCCGCGTACAGACGCGTCAGCAAGACGGTAGACAAAAACGCGACGCCCTCAATGACGCTGGACAACAGGTCGATTCCCGTACGTTCAGCGAGGCCGCTCGGCGAAGCGCTCTGCTGGATGGTGTCCAGGAGAGCGCGGCGAGCGATGGCCGCCGCCGCCGCCGCCGCCGCCGTCGTCGACGACAACGACAACCTCGTGTGTGTACCCGACTCGACCTGGCGTCTACTGACAAACGCGGGGCGAGGCTATCGGGGGCAGCGCGTGAGCGCTCACAAGCTTTGACTGCGTGAGAGCGTGCGACTCGTAGGCACCGGTTTTGTGTCAAAGCGTGTTGCCCTCGTGAGTGCTTCCTGTTTCTGAGCTGTTTAGGGCCGAAACTGAGTTTGAGAGCCTCTTTCGGTCAAGAGGTAGAACCCCTCGTTTCGTATCCGCGCAGCCGTAACGCCTCCTTCACCAACATGGCAGACGACGCGCCGGAGCGCAACATCGAGGACCCTGATGTGATAACGAAATATAAAACAGCCGCGGATATCGCAAACCAAGCGTTAGAGGCTGTCTCTCGAGCGCTACGGCCAGGAGCGTCCGTCGCTGCGCTGTGTCGGCTGGGTGACGAAACGATCCGCAACCGCTGCGCAACGGTATTCAACAAAAACAAGGGGAAGAAACGGGAACCAATTGGAAAAGGCGTGGCGTTCCCGACTTGTATCGGGATCAATAACTGTGCAGGTCATTTTTCTCCGCTAGAAACCGAGGACACCACGGTAAAGGAGGGCGACGTTTGCAGTATCGACCTGGGGGCCCATATCGACGGTTATGTGGCGCTCCTGGCAGCCACTGGCATCGTTACCGAATCTGGACTCCAATGGCAGGCGCATCCCCTGGAACTTTTTGCATGGTCTGAGGCGAAGACTCGCAACGAGACCTCGGAGGCACCTGGAGCCTCGGAAACTGAAAGCATGCAGGTAGAACGGAATGGAAAAGATCAACCGGCGGTTCCCGAGCGAGCAGCGGATGCAATTTGCGCTGCCTACTATGCAGCGGAAGCTGCTTTGCGACTTCTAAGACCAGGGTGTAAGAATTCGCAAGTGACAGAGGTCCTGGCTAAAGTGGCCGCAGATTTCGGGTGTTCCGTCGTGGAGGGTGTGCTTTCCCATGAAATGAAACGATATGTCATAGACGGGAGGCGTGTGATCTTAAGCAAGCCGACAGTCGACCAGCGGGTAGAGGAATGCGAGTTTGAGGTGAACAGCGTCTTCGCTATCGATGTTGTGATGTCGACCTCGGAGACCGGCAAAGTCAAGCCTGGCGATGCAAGGACAACGGTGTTCAAACGAGCGATCGATCGGGATTACTTGCTCAAAATGAAAGCCTCCCGCCAGTTGTTCAACGAGGTGAATCGAACTTCACCAGTTTTTCCGTTCACGCTCCGGGGGATCGTCCAGGATGATCCGGAGAACAAGGTTGCGCGGCTCGGTATCGGAGAAATGCAGAGCCATGGCCTCGTCATCCCTTACCCAGTTCTCTATGAGAAAGAAGGCCATTACATCGCCCGATTCAAGTATACTGCGCTCATCCTCCCAGCGTACACGCAGCGCATCACCACGATGCCCTTTCCAGCTGGGGTCAAAAGCTCGAAAACAATTCAAGACCCATATGTCCGACAACTGCTCGAGCAGCCAGTAGGCAAAGAGGCAAAGCGCCTTCACAAGCAAGCAGCCAAAGCAGCCATGCGGATCGATAGTAACGGAGAACCGCGTCCAGTATCGGCAACAGCAGAAGATGCGCGCATGTAGTCCACACATAAGCCGTGGGCGTTTCCGCAGGCGCCCTAGTCGGTGCGAGCGGCCGTAAAACTGGTAAACACGCATTCTGACGCCATAAGACTGGAACACTGCGAATCGTGTGCTAGTCGAGCCCAGGACTGCTGGCAAGCTCGCCCGCCCCGGACTTGAGGGTCATCAGCTCACGGGTTGCGGCTGTGGTGCTTGCTCCACGCATCGCACTTGGATCCACGTTCGTCGCTCTTGGCCCCCATACTGAACGCGGTTTTATGCACAGCATCATAGCAGAGCGTTTTTACGTCATACGCCTGATAGATACGACTTGGTTCTAGAGCGTAGCCTCGGAGTGGAGCGCGCTCTGTTCAGGCGAGCGACGGACGGCAACCTCGCCATCCATGTCTCTATCGTCCGGTACAGGAGCGCTTCCCGAAACGCCGTTCGCTGGGGATGCATCCTCCTCGAGGAACGACGAACGCTACGTCATACATTCATAACGCACACGAAGATGCACACGCGCATCTCCATTGAACCACGAGGCGTTCAAGCGCATCGAGCGTTGTTCGCAAACAGATCCGCACGTGTAGTGCGTATCGATCCAACACTTCATATCGAACGCACTGGAACGGGGCGTTTCTCCGGAAAGCTACGTAGCGGCAGCGTGATCCATCGAAAGCCGATGTGAGTACGATCCCACATTTGCGTGCGACTTGAAAGCTGGTGGCATGGCTCCTGCGGTTTCCGAACAGCGCTTGGGATTTTCTTTTCAAATCTTCCGTAAATGATGCAGGTTCGCTGGTCTCGTCACATGTCCGGCGGGCTCAGCACAACTGGAGTTCATAATCTGCTCAGATGGCAGACAGGATGAAACCGCTATGCCGAGTGGCGGCTGTCAAGGTGTCCGCTGCTGACCTCTTCACCGGCTTGTAGCACGCGCGCTTCAAAAGCTTTGTCAGCGTCTTCAGAAAATATAGCGTTACATTGCTTGGAGACGAGTCTATACCTGCAGAACGATATCTAGGTAAACATTTGATGGCACACCAGTCCTTCGCCACAGCACCGCGTCGAACGTTTCACTCGGACGCAGAGCTGCGGGCAGCGGCAACGTTCGCCGCGTGCTGCGGCCCGAGTTCCCTACGCAGAACCTGGAGCTCGACCTCTTTCGCGCATTGTTCAAAAGCTGACACCTCTAGACCACACTGCAAGGGGTTCGGGTTTTCCTTATAGCAGCGAAAGAGCGCTCGGCGTTCAGCGGAACACGGCAGGGCGCCCACCGGTGCCGGAGCTGCATAGTCCTTCTGCTCCAGTTCCTGCAACTTGCGCTCCGCTGCCTCCCTTGCCTGAAGGAGCCTTCGTTCTTCGAGCTGCTGCAAACGTGACTGAACACGTTTCGCGAGCTCAATGCGTTTACGTCGCTCTATTGCTTGAACTTGCTCCACGAGCTGTCGCTCCCGAGGTGTCCGGACCTGGACACCAACGTCTCCTTCCATCGGCGAACGCCGTGAAAATCCGTCGCCTAGCCTATTTAACAAGCTTTCGGTAACCCGAATCGTAAATCCTTGGATATTCCCCGGATCCGGTAAGTTTTCTGCGTCCATAGCATCACCGCGACACAGGGCACTCAGGCCAGCAACTGTGGTACGCGCAAGCAGCTTCCCGCAGAAAAACAGCGCCAGCGATCTGACCGAGTGAATGCTTTTGCGACATCAATGCATTTCAAGGACATGTCGCATCCAGGGCGATGCTGCACGCTGCATACGCTATTAGACGTTGTTGATACTTTTGCGACATGAATGTCTGGAATGGACATGTCGACGACGCTGCCTCCTGCGAGCGCTTCCGTCCATTGCAAGCATATTTGCAACATTGCAGCTTGGCTACGCGCTGCGACTTCAGTTTGTCACCGCGCTGCGTGAACTTCAGGACTTCTTGACCCAAGATGTCTTCATGATCGCATCGTGCAGATCATGTGCCGCGTATAGCATTTGTTAGAAACTTCGCGAAACGAGCGGATCGTTTCTTCGGCATAGGACACACTGGGGAACCGCTGTGGTCTCTAGAGTTCTATCGGACTAGCCTGCACACTGCAGCCTGGCGTTCTCGAGTTCCATGATTTCAGGAATCGACTGACTTTATCTAGAGAAAATCCGCGCTTGACTTGCAATTCAAGTGCGGCAGTGCCAACGCTACAAGCAAGCAGTGCTCTGTAGGCATCTGCGCCGAGAGCGTACTCTCGACTCTTGAGGATCCTTTACCCAGCTCTTGTCGGTACAAGACTGATCACCTATAGATGTATCCGTTACTGTATCCAAGAAGACTTTTTAATGGCTGCGTTTCAAGCTGGTCCAGCGACGCGTGCACGCAACACTGACGAGAACTGAGCTGCGGGCCGAACCCAAGCTCCACTACCAGTACCCCAAGGAGCGGGTTTTCTGTATCAGAACGCTTCAGGTATCTCATCAGCTCATTCCGTCGTGATTTTTAATGGAACTCAACTTATCACACACTCATCTGAGGCCGTAGGCGCCCTGAAAACGTACGGTTCTCGGAAACAACGCGCGTTTCATTGACGACGGGCGCATGTCGCTTGCTCGCGTCATTTTCTATGCTTGAACTGTGGCTCCTTCGCTGCACTTGCCGTGCGAGTGCGCCATGTATGGAGACGAAAACCTCGGGGATTTTTTTAATGACCGCGAAATTCAGCGAGTCGGACGCCAGTGCGATACGAGCGACTAAATCTGCTGATCTGCATGGAACAATGCGTCTGACAATCTTCTCCCGCGGGATTCTTCAAGTTTTCACTCGCATGCAAGAGCTTGCTGGTTTGCCATTCGATGGGGCGCAAACGCGGCCATCAGCATTGCACGCTGTACTGAACATTCGTGTTTAGGCGCTCGCACCACACAGAACACCCCTTGGAGAAAGCACAAGCGCTCAACGAGTTGATTGCCCGTCAGTCCACCTGATTTCCCGCATCCGAAATTCACGTTTCGACACGAGCAAGAAGACACTATATTCTGTGAAAGTGCCGTTCTTCGTGATACCATGGATGGCGTCACCGAATCGAACCGCATTCGTCTTGGTTTACGAACTGTACCAGTGCTTCGTACCCGATATATCCCATGGGTAGTGTACGACCCCGTCCAAAATACATACCTCATTGCCCTGCATGTATCTCTATGATGGACCTTTTGGAGATCGGATACGGGCCAGGACGCCTCGCAATCAATGCTTTCTTGATCGTGCTGGAGTAGGCAATTTTTTCTACCAAACCTAGCAATCTTTGACGGAACACGACAACTTCATCTGTTCCGTGGACGTTGTTGGCGACGGCGGCGACATATTGTTGTACGCCATCGCTCACCAGTGCCCATATCGAAGCGTACAGGAACTGTGTCTTGCGTGAGAGGCAGACGCAACGTGCATCTCGCCGCTCGCCTAGACCCGATTCCAGCGTGGCGATCCCTAGAAGGTCGCTCCGTCAAAGTGACGTTCAGTTCGAGGCACACGTCCAAGAACAAACTGGTATCAGCTTTGTTTTCAAGGCTGACACCGGACTCCCTATATTCCATCGCTTTCAGCCAACGGCGTCGCCGGCATGGGCTGCTGAGATAAACCATAGGGTTGACAGTCGCCTCCGATGCGAACATGAATAGCAGGTCCTGATGGAAGATTTCGAAATAGACAGAATCAATACGGGTAAATATTAGAGATACTGTAGATCTAGCGCCCATCAACAACTTTAGACGTTATGAAACCTCGTGTCCAGACGAGAAGAACACGAGTATCACTGAAGTGGCGTCCATCATGAGCACTGAATACAGGGAAGTGTCGCTAGCGTAGGGGTTTTCATTTACGCAACGCTATGGGTATTGGCGAATGCTAATCATCACACGACACAAGCACGACTCCGGAGGCAACGACAGTAGACCACATACGCCGGAGCGTTGACCGAGGCAACGCTGAAAGCGATCTGGCAGTCGCGGCCCCGCGGGTGTCATGGTGCTAGCTGACGCGGCGTGCGGAAACGATATCTTCAGTACCTGGATATTGCTGTGATGATCACACTGGCCAAGGTGAACTCGACATCCGTCGCCTGACGTCAACATACTGAGTTGCCGCGTCCGGGCTACGTACAGTCGCTATGGCATTCGCTGGTATACGCAGAGCAATGACTTCCCGAACGTCTGGTTCAGGATGCAATGTCTGTCTTTGCATGGTTTCCAGCGGGTATCTAGCAAAGAAGATGTATCCGATAGATTGGAGCAAGGTCGCTGATAGACTTGAGGCACCCACCGCGCTCCCGGGAGAAAAAGGATCCCAAGTGTCCATGGCAGTCCTTATCCTGTCAGACGGTTGATGAAAATCACCCTTGTCGTCGCCCTTATCCTGAACGTCGTGCATCGAATACAGAACGTATCAGACATTATCTATACGACTGTCTCCTTGCCAATCCATTCCAAACCATATGTTTTCTGAGAAATACCATCAAAGAAGCCGCAGAATGTGAAGTATCCGTCCAGTGCTCCCAACGATGATGGAGAGACGCAGATGGACAAACAAAAAATGCGCACCCCTCTGGGAACCCGTCACGCACGGAACTTTATCTGATCGATTTTGCCCTGAAACACGAACGTATCTGACCGAAACAATACGCGTTCGCCACAGTCAATCAGATAGCATTCAGGATACATCGTTGACCTCTAGCATATGCGTATTCAATGAGGGAAAAACCGCCATTGGCAAAGAAAAGACATGCGAGTACCACGACAACACGAGCCCCTGCGACGATGTTATTGTGTGCTCGTCTACGAATCGCCAAACGAACAGTATCGCTCAACATCGTATCCTTCGTCGATGCACCTCGAGGTGGTACCTCCTTACCGTATTCCCCTATCCTGTTCTTAGAGTACGTCTCTTGCGTTCACTCAGCAGCGATCATGATGTGCGCTGTTGAGATTGGCGGCAAGTTGCTCATCGTGCAAGCCAGTGCTGCCGAGTTCAATGCACGCGAACGCATCTTTTCTGTTGCGAAAACGCGATTCAGGCGCTCGCGGATGAATCGACGCGTCGCTCGCATCCGTGGCACCGTTCTCTGGCAAATTGTTCTTCTCCAGTTCCACTCTCGCTCTGAGTAGCTCTGTTGCTCCTCTACTCGTGCGCTCGAGGGAGCGGAAAGTTGCGCTTCAGTTCATGGACGTTTTTCGCAACTGACAAGGTGACAAAAAGGTCCCTCGCGCATGGTAGACACAAGCGTGGAAATTGCAAACTTCAGTGCAACACTCAATTCAATGGGTCTGAGTCCCGTGATGAGTATCTTACCTGGAGAATGGCTGCTTTATCCATGCCATGCAATGAGGTAACGGGGGAACAGTAGAAACCTAGGGAGAAAGAAAAGAAAGATCATCACCAAAAAAGGACGAGGTGGGGCGGGTAGGAAAGGCTGTTGAAGCGGAAATACCTTTCTGGAATCCCTCCAAGTGAAATGCATGAAAAGCGGAGTTTTTAAAAACTGAGCTCCACCACGTCATGAAATATCGTATTGCCTTCCACGCGCGCAAGACTCGCCGAGATTTCCTCGCTACGACGCACTTCGTCACACCAATATTCGTAGGAATTCTGAATACAAAGCGACCAGTAGTCCACGTTTTTTAACAAAGCTCTTGACCGATCTTTCGTGCGACGACGCAACCGATGCTTGGCGCGAACGGTGCAACACGTCTTCATCGTAGGACCAGCGATTTGCATACGCGTATCCCAAGAATATCTTGATGCTTTAACGCTCCACACCGGCGATAAGAATACCTCTAGCGCCGGTTCCGAATGTATCAAACCAACACCGAATACCAAGACCGTATGTAGGCAAATATCGAAGGTTTCATGAGGCCCATCCTATGGGCGCTGTAGCCTGATCCTAGTGGCCCAGGAAAGCGTGAGCTACCGGACGGAATGCCACGCTTTATGTAGTATTCGATCGTCCGAATGGGTTAGGCGTAACATCCTCGGCAAGAGTGCTGCAACCGCCCGGAGGTCGCGAAAGCTTTCAACTGCACAGGGACAAGACGTGAGCATTCGCCAACTTGTTGATTGAGTTGGGAACGGACATGAGAGGCACGACACGTCGTTTAGTGATGGTGGCAGTGGTGGTGATGGCGCTGGCCATTGCTGCAACGCTCACGGGCCGCACTGTGTCGTCCTGGACTCGAGGACGCAACGAGTGTGGGAATCGATTGTTCACGATTCCCATCGATGAGTTCGGGACGATATCCCGGCATCATGAGCAAGAGTACGCGCTGAAACTAGCAGACAAGTCGCGCGTAAAACAGAGATGGATACATGCGATGGTTTGCGGTTCGATGAGTAAACGTCAGACGGCGAAGCTGCGAGGCTTGTTACGGGGTGATTGTGCCAGCCAAAATGCGCCCAAGCACTATCGTCATCTGCGCTTGAAAGCCTTCTTCATCATGCGCGAAGGACTCGGGCTTCCGTACCGTCAAGCGCCTTTGTCCTGAGCGAACGTTCGAGAGCGGCATTCAGAGCGCCGTGTCGGCAAAGTATTGAAACTCTGAAGGCGTTCGTCGGGAAAAAAACAATCTCCCAGGGAGCAAGCATTGGATTCTTGTCTGCAGCAACGCACTGAAATGATACGGTTTCCCAATGCAGCAGGCCTGAGGCGCCGAATCTATGCATCGGGAAGGATCTTGGAGCACCACGAGTCGATGGTACAGAGCGCATCACACTCAGTGTGTGAACATGGTGAACCCAATACCTTCTAACGTGGAAATGGAGAGCGCGCTTCCATTTCAGAGGCATTTTAGTTCGAATCTTCGGCGAAATACCTACTTAAACCATGCTTGATTGGCAAAGCATCCTCGACTCGGTGCTGCGCTTCCAAGCTTGTTGGCTCAGCGCGTCTCTACTTGCTGCGCACTAGGCACAAGTACTATAATCCGGCTCATCAGCACTGTTATCAGGGCATTTTCCATAGCTCGAGTAACCCTCGCGCGCGTTGCTAAGCATAGCAGACGTTTTATCGCGCTCCTGGTGAATCTGTGGCGTTGCGCCGGACGGTACAGAGCCCATCGGAACGCTCGTAGACGGGTCCAGCAGCAGATCAAGTTGCTCATCGTTCGAGTCAAAAATTCGATTTCGCAATGCCGCTTCCAGAGTCACGTCTGCGACCATATCGCCCTTGCGTGACGCCAGAAACATCTGTAGCGTACCCTCCCGCAGCCGGCGAACTTCATCCCGCAGTCTCTGCACCTCCTCCCGTAGATACAGCTTGTCATTCCGTAGATCTGCTTTTTCCGACCGCATTTCATCCAGCTGATGATATAGGGTATCGAATTCCTCCCGGATGCCGGCCATGAGACGGTTAAACGCATTCAGCTGACCCATGCATTCAGAGAGCACTGCGTCTTTGTCGCTTGGAATAACCAAGCTGTGCGGCATTGCGGACTCATCAAGCGACTTGCCAGCAGAGACCTGTATATCTGCTCGATTGCTACGCTGGCGTCTGTAGAGGTCCCACGACATGAGGTTGCGGCGACCTTGCCGAAGCAACTCGATCAACGCATTGTATTTTGTGCGCATCGATTCACGACGCTCCCGCTCCCGCAGCCGCTTGCGGCGCTGAATCTCCCTGACTTTATCGCCATGGTTTTGGGGGTCAGAGTCCGCCTCAGACGACCCCGGCGATGCCCTGCGACCGGAGCGTATGCATCCCGTTCGCGATAGACTGTGACGTGTTTTCGCCGCGGGCGCTAAAGTACCCTCCAGTTCAGGTTGCGTGCGCTTTTGTGTCGCAGCGCGCCTCTGGGTTCCAGCACGCTCGCCATAGGGGGCATGCGACATATCGCCTTCGGTCAATGTCTCTTTTCGGATGGTAATATCTTGCGTGAGTGTGTCCCTCGTTCGGCCGGTTGCGGTTGTCTCCCATAAGCTTGCGCCATGCACCGCTACGAGCGCGTCTTCACCAGTGAGACCTTGAAGAAAGGGGCTCAGTGACAGCGATGTCAAGCCCCCAGCGTCTACAATGCCAAACTCCTTATCTTTCGGGCTATCACGCGGCATGCTGCCTTCCCCACGCAGGTACTCTGTGGCATGTGCTCCCGTTCGTGCCGCACTTGGCGAGTTACTCCCTGGTTCGGGCATATATTCAGGAAGCGAGTGCAGCCCCGGCGAAGATTTTTCTTCTAAAGCCACAACTTCAGAACTATCTCCAGTATTTTGCCTCGAAAGCAAGGCAGGGCGTGCGCTGAGAGCAACGCCCTTCGCCTTATTCGTTGCCGCACTTCGCCGTGACGCAGCGTGCGCGAGAGCGTGATGCGTTCCGCGGAAAGCGGTGTGTACCAGCTGCGCACGCGCCTGCGACCTTGAAAGCAGCTTGCGAACACGGCCCGCGGGCAGAGAGGTTCTCGCTCTACCTAAGCGCCAGGGAAGGTCTCACACGAGCCTTGTCACCTACAGCCTTCCGATGAACGGTTTCACAAGGAGTTTGCGGTGTTGCGCATTTCGCGGGCACTACGACGGCGCTGGCACAGGGTCCGATTTGGGATCGGCGCGCGGAACGGACAGCGACTTCTCGGTTCGTCCTCTACGTAGAGGGATCGCTGCTTCCCGTTGGATTCCGTGGATGCGCCCGTCGCGCGCAAAACACCGCTCATAGCCGCCAAACAGGCTTTCGTTCCTCAGTAAACTTGTCAAGGTTCCATCAATTCTCACTCAGACAAGCCCTCTTGAACAGCGGCTCGTGTAGTGTGATTCGAAGTTCTGGGTTCCGAGTCTATCGCTGGCGCCTGCTCCAGCTCTGGACGCTCTACCGCTGGAATCAAACCGAGACAGGACAGCCTTGGAGTGCTCTTTAGGGCACCTGCATGATAACTGAATAATCTGGTGTGGGTTCTGCTTCGATGTACAGACGAACTGATACGGGGTCCACGGGTAGAGCTCGAAACGTCCGACGCTCGCTGATGCCCGCGGTGACCAGGGAGGTAGCCAGAGCGCATTTCAGGACGACACGCTGTCGAATATTGCTATTCGGGCCGCGGGCGCTCACGGCAGGCTTGGCGCACGATCGAGCGTATGCAACGACCAGTATATCCGAGGAGAGGTATGGGTTATGGAGCTGGAACATCGGTTGCTGCATGTGGACACTTTCCCGAATACTGCGATCCATCCCGCAATCCAGGATCCATGGTCTATGTAAAAATTTTGTTAAAGAAAAAATCCAGCGTGGCGTTCATTACATTTCACATTACAAAAGACAGTTTCATTTTGGTTGATCTACGGAGCGTACAGAGGAATGAAGAGCAACTCTACCCTGATAACATCAGCAAAAGCTGGAACCCAAAGCGAATGTTTAACTGCGATGTTGTACGAAAGAAGGACGTCGCCAGAAGTCGAAAGAAAAGTCTTCAATGATTCGACAAAGTGGTTTCCGAGCTCCCTTCGGGATCGATCGTACATATAACGGGCTCCCGTCTCCGCGAATACGCACACACGCTTCGACCGGTTCTTCGGGCGGAAGTATCACCGAGGTGCAAAACAAGCCGTCGTCTTTGTGCGTCATACCGGTCGCGACGTTCCAGGCACGCTGTAGGTGCCATTTCGGTGAAGGATGGCCGTTCGTGAACTAGAACTCTGGTTTTGTCTTTACATCCCAGTGATTTCAGGTCCGCACGAACAAACTGTTGAGAAACAGCGACACATGTGGTGGCTGCTGTCGTAGCTTCTGCTTTCCGTAATGCGATCAAGTGTCGTGTTCTACCATAGACCTCAGGCACACTTTATCAATACCAGTTTTTGGCGCTGAACGTATCTGCTTCCTTCCGTCCAGTGTTCCTGAATCATCAGAGTGCTGTGGTATAGCAGACCTTCAGGAGGAATGCAGTCCTCCGCGCACTGTTCAGTACAGGACATATCCTACAGGCAATTCATCGACAATCTATACAAAACATTGCATATTGATTTCGGTTGCCTGCTATACACCGCGAGAAAGCTTTCAAGTTCACGTACGGGATGTGTCATAGAATTCCGTGGAAAAACGATCAGCTTCGGGATGCGAATCCAGGAGCGCAAAATATCGTGGCCTCCTTCCGTTGATTCGAACGGGAACGCTGCGATCGCGACCGCTGCACCATATCCATACCTTAACGCTTCGCCGAGGTGCGTGTGTGTGTGCGCAGGCACTGTTTTTCTTATCGATCATCCACGTGATTCGAATGCTTGCACTAAACTTTGTTCCTAGTTGCTTCTTCGGTAGATCGGGGCAAAACTCCACTTGCGGTGCGAGTCGAAAACCGTTGCAGTGGAAGTTGCGCACCCCGTTGCAACTCGGTAAGCAGGGCTTCGTGCGACTGCAGCGTCGCACTGCGCAGAGCGGACAACCAGCAAGAGGGCGTTCGGCTTTCCAGATAAGCTGTACGCACGGAAGGCCAGGTGGTAGCTCGGACGCACGGGAAGCTTTCGACGAAAACGACGCGGATTTCATCCTCTCACCAGAAATCTACCAAAGCCTCTCTATCTCGGATATCGACAGCGGTAGATATTTAAAATCCATACCACGACTGCAGGACTTTTTGCCGGCAAGTCAAATACCCCGCGTATGCAACCCGGCTACGTCGAAAGTTTCGTTCCGTGGGCTCGACAACTACGACACATCGCCAAACGACGTTGTTTTGAAGCAGACCGTCATTAATCCCGACAAGCGTCGCAACTTTGCCCGCTATCTACGGGCCGGTCCACGAAGCTGGATTGCGTTTCGACCCGAAGAGGTTCGTGCTGCCATCGTAACCTGCGGCGGCCTCTGTCCTGGCATCAATACAGTTATTCGAGAGCTGACGGATGGCCTATGGCACCTGTACGATGTACGCAGTATCGTCGGAATACGCGGCGGATACCGCGGCTTCTACAATGGCACCCCGTACCTGGAGCTCTCCCCGCGAACCGTGGACGGTATCCATCGACTGGGTGGTACGATCCTGGGCTCGTCGCGAGGCGGCTTCGACCTCGAGCAGATCCTCGGTGCGATCCGTCGCCACGGCCTCAACCAGTTGTACATTATCGGAGGCGACGGTACCATTCGGGGCGCTGCCGCAATAGCGGAGGCGTGCATGCGTGAGCGTCTTCGCGTGAGTGTTGCGAGCATTCCCAAAACAATCGACAATGATATTCCAGTCATTGATCACAGTTTTGGGTTCATGACTGCAGTGGAGGAAGCGCAACGTGCGCTGAATGCGGCGCACGTCGAGGCCACCTGTTTCCCAAACGGCATCGGTATCGTACGCCTCATGGGTCGCAACTCGGGCTTCATCGCGATGTACGCTTCGCTTGCGAATCGCGATGTGGACTGCTGCTTGATACCCGAGTTGCCCTTTGAGATTGAGGGCCCGAATGGCCTGGCAGCCTTTGTGGAAAAACGATTGCAGGAAAATGGCCATTTTCTGCTCGTGGTGGCGGAAGGCGCCGGCCAGGATCTCCTCGCCGCAAGCACCGAAATCGACGCTAGTGGAAATCGCAAGTTTAACGACATCGGACTGTACCTGAAAGAACGGTTGCAGGCGTATTTCAATCGGGAGAATATTGAAGTCTCCATGAAGTACATCGATCCAACGTACATGGTACGCGCAGTGCCAGCGACGGCGAGCGATCAGATGTACTGTGCAGTGCTGGCGCATAGCGCCATCCACGGCGCTATGGCTGGTTTCACGTCCTTCACTGTGGGACCTGTCAACGGTCGACACGCGATGATCCCTCTGCAAGACGTCGCTGGGCAGCAACAACGAGTGGATATCCGGGATCGAACCTGGTCGCGCCTCCTGAGTTCCACCGGCCAACCCAGTTCTTTTTTGAATCAGCCAGCCGCTGCGTTGCATCAGACTGCCTAGACATCAGGGCTGCTCGCCGCGTCCCTTGCTGATCTCAAGTTGTGCTGCTTTGCATTCGTCTGCGTAGACATCGGCGGTACTCGCTCTGAAGCTACAATTACCGGGGTAACCGTTGCATCGGGGTTAGAGATCAGCGGAACATCACCAGGAATCATCACGTCGAGCTCGTTATTTGCCAGGCTGCATCGCGCTCACTCGATGCATATTCGTGGAAGGAGAAAAGTGGCTGGCGGCAACGTCGCAGGCTTCTTATCGAGGCGTTGTTTACGTATGTGTGTCTGTGTGAGTGCGTCCGCAGTTGCGACGGCCTCGTGCAGCACGTGCTCCCACAACACGTCGACTGGGCCAAAGGGAGCACGCGCGCTGGCTCGACCCTGCTTCCCGAGTAGCGTGTATGCTGAACACGCCTGCACAGCGAGCTGGCACCCTGCTGTGCAGTGCTCGCTGAGAAATTGAGGTCTGCTTCCTCGGTACGGACATCGATGACGTATCCGTGGGAATTCGGTGCGTTTCATGGATCGGACATCATAAAATCACATCCGGTGCTGCTTATTGGTGATAGTGCACGTACGACTCGGGCTGTTTCCGCATCCACCTTTTCATTGGAGCGGCAGCAGCAACCGCACTAGACCGCTTATGAGAAATCAAACTTCACACCGCGTCCCTCATTCGTGCTGAACACACGCGCTTTGCCCTGTGCTGCGAGTAGCTCCAGAATATGCTCCAAAAAAGCGATAGGTATGGCTGTTTGCAGGGCTTGTGCGCGCTGCTGTCGTCCGAGCGAGCAGCGCTCACCAAGCATGCTCGCTAACTCTGGCAGTGTGAACACGCCGCCCTTGTTCTGCCCGTACTGGGCCACGACGCGGAGCAGTTCATCGGCCCAGAGTCGTGGTGATCGCCAGAAAATAAGCAACTCCTCTTTTTCCTCGGGGTTGCTCCAAGCTGCGTCTCCACTCAAGACGAGTTCCTGGAAGATGCACTGCAGTGCTGAACGACTTAGCCGGCGCTGGATCGCACGGTTACAAAATAACGGCATTTGGGGGCTTTCCGCATCATACAAACGCAGGGTCAATATCCAAAAGTGCTCACAGTAGTCCAGAATCAGACGCCTCCATAAATAAAGCTGTCTTTCTCGCGTGCGTGCACACGGTTGGATCGTATACAGTGGCGGGTATTGGTGCCAAGGTGGAAACGCAAACGACGCTGGCTCGGTTTTTGGCTGGTGGTTCCCAGTCTCTTGGACGGGAGTTGTGCGAATCAACATCGCTTTAGTGACGAAAGCCAACCGAGAGGTGTCGGAGTGCAGCGCCAAGTGGAGTCTGCTGCATGGTTCGTGCGTACGTTCGAACGGTCGGGTCGCGCAGTCCAAAGCAGCGCTCTTGATGGCTGGACAGCGGCTGTTCGTCGTTTTCCGTTCTACGCAGGGCAATGAATGCTGGAACTCTAGTATCCGCTGAGCCTTCAATTTTTGTGTCTTTCTTGTTGTCGCAGGCATGCAACAGCGGAGTGCATCCCCGGCACTCGAACATGAAAGACGTGGAATGACGTGTGATTCCATGCTCAACGATGAACGCAAGCGATTTCTAAACCGTGACTTGAATGCTTCGACTAACAGCTGGCATTGTTTCGAGCTACCGTTGAATGGAATCTTTGAGTACTCAGTGTGAGCATGGAAATAACATGTTTCTGACCTTTGATGAAATAGATCAGTGACCAGGAGACAGAGCAGTGGATTCGAGTTCGGAGCCAGGCGCTGGTATGGTACGCTTCAGGAATTCGGTGATGCTGGGGTGCGGTCCAGGTACACCGGCAACCGTTTCCCTGGGCAACTGGTGATCAATAGCTTTGTTCCGATGAATCGATATTGCAGAGTGCGCTTCGTTACGACGAGCGCAATGCACAGAATTTATGGCAGTTGCGACCGCAGCAAATATCTCGAGAAGGTTGGTGATAGACATGATCGGAAAAGACGGAAACGTACGTTTTTGGAGAGTTTTCCCTCGCGCTACCAGAACGTGGTGCTCTGCACTAGTCAGATACGGTGCGTGTTCGCTTTGACTTGTATGTTTTGTAGCACGCTGCCGATAGTCCTGCAATGACTCGTAGTAACCAGCGACTGGCGACGTCGATGCTACAATTTTGCTCCACGAGACACTGCGGGGAGTTTTTTTTGTGGCACCAGCAGCGCACTGTGCTGCTGCTCGTTGCGAGCATAACGTCTTTACCGCATCTTGCGGGAATGTTTCGAGGTTACGCACACCTCCTCGCGCATTGCAACGCCACAAACGCTTTTTAACGAGAGACGTAGACGGCGAGTTGTCCAGGCTCCGCTCATAACAATGCTGGTAAGCGTATGCTCGTCATGAACGGTGCTACCACTGATCCTGCTGCTATCTCTGATGCGAAATGCTGCACAGCAAGTCCCAGCATGACCAGACGGCGTCATTCGACGGCCAGGAGCATTGCGGTGAGGTAGCGACCCTCTGGCGCGGCCGGCGACACGACATGATCCAGAGCAGCACCGCGCTCTGCCAAGATGGTTATCCTCCTTCCAGCGTCGAGGGCGGCCTCCATGAGCACCGCCGAGAACTGACCGCTTTGCGTCATCGATGCAGAGCACGTGCAGGTGAAGAGAAAGCCGCTCGAACGAACGAGTCGCAACGCTGCAGCATTCATTTTGCGATACCGATGGCGAGCCCTGGGCAGGCTCTCCACTGTGGGTGCCAGTTTGGGCGGATCCAGCACCACAAGATCGTAGCGTTGAGTGCTCTCTGGGTGATGCTCGATATGTGATTCAAGGCGCTCACAGAAGCGCTGCACGTCGTCACGCACCAGCCATAGCGTCGGTGGCGACTCACCCGGTATACCCGGCTCCTTGTCCAGAATCAGCCTCGATGATACTTGATTGCGCTCTGCATTGCGATGTGCTTGCATCAGGGCCTGGCCAGATGAGTCTACAGCAGTGACATGCAGCGCACCGCCGAGCACTGCGTTCAGCGCAAAGCCGCCAGTATAGGTGCAGAGGTCCAAGACCCGCTGAATGCTCGCTTCTTGCACAAGATGGCGTATAAAGAGTCGATTGTCTCGTTGGTCGCAGTAATGCCCTGTTTTCTGGCCGTGCATGATGTCGACTTCGTACATGAGGCCGTGTTCTGTAATCCAGGTAGCAGCGGTGCTCGATGCCCGGGGCGTCATCGTAGACGCTGCCCCGGGTGCTGTAGCCCGACTCGGGTCGTCGCTCATCACGAAACCGTCTTGTCGTAATCGATCCGAGTTTGATCGCCAAACGAGTTCGTATGCATTCTTAGTCACGTTGCGCAGCGCCTGCTCGATCACGGGTCGATGGTGTTCGACCCATCGCGCTGAGCTCTGTACAACGAGGTACCGTGCATAGAGGTCAATACAGAGTCCGCTGACGCGGTCGCCCTCGCCGTTGATTAGACGACACGCAGCATGGGCGCTACCAACGAGACCCAGTCTCTCTCGAAGTCGCCAGGCTGCAGTGAAAAGACGCGTGAGCACACGCAACAGGTCCACGCGGTACGATCCATCTGGATACTTCAGGAGCGGCACGGAATCACCGTCCAAACGATTCTGCCAGATCAAACGCACACGATACATGGAGTCTGGATTGTAAAACCCATAGCCAAGGACCGGACCCGGCGTATCGGTGCGGCCTCCCTGCCCTTTCAGGCCAGAGGTAGCCAAACGAACGCATACCAGGTCGTCTGTGCGCGGCTGGAGCGCCTCGTACGTCCCGTTCGGGCGCGTGGTAGGCACTACAATCGCTCTACCAAAGATTAGTGGCCGCACTTGTCGCGCGAAGAGGTGCGCTTTTTCTGAGCGAACGTACACCGTGGGTACATTCGGGGCGCTCGTAGTCCCGTGGCTTTCACATGCACGATTCGAAACGGTGCAGATCCATGATTTCCGAAAAGTGCCGCCTGCCAGTGACCTGCACGCCGGTCTCGTGAGCGGCACCTGTCTGCGCGACTGCAACTGGAGAGTTGACGAGCAGAAACGAGAACGTGCGGCAATGCAAGCAGGCATTATCCAGAGCGCAGACTGATTCCTCGCACGTTCCGGGCATGTACGATGTACGTGCACGACACGCTCGAGCGTCGTGCGAGAGCCCAGCAACGTACGTCGTCCAGGGATTCTCTCTAAAAGCCGGACAGTGACAAAAGCAACCCCAGAGTCACCACTGACTTGTACCGCTCGAGTCGAAAATGATCTCGTACGAAGCGCCGTACAAGTGACAGCGCACTGCGGCAGTCTGCCGCTTTCGTCATCCATGCTGACACGTGGTGCCGGAGGTCTGCTTGCAGCGCTCCGCTACTGCCGTCTCTGGAGACACGTGTCGGACGGCGATGCGTCGCCCGTGGCAGATGCCTTGCTCTCGAGGAATAGAGGTGAGCGGCTGGTCAGGCTTCAACAACGTCCCGTCCGAAGCGACGGAGGGGTGTCGAACTCGAAACAGGTGCGAGTGAACCTGCTCTTTGAAGGCGTGCTGTACGCTGTGCGTCTTACGAAGTGACGGAGGGGTGTCGAACTCGAAATAGCTGCGAATGAACCTGCTCTTTGAAGGCGTGCTGTACGCTGTGCGTCGTAGGCTTGCGTTCAGAAACTCGCAGTGTCTTCTGATCTGCAGTGCAAACCTGTCTATAGATCTAGTCCTCGTATTCCATTACAAGCAAGCCACGGCACAGCGTGCAGTTCGGAGCACGATTCCGGTACGTAAGCTGCTACGCAGTCAGACTGCAACAAGAACGTTGTCGTAGACAGCCACGAAACGAAGCACTCGTCACTCTCTGTCCACTGGCCAGCAAATGACTACGCAGCGACGGCAGTAATATTATGCGAAGAAGAATGTCAACGTTCACGGATACAAACACACACACACACGTGAGACCCAGAGCACTGCGTTGCCAGCCACTCGCCGAATAGCTGCGGCTGCGGCGTTCACTGCTCCTCTATGGAAAAGCACCCTCTTGCGCTCTGCCCTGAGCACCGTTCCCGATCTACTGCAGAATTGCAATTGTTGCCCTCCGAACACCTCTTACAGACTAGAGCACTCCCCGGTCCCGTAACGACAACAACCGACACGAGACAGCCTCGACGACTGCGTCGGCAACGCTCCGCTCCGGTGGATCCGCAGGGCCACGGCAACGGCAGCGCTGGCCAGCGGAGCAGCCTCAGCGGAGCGCTTCCGGGTACAGGGCAGCTCGTCGCAGCGTCGGCTGCTGACATGAGCAGTTTGGAGACCCCAGGCACCAGGCAACCGGTGGCGTCGAACCTGCTGCCGACCTCTCCGTCGAGCCAAGACTTCCAGCACTGTCAATGGCGGATACGCGTCACGCGGGGTGCCATCGCAGGCGAAGAGGAGCGTTCGCTGCTGCAGCGGACGTGCTTGTGTGACCTGCATAGCTTGCCTAGCATGCTTTTCACGCAAAACAACATCAGTATAGAGCGTTACTGCGGTAATGACGCTGCAGAAGGGTTTCAGCCTATCCTTCGATTCAACGCTGTTGATGCGCTTCGCGAGGTGCAGCCGGCACCCGCAGCGCCGCCCCAAGTCCACGAAGCGAGCGCCTGGCAGCGGCAGGTATCGAGCGTTGCGCGGGTCCCGCTGACGGTCGCCAAGGACTGGACTTTCACCACGACCTATGCAGGTACGCTGGCGGATCACTTGCAGATAGGCAGCTGGCGACCGGTGCCTGTATCCAAAGCGCTGCCCCTAACCGAGCTGCAGTCGCGTGAGATACCGCCGGAATTTTATACCGAGTTAATTCTGTTTGAAGATGAACTCGATGACCAGGGGATATCGAGTTATAGCGTGAGAATTCGGGTCATGCGGCAAGCCTTTTGGTACTTGTTGGCCCGGTTCTGGCTTCGCATCGATCGCAAGCTCGTACGCATCTACGATACGCGCTACTTTCACCGATTCGGGAGCAGCGTCCTAGTTCGTCAAGTGCAGCGACGCGAAGCGAGCATGGAAACCGTACAGCGAGCCATTCTATCTGGCTGGCATGCCTCGATGTCCACTGGGGCGATGCAATGCCGTCCCGACGACAAGGACAACGAAGACGACGAAGACGCTGCCGAGCCTGGATGCAAAGCCTCAGAGGGCGTATCCCCGACAAATGCTTGCACGCCGGTCGAGGACATCACCCAGTGGCGCGCTACCTACCATTGTACAGATGCGGATCGTGTACTTGCATTTGTTCCTATCATAGAGCAGAGCGCAGAGGTCTTGGATCTTCGGAGCTAGCGCCGCTCCACGACGTAGGAGCCTGGGCGCCCGTCGAGCATTCTCACGAGACACGAGCAGTGTCTGTGTGTGTGTGTGTATGCGATTGCCGTTCCGCAGCAGAGGCGGTCTGCGGTTTGCAGCAGCTGCCAGTACGGCCTCGTGTTCTTTTTCTCTCGGTCTGAAGCAGGTTTCTTCGGATGCATGCGCGCGCATGAATGGTTAGCACAGGGAAAACGCTTGAGCTCCCCCAGTAACGCTTCTAATTCCACCGACTTTAGAACAAGATTCCGCGAAGGAACGAATGCTTCATCAATCCGGCGAATTTCCATGCACCAAGCCGAACGCATCATCCGGATAGACACGGGAAGCCTCTGCTGTACTAGTACGCGCGTCCATTCCGGATCATATCGAGGCATGCGTTTGGTATGGAGACGCGTTTGCAAGCCTGCTTACCTATAAGAGCGCGAGCGTCGGGCCGCTTTTCTTCCTGCTCATTGCCAGCTGGTGTACGGCTCTGACAAGCGCACTCCACGGGATTTCGTAGAACGCTTCATGCTCGCTTCAACCTCGTTATCGTATCTCGTCAGCTTTTCCGTAATAACGATTCACGAAAGCTGTTTTGAGGGCCTGAATACTGGGCTCTCGATTCTGCGGATAATACTTGATAACACGCATGGACTGATACGACTCGCGCTCAGCGGGCGTCATTGCTTGCAGGCGTCGTTCCCGCGCTGACTGCTCCGCTCGCAATGCGGCCTGTCTCTGTTGAATAGCTTGTTGAATCGTTTGCCGCAGCGCTGTTCGATTGGCTTCAGTATTCGCCAGAGACTCGCTCTCCAGCAGTTCCGTTATATATTCCTCGAGAATATCCATCTCCCAGTCGAACTCAAAAAGGACCGGTTGTCCGGGGCGCTCAGGTATCTCAGCGATACCGTCGACGGTTGTATCAACAACCAGGTCCGTGTTGGCGTCCTGCTGCAGCTCAGCCCGCAGCGCATACGGCAGCACGTAGTCATAGCGGTGGAGTCGTTCCGCCGACAGCGCCCGCAAACTGCTTCGACGCTGTTCGCACTGCAAAATCTGGACTCGATCGGTCACGCGTTGCTGAGTTTCGAGCTTTTTCTTAGACGGCGTTAGGTTGTGCGCATCCATCTCGGATACGTCGAGTGGAAAGAACTCCATTTTCACGGCCCGCATCGGAACGACTTGCTCGGTTGTGCGCTGGACGGACTTGATGCCGACGAGTGCCGGCGGCGGCACTTTACTTTGGACGACGACGACTACCGGAATAGGCAGAACGGTCTCCTGTTGCTGCCAGTGCACGAGTTGCGGTTCAGTGGCCCCGAAGAGATACCACCGAAACGCCGACGGCTCTTGCAGAAACTGAACCACGTCCCTGTCGAGGTGGCTGAAATCCCACGGAAACCTGTAAACCTCGTCGATCTGGTCCCATTCGGTGCCCACGAAGAACACTCTCCGCCAGATCGGCGTGAAGCTGGAGCCTGTGTGCTCACTGCCGTCCACCAGTGCTCCCTCTTTCATTGTCTCGCGGCAAGGCGTGTAGGCGTCCAAGACGTACGAGCAGGTCATTGCGTCACATCATGAGCGCGCATGCGGCTGTGGCCGGCGCGTCGCCAGTCCACGACCGCAACTACCGACGTCGTATTCCGCTACACAAGCGTCAGAAACCGGAACCGTATAGATCGACGCAGCGAACCCGAGCGTACGCTCTAACATTTGCATCGCTCCCAAGTGTTGTGAGCAGTGGCCTTTTGCGAGCCTTTCCTACAACTGCCTCCATATCCTTTCTATTGGATTCGAATGTAGATGCTTTGATCTCTAGTTTCCCTCGAGCTGCCTTGTCCGTAGTCGAGCGATACTGGTGGCAGCGTTGAACACCTGGATGAGTAGCGTACGACCTTTATCAATTCGTGTCATGCACAGAGGCAAGTTAGGATCTCCGAATTGGCTGCCATTTTCGTCGTCCATGCATACAGCCTCGGTTCTCTCGTCGCAGCGGTGACATTTGATTGTGATCGGGTGTTTCTCCTTGTGTACCAAAACTAGTTCTAATAAGGGCCGGCCTGTAGGATGCAAATACGAACTGCACCGTTCGGCACTTTCTACTGACGGGTACAGGAGGCCTCAGTCGACGCTCTCATGCGTTTGCGCGCTCAGGGCCGGACACCAGGATCATGGGCTGCTTCTGGGCGATTCTCTCGGCGAGCGGTTACGTCCGGTGCAGGCGCGTGCCCACACATTCGCGTTCGATAAGGGATTCGTGAAACGTCCTGATGTCTATGATGAAATGCGTGATGAAATTCCAACGTCAACGCGTCGAAAGAGGCGCTTCGAGAATGTACCTGAAAATCCGGGAACTCTCCATGCATCCCGAAACCCTTATTGCTGCATGTCGCATACCAAAACAATGCATCTAGAAAGGTCCCGAAAAATTCCAAAGGCATTCACCCAATGATGATGCTTCACAGGAGTTGTAGGAACGGGTCGAAGCAACCTGCCGAGGCGCCTCAGCGGCGCTCAGGGTCAGCGTGCGCCCGGCGCGAACGCGCGCGCACCTCTCCCACGGAATCGACCTACGCCGGGGAGCGCCGAGTCTACCACAGCTGGCGGGTACTTGCAAAGGCGACAGGCGTTGATCTACTTCCTTTCACCGAGACATTGTTTCGAAATGGTGAAGTTTCTTCTGATTTTGCTCTGCATCTCCGTGGTTTTGAGCGGCGTGTGCGGCATGCAGCCAGTACTCGGTTACCAGGTTGCACGAGCAACGCTCCAAGTCGAGCGTTCGGGTGAGCCACTCCGCATCAGCGGAGATGCGAATACTTTCGGGCAGAGTCTGGCTTCGCACCTGCCACTGAGACTAAGTCGCGGAGACGCACTGCAGTTTTGGGTCGAGCTCGAGCCCTTCGCCACCGCTCCTGAGCAAGCTTTCTTTCTGCTCTTCAATGAGCACACTGGGGTGCAGCACGCCCTTACAGCGAACGTGAGACGCGAGAACACGATAGGTTTTCGGTTCTCGCCAGCAGAGCATCTGGTACAAGAACCATACCTGGTGGAGGACTCGTTCGCGACACTGGTAGTTATTGCCGGGAGCGCGCGAGACGAGGCACCGCTGGTGTGGTCGCTTGAAGCGCCGCCTGGCCAACGCTCCGCTGATCGTCGAAGCGCGACCTTAAAAGTCGACCTGCGACCGACACCGGTACCCGAGAGGCCCGGCATCTTTGAACGAAACTTTACAGTGCACTGGGGTCCTCGACCCGAATTTGCCGTTCAATATTCGCATTCGACACCGAAAACGTATCCTCTGGTCGCAGGCCTCTGCACCGCGACTGTCGTTGCCGCTGGGTTCGCGTGGTGTGCACTGGCGTTCGCACAGGGCCTGCTTGTAACGCCTTGGGCGCTGGATGCGTCCCTGGGAACGCATGCACTGGCGTGGCAGCTTTGTCTGGGCAGTGCGCTCGCGATGCTCGTGATGTTTTTCACAAAATGGAATTTAATGCAAACCCTCGGGTACCTGGGATTTGCCATGCCCTTCTGGACCGTGAGCGGCTTTTTGGTGCTCCGACGGCGCGCTGCAGCGGCCGCTGCAACGCGACGTGCGCTATGAGCGTGTCAGATTCTGAAGGAAGGCTGCACTGCTGGCTCTGTTCCTGCCTTTCGATTTTACCCGAATGGTTTCTAGATGTGAAAGGATGAGGGCTTGCGGATTCATTCGTAGTTTTAGGATGATCGGTTGGCGTTTCAGATGGGCTTCCTTGGCGCTTTCCTGCTGGAATTCGTTACATCACTGGAGCCTAGATGATGCGCGACGCCCGCGAACACGGGTCCGTAAACTAGTCCACGCCATGATCCGAATCATACATACGAGCCGCAGCGATTGCCAACTCCATACATGCAACATGTTCAAATCGTGCATCGATCAAGTTCTTGATTTTTCTTTCTTAAAGCATCTCGTTGGCGCAAGGATTCACGTCGCTGGATGAACCAGGACAAAACGTCGACATCGTCCCTTTGAGACTTGTTCATAAGTTCATGTGCAAATTTCACTGGATTCGTCCTTTGAAGTAATCGATTACGTTTGAACGATCAATCAACTCCTCTTTGCAGCCAGTGAAGAAACGGCATTCGAAAGCAGCATCACAGCGCTCACGAGATATGCTCCCAGAGGCTCCCGCCTGTTCTCCTCGTATGGGAAAGGGTCCTGGTATCGAACCTGAGTTCTTTCAGCGATCTCCTCTGGAAGAGGTTGCGTCATCGTTTCGCATGGAGAGAGCATCGACGGTTCGAAATCTCTCGACTTGATCTCCAGTCTGGATATTGCTCTCGGCGCTTGGTGCATCGTGCACAATGTCGCGCTCCACAGATCCTCTACCGCATTGGCCAGCGTGCAATTGCGCGTGCAACTGATCAAGAGACTCGCCCAGGTGAATGGCCCACAGGAGGCCTGTGATCAAAAGATAAGACATCAGACGCGGAAACGGAGGAGCACATTGAGAAGAGCACTCTGTACGCTTCACGAGCATGTACTGAGCGGTGACGCAAGTCGTCAGGCACAACACAGCGAGGATCTCGCAGGACTATGAGGTGTCGTGGACCCATGGAAACACGTTACGCGAGGTAGGCGTCACGATTGTGCACGCTGCGCCACGGCTAGACACAAAGAAGCTTCGTTGCTCGCAAAGACTGCCAATGCATGAGATGCATCAACAACACCCGTAAGCAGCGATATCGTGTCTCTAGCGCTGCTCAAAAATACTCATCAACTGCAGACAATACAGCAAAAGAGACAAAAGCGAAGAACGAATGTAAAGCTGGAGATGAAAGCGTAAAAGGAAGCAATCGCAGAGAGCGGCTCGCAAAACAGACAGGTATTCTCAAGCGTCGTACGATACCCAAACTTTCGTATGCACGTTCAGGTCAGCTGACTGGAGCGGTGCTCTTCTCAAACGCACAGGAATAGAGATGGTAGCGATGTCTATCTCGGGTACGACGCTGAACACGGATACCGAGGTGCGCCCGCGCCACGCGGATGCGCAGCACAGCCTACATCTGGGGCATGTTGAAAGCTGTACAATCATGACAATTTCGTCCACTTGCGTGCAACGGCGGCGCCTCGCCGATCGTCGCCGCCGTCGTACTCGATAGGATGCCATCACTGCGCACATTGTCGAGCGCTTGGCGCTATCACAAGACACTTTTGGGGGTATCGTGTTGGACGCCACGTTCGACGCTGGCGAAAGACGTCTCGACTCGGTTCACAGGGTATCTTTCGTTTTCCCAGTTCGTTGCTTGTGTTCGTGTCTGTTCTGATTCTAGACAAATGCTTTCTAGAATAACACTGGGTTTTGTGCAAGCACCTCTCGCGAGGGTTGCACCGGCGTCCTGCGTTGCGGCGTGTCGCGTGCTGCCTGCGCGACCGGCAAGTGTCTTCAGGGGCGCTCCGTTGATCCCCAGCGTGCCAGTTCCGCGTTTCAACTTTGCGGTTCAGACTCGGGTGCCGGCTGGAAGTGGCGTTTTGAGCCTGGAAGCGATGCGCCACGGAGACCGTCTCAAGAAGTTGAACCGGCCTGCTGACCAACGAAAAGCACTTATCCGGGCGCTCACTACAGAAGTGCTACGGCACGGACGCATAAAGACAACTGTAGTGCGCGCGAAGGTTGTTCGGCAGTATGCAGATAAAATGATAACGCTGGCGAAAAGAGGAACGCTTGCGGCGCGACGGCAAGCAATCGGTTTCATCTACGATAAGCAACTGGTGCATGCGCTCTTCGAGGCGGCTCCCGAGCGCTACGGCGACCGCAACGGTGGCTACACCCGGATCATACGTGCTGGGTTTCGGCGAGGTGATAACGCTGAACTCGCATACATCGAGCTTGTCTAGAGCACGTGGCGGTACGCGACTGGCTGGAATTCACAAGCAGGCATCTCTGCAGTTGAATCGATTAGGTTTTTGGTGTTGGTCCCTACTTTGGAGCTTGCGGTGCTTACTGGCTACGTTCCGCATTCGGGCTGTTCAAGGCGCACGACCGGCCGTTCGCAGCTGTGACACCCCAATACCGTCTTTTTTCGAAATGTTGTCTGCGATGAAGTCGATCCCTTGAACAGTCTAAATGGTACACGAATGATGCATCTAAACTTAGCACTGTCATGCTGGTAGACGCAGAGCAGTAAATTCTGGAATACCTATACCATCACGCCGATTGGGTTCTGTTTTCCCGGAAGTATTCAATAGAAGGAATGCATCCACTAGTCGGGAGCCAGACCGCCAAAAGTCTGGATTCCGTCACCGGTAGCAGGCGAAAAATCTACCGTTTCCCCCATGGTACTCATTCTACGATAAGCGGGTGCATGAGTCACCCGTCTCCTAGCCCTTACGCTGAACACCGTGCATCCGAAACGGAATCTGTTTGACTCTATCAACGCGAAGGTCTTTTGATCAATTGATGCCGCTGCAAAAGTTGTCTGAGAAATGCTACCAAACAGGCCGCAGCATGTCAAGCTTCGGTACTGTTCACAAGAACGTTGATGGAGCGACTGGGTTGGGATCCGAGATCCCGTTTCACATAAACGGATATGAGGCCGTACGCGTATACGAAAAGACCCGTCATGTTCCCAGCACCAGAATCGGACAGACTCGACTCGAGCATCTCGTTGACACGCGATCGTATCCGTTCGTCTAGCAGGAAGCAGGAGCACTGCCTGCACTCCGTGTTTCATGGGCGCTATCTCGTAGAAAGAAAAAACGGACACGAGCCCTGGTGGCTCCAAGCGTGGAGATCGCCGCTGCCGCCGCCATCGCCGCTGCCGCTGCTGCTGCTTCTCCCAGCTGGATACTTATGAGCAAAGCGGTTGGCTCATGCCGTTCGGGAAAGACTTTGGTTGCACCATGTTTCTATGTATGGTGGAACATTGCGTCGATTAGACAAGCCTGGTCCATCGAACTGAGTGGCTGAACTGTCACTGCGAACGAGAAACTCGCTGGTGCGTTTCGGAGCCTGAGCGATACGTACGGCGAGGTCCGCGCTTCTGCACGAAAAGCGCCACCGCTTGCGTTGGGTTGTTGTACATCGACCGACCTGAAGTGCCGCGGCTTCTAGAATACAAGCGACCGGCACGGTTAAAAAGAGCTCGGTGGAGCACTACAGCCTATGGAGCTCCAGACAAGTTGGTTATCAGACAAAGACAGCTGGTGCTCGTCTGACCAGCAAACGCAGCGGACGTCTTCATGCTTGTCACGCAGGGAACAAAACAGGCCTTGGTTTTGCGGAATGCCGCCAACAACGAGTGCTGCACAGGAGTCGGAGCCACTTCACCCGGATACGATGCGACAAGCGCAGCTTTTGGCTCCTTCAGTCTCCACCTTTGATCCGGTAGGTATTCTGGCCATTGAAGTATACTTCCCACGCAAATATGTCGATCAACGGGCGCTGGAGAGCTTCGACGGCGTCACCCCTGGGAAATACACCATCGGTTTGGGACAACAAGCCATGTCGTTCTGTGGCGATCGCGAGGATGTGCGCTCCATGTGCATGACAGTCGTGCAGACGCTCATGGAGAAATACCGAATTGGATACAACGACATCGGCAGGCTCGAGGTCGGCACCGAGACCATCATCGATCGAGCCAAGTCGATCAAGACGGCGCTCATGTCCCTCTTTGAACAGAGCGGCAACTTTGAGGTCGAAGGCATCGATTCTACCAACGCCTGCTACGCTGGTACCAATGCCCTCTTCAACACCATCGCTTGGTGCGAGAGCTGTACCCTCTTTGATGGTCGCTTCGGGCTCGTGGTGTGCGGCGATATTGCCGTGTATCCGCGCGGACCAGCGAGAGCAACCGGTGGAGCGGGCGCAGTCGCGCTCCTCATTGGTCGAGCGCAGCCCCAACGCTACCCGCAGCTAGAGCCCATCCTGGTGCTGGAACCGGGCCTTAAAAGTAGCCATTTTGAAAACACATGGGACTTTTTCAAGCCTGCTCGTCGACAGGATACAGAGTATCCTATTGTGAATGGCACGGAAAGCATTGCTTGCTATTTTAGAGCACTCGATATCTGTTACACCAGGTTTACTGGACGAGTCGAGCAGCAGACTCGACGCACACGAGTATGGCTGGCGGAAACCAGCGGTCGACCCGGTGCCGAGCAGGTCACCGAACAACAGTCGCTTCGATGCACCCTGCTGACAAGCACCGCTTTTGCTGAGCCTTCGGTGACACCGGTCGCGGATGCCGACGCAACGCAACTCGATTATGTGGTTTTCCATGCACCATTCAACAAACTGGTGCGCAAATCGTTTGCGCGACTCGTGCTCAACGACTACTTGCGCTATCCTGAACTGGCTTCACAGCATCGTGCCGTATCGGGTGCGTTACGTGCGCAACTTGCCAAGCTGAAACGCCTCCCTGCGCACCTGAACCCGACTGGTGTGTGCGTACCGCCACCGTCAACCTACTGGGATCGAACCCTGATGCAGCTCGTGCTTGAATGCTCGGAGCCACTGTATCGCGCCAAGTGTGCTCCGTCGACGACGCTGGCTCGACAAACCGGCAACGCGTACACCGCCTCGCTTTTTGGTAATTTACTGTGCTTACTCGATGCCGAGAGGGATCGTACACTCGGCAAACGGGTGGTTCTTTTCGGTTTTGGCAGCGGCATGGCAGCGTCAATGTACGCCATGCGGGTCGTGGCCTCTCCGGAGGCGCTTCTTCGACGAGTTGGTCTCATAGAACGACTAGGAGCACGGATACCGACGTCGCCTGCTTGTTTTCATGAGACGCTTCGTCTTCGCGAACAGAACTACGGCGCCTGTGATTACGAGCCCTCCGAACCGTTGGAGGAACTCTTCCCCGGAACCTACTACCTCGTTCGCATTGACGGACGTGGTATTCGATACTACGATCGATACCAGGGCTCGCGAGCTTCCGATCAAGCAGCTTGCTGCAATGCGCTTTGCCCTGATAAACCCTAGCATCGACGCATCGACATGCGTACGCGTTTGTGTAGCTACCTAGGTACTGGGGTTCGTCCACGGCACCGAATTCGTTCGTCTAGAGAGGTGTGCTAGCATCCATGCCCGCGTCTAGACCAAAGCGCTTCTTTGTGTGCGTATCTTTGCGCGTTGACACTGCACGCCGTCTGCAATGAAGCCGAAACCCAAGCGTAAACCATATTTGCGTGACGAGTACGTCCATGACGCTGCGACAACTCGAGTAGCCGTACGTCTAGACAAGCACCTCTGCAGATCAGAGCCCGCTGGGGTACCTCGCCGGAATCGTTGCAATGAAAAACCCGGATTCATTTCGTGTTTATGACTTGTGCTGGTGCATTTGCGCGTTCGCAAGCGTCGAAAATGCTCCGTTGTCGTCCATGTATGTTTTCCACGACCGAACGTCGTGGAAGCTCCCCGACGCCCCCATAGGTAAACAGCATCGCGCGGCAAACTCCTGACTCTGGACGAGGCTGCCGTTGCCATCGACGTCGGCGTCGACGACGATGACAACACCACCTATGCAACCCGCGCAAATCGTTCCAGAGCCGTAGCGCACTACCCGAGGAAGCGTCGCAGCAGACCACGACCCGACAAGACACGTCGTGGTGCGGCCTGCTCACCCGAGCTGGGCGCCTCGAGATCACCCAAACCGGATGAGGTGTTCTCGAGTCGCGCACTAAGCGTTCGTAACCATTCGTTGCGACCAACTTCATCCATTTGTACGAGAATACGCTCAATTGCCGCAAGCAACGCCTCGGGTGCTGTATTCCCCAGTTCCACAGCTTGCCAGGTGGCGCGTGCTTCGCGGAGTTTGTGCAAACGCCGCTCCAACTGGCTATCCAATTCGTCCTCGAGCCATTGCACGACACGAGGATCATCAAGTTCGTAAATATCACCGTCCAGAGCGGGGTCATGTGCTCTTGCCCATTTCCGCAGCAGCGCATCGATCTCCGCGTCGCTGAGTTGCGGATCCGCTTGTGAAACGCGACTCCGCAGTTCCTCCTCGGCGAGCCGACGTCGAAGGCGCCAGTAGAAAAACGTGCGACTCGTTCGCCAGGGTACCACTCGGCGAATCGCGCGCTTATGTTGCATCCGACCCGCTGTATCGTGCAGATCCGCAAACGTCATGGCTATCTGCTGAAAGATGGGCAAGAGTGTTTGCTCGAGCGAACTCCGACCGTCTGCCTCGAAGGCTGGCAAGCCGTCCGCCGTTGACTTTGTGACCCGCGACTCGCTACGCCCAGCAGTCGAAGAGGACGTCCCAGCGGTACCTGCTGCTGCTGTTGTTGTTGTTGTTGTTGTTGTTGTTGCTGCTGTTGCTGCTGCTGATGATGATGATGCGTCCAAAGACAGCATGCCGACAACGTCGGACGCACTCGAATCGCTCTCATCACGTCTAGACGATGGTAGCAGGCGCTGCATGGTCTTCAGCAAATCTCTGGTGCGGAACTTGATATCCACGGTACCGGCAGGTTCGAGCACACCACCACGTGCACTTTCATCGGCGTACATTTCGATAAAGCGGGGATTGATGGCGGTATCGAGGACGACCCAGGCACCGCCTCGAAGCTCGCCTCCCGGTGGTATGTACACAAAGACGGGTTTCGAGTACTCGCGAAGCGCGTCAACGATCTCTGAACCAAACTTGAGTATTTCCTGGAACATGTCGCGTGCTCCGCCAGAGAAACCGCGCCAGCTGGCCAGAACAAACAGAGGCAAACCCTCACGATCAAAATCACGAATACTTTGGGCAGTCTTGAAGGATGAATCTGGATACCAGACTTGACCGGCCTGCTGTTCACGAAGCTCACGCGAGTCTGGCGCCGCTGGATCCGGGGGAATAACCTTCTCTGTGGTCACCGTCTGTGTCGCAATAACGCCCACGGGGATACCACCAAGGCGTGCTCTACCAACCACAACGGATTTCGCCCAGCCAGCGAGCGTCTCTCGAAACGAGTGACGGTCGAAGAGGCCTGCCAGGAACACGTACCCTTGGTTATCCACCACCATGAGCGTATTTGGAACGTACGGTAGCGGCGGAAGGTTACCGCTCCAAGCGGTCAGCGAAGCTGTCGCACCAACACCACCGCTACCCAAGATATTATTGGTATTGGCATTGGCATTGGTATTGGTATTGATGCTACCGGTGGTGTTGAGCGGTGCGCCTGCCGATGCCACGCTACTCCCAGCATTGTTCATGGTATTCGTATTCGCATTGCTGCTACCGTTGTTGCTGCTATTGCTGGCGCTTGCTCCCGCAGCCGCCGACGTACTCGATGACGCAGTGAACAGTCGCGAGCCCCGGACGGCACCTGCAGCCATCGTCGTCGCGCTACTCGAGTGAACGCTGTTGCTCGTATCCCAGGCGTCGGTCGCGTGTACCAAAGGCGACCCGATCCGCATCCGATCGGTGTCCGTGAAAGGGATGTGATCCTCGTCAAGGGACGGCTCCAATGGAGAGCCACTCTCCAACGGGCTATACGCAGAAACAGAACCCGGGGACTGTGGTGGCGAGCGTAAACCTGTCGTCGGCAATGCAGCGGGCGCTGGTGCAAACCTCGCAGTCTTCAGGGCATCCAGTGTGGGCGGCTGCCGGGTGTCAGGGCTTGCGTGCGCCCCAGCACCGCTGGTATCTGCGCCTCGGGCAGTTCCAGTGGCCTCCAAGGCATCCGCATCCGCATCCGCATCCGCATCCGTCTTTGCTCTCTCCTGAGGTACAGGCGCAGCGACAGCGGTCGAGCGGAGCGCCAGTGAACTCGAACCCGAAGGCAACGCCGCGGGAACCTCCTCGACACCGGTTGCAGGCTTGGTCGATACGAGGCTCACCCGAGCCGCTGCTCGTCCCGTAGCATTCGCAAGTGCCGCTCCAGAGGTCGCCAAGCTACTTGCTCCTGGTGCTGCTGCTGTTGCTGCATTCGCACCCGCATACGAAGCCGTCCGCGACCGCGAACGATACCGAACTTCACCGCCGACACTCTCCATGTTGACGGGCGGCAGTCCAGCGCTCGCACCTGTCGCAACCGGACCATTGGACGACACCGACGAGCCCGACGACGAGACCACACTTGCCCCGTCGGGAGCGAAGGGCCCGACCCACTTGCCTTCAATGGCGTATCGAATATCCTCGTTAGCCACTCGTGGATCGTAGTCGACTTCGCGTACCACAGCATCGATGGAGTCGATCATCGGAGGTCGTTCCCCTTGCATACGAGGCACAAAAGCGAGCCAGTCCAGCATTGCCCGAACACCCTCGTAGTCATTGGATACGCGCAGATGGGTAACCCCGTTCGGATACATGATCTTCGTACCGCCCAGCTGTTCGTGGCTGGTGTAGACTTCGCGACCCAGAAGCTTATTCAGCGCTGAGTAGCCAGTGAGGATGATCGGTGCATTGTGCTCGCGCTGGATAACGCGCTGCCCCAGGCGCACGAGGTACGCACCGATCCCCACACAGCGCGCTGCGACGTACGTGATGGTGAAGCAGTCATTGTAGGCGGCTGAGGTCTCGGCAGCGATGCACGCTGAACCCATGAGGTTCTCGACACCAATGCCATCCTCAGCGCCATAGATATCAACTAGAGCGTACTTGCCGCCGCCGACGTCTCGCGTTCGCACGATGCCGAGTTCATCCTCGTACTTGAGCTTATCCGCCAGTCCCAGGTAGAGGTAGTCGAAGCCTCGGCTCGGGTCATGTGCATCCTTCCACTGAACTTGGAAGACGTTGCGCAGTTCTTCCGCGAGGCCGATTCGGGCTCCGCTATTCGCAGCGATGTAGATGCGCGGTATACCGAGCTCTCTCGCCAGCTGAGACGCCTTGGCAAAGAGGCGATCCTCTCGAGGTCCAAACGATCCACTCAGGTACGTGATATCGTTGGCAATGACGATCGCATCGCGACCCTGGGGATACTCGGGCGTGAAGAAGGTGTAGCGCCAGGCGACCATACCGATTTCGTTCTCCCCGGCGGGGCGGTTGGTCTCTATCAGCTCGCTCTCGTCATGATCTTCATCCTGGAGAACGAGCTCCGTGCAGGTCAGCAGTTTCAGCGGTATCTTGTGGCGGCGAAATCCTCCCAAAAGTCGTTCCTGCGAATAACGCCGCCACTGCTCATGGAGTGCTTTGGTGAAAAGCTCCTGGTAATCGTAGACGTAAGTTGTTTCGAGCGTCTGGGCAACAACTCGCCGGCGCTGGATACGGTTCAGTACCTGGTACGGCTCATCGACGGGTGTACCATGTAAATGACCCGGATCGCTGGAATCCAACGACAGGAGACGATCTCCCTGTTCCACGTAGCCTTCAACGCGTAACGAGTGTCCGGTTGGATTATAGAGAATAAATCGAAGCGGTTTCGGGCCCATTTTTTCCACATGGACTTTGATCTCTACCATGAACACGCGCAAACGCCAGCAACGTGAGGAGAACCGATAAAAGAGGCGCGTACAGATCGCCTCGACGTCATCCACATCGATGGAGACCCGGGGAATCAGGTGCAAGAAGAGATGATTAAAGTCCGTTCGTCGGAAGCGCCTATCACAACGGGCGGTTTCCAAGGCATCCAGACAGGCCACAAAAGTCCTCTCCGCTTCCGGGATCGAAACCGCTGCTGTATCGCTGGGACTGGCGTAGACTTCCGCTTGCCGTACAAAAGCGCGCACGAAGAAGCGAGCGTCGCCCTTGTCGGTTCGATCTTCCGCGTAGAAGACGTGAATGGAGCGGTTCGGATGTTCAAAGCGGGTGATACGAAAGTTCGCCAATCGATTCAGCTCCAGCTGGAAAGCCGCTGGTGGATCAATGTGGCGATAAATGGGATCCTCGGCGTACTCGAGCGATGCCCGCAACGTATAGAAACCCGGATAAGTGCTTTCACGAGGCAGACTGGAGCCCAGCGTGCGCTGGCACAGTTCACCGGGTGCCACCAAAAAGGTCACAAGTTTGATACCGGCAGCGCGCATCGAGGCTTTGCGCTCCGCGGAAGAGCGACAGAAACGCGTGAGCAGGGCGACAACCTGCTCCGAGTCGTTCGCATTACTTGCCTGCAGACGGTCGTCCGCGTCTGCAACGCCCAGGTATTTCGCAAAATCAGCGACCTCCACGGCCGTCCAGGGAATGGCAATGGTCAGTACATTGACACCAATACCTTCAGCACTGGAGTCTGCACTGGAATCGACTGCGGCGCTCGACTTGGTACGAGGCGAAGCCAGCGTTTCGCCGCCGGTTTCCGCTCGAAAAACCTGGAGCACACGATCGAAACCCTGCACCATCGCCCGCAGCGTCTCAAAGACGACCAACATACCGACTCGAAAGCCCCAGTTCTGCAAATTGTCCGCAGAGTCGTAGCTACGCAGCTGCCGGCGGGCTAGCGGAGCCGACGCCGCCACCAATGCCGCCGGAAACGACCGCATACTGGAATGACTACCAAAAGCGTTCAGGTTTGAACGATACTGGAAACGCCACAACGCCCGCAGGAAACCCAGTTCCTCGTCAAGTTCGACAACCAGATCGTACACGTGGTACGCTTTGTAGGCCCGCAGGATCTGGCACTGGACAGCGGCTTTGCGAATCTCCACCGGCACCCCCGGGTTCATGGTTAGGCTCACCAGCGCATCCAGGATGCTTTCCTGGGACTCGACCACCGCGTGCAACAGACGATAGCATTGTTCTTCAGTGGGCGCATGTATAGCCTGTTCGATCTGCTTGCAGAGGCGCTCTCGACGTTCGGGGAGCGCTCGGCGACGAGAACTCGCCAGCAAGAGTCTTGCTCGCAGCGCCAGTTGGCTATAGTCGGGGTGGATGAACGCAGCCACCTCGTGAAGGCACTGCCGGACAATGACACTGCGCAGAAGCGATGCATCCGCGGCTATGTGATCGAGCAAAGCGAGCATCAGTTGGTTCTTTCGCGCTAACTGGGCATGTGCGAGCATGATATCCGCAACAACTTCCAAGTGCTCGCGGTGTTGTTCGCGCAGATCGAATAGAACGTCATCGAGCCGCCGACCTTGCGCAAAATACTTCTCCGTATTCACGTAGCGTTGCATGAGGCATACAACGAGATGCTCGTGGTAGCCGCGAAGGCCCCCGCGAACATACGCCTCCAGGATACTGGTCAGGGGGCGCAGGGTAGCCTCCAGCGCCTCGCGGTCCGCTGCGATGGCAAGTTGCTCGCAGAGATCGCTGATCATGCGCTTCATTTCGCGGAAATGCTGTTGGAGGCGCTCGTGATCATCACGAGCAACGGAACGCAGTTCGAAAACTTGTCCTAGAAGGGCGGCATGCAACGTCGACGGAATACGACCGGCTAGGAAAGAGAGCGCCTCCTGCAGTTTCCCGGCCGGTACTGCCGGTTCGGTGCTCGCCAGCTGCAGAAGCATGCCGAGCGGCTCCATATCAACATCGTAGCCGTCCAGGAGCGCTTCGATCTGCTGTTTCGCGCTCTCAAAGCGCTGGTGCGGTTTCTTTCCCAGTCGCTGTGGAGGCAGCATTGTCGGAAAGCGCCCAGTAAATGGCGTCACCCGTCGAACTTTGCTCGGATCGTCGAGATCGAGCTGCGCAAAAACTTCGCCTGGCTCCAGGGCCGCTCCCGCTGGTTTCAGCAAGTGAATGGTGCCCGGTTCGGGAGCCTGCACGCTCAGATACATTTTCATGACTTCAATCTCCGCAATGACTTGTCCCTGATCGACGTGTTCCTCGTTGGCAACCAGGTATCGGACGAGACGCCCCGAGGCCTGTGCTGCAATGCGCGTAGGGTCCATTTCGCCTGGGAACACACAGGTTCGCCCGTCGATGCTCAGACGCATGCCAGTGGAATCCTCCTTGGAGTGAGTATTGAAGGAGCGACCATCGCACATGATCAAGAGACCACCGTCCAGCAGAGGTCGGAAATCAACACGCACCCGTTCCTCGGGATGCTGTGCTAGGGAGACGTGGAAGGCATTCGGACCCGCTTGCCTGACGATGAGCGCGTACTTGAGCTCATCGTAGATCAGCTCGAACTGAAATTCTATGAAGGTAGCGTCAATACGCTGCGGCACTTGACCGCGACTCAGCGACTCAACAAAAGATCGCCGGCGCTCAGACCAGGCTCTGTACGCCTGATGGACTGCACCAAGCACAACAGCGATATGGAACGGCGGTCGCTCTGGTTTCACTTTGGAGGCAATGAGGTTGTCCAGCCAACGGGTATGGATGCGATTTTCGCGATACGATTCGAGCTCCAGCAACGTAATAAGATACTCTACCGTTGTGCGGATATCTCCGCGGATGCTGAGCTCTTTCAGTGCCAGCACCATATTCCTCCGGGCCATCTCGCGATCCGCGCCCCAGGCAAAAAGGTGCCCGAATTGCGAGTCAGCGTACTCGTGGACACCACCCCAGGCGCCGACGCTGAAATAGCCCCACACATTGGGCGTATTTCGAAACGAAAGCTCCTGAATGGAGCCGCTTGTCGGCTGGAATCCTTCCTCGGGATTTTCTGCGGTAACGCGGCAGGCGATTACGTGGCCATGCGGCGGGTTCGGCTGGTGTCGCTCGAGATCCAGGTCCGGTCTATTGCCGTAAAGTGCTTGGATAGCTGCAATACGCTGGAGCGGAATCCCCATGGCAATCTGCAGCTGGACTGCAGGCAGGTTCACGCCAGTGATCCACTCGGTTACTGGGTGCTCCACCTGCAAGCGCGGATTCAGTTCCAGGAAATAGAAACGTCGACCGTCGTAGAGATACTCGACAGTGCCGGCACCTACGTAACCGACCATTTTGGCAAGACGCACCGCTCCATGTTCGAGCTCTTTCCAAACCTGCGGTGGCGTTGCCGTAACTGGCCCTTCCTCGATGATCTTTTGATGCCGTCTCTGCACGGAGCAGTCACGCCCATATAGCGCTATCGCGTGCCCGTATTCATCGGCAACAATCTGCACTTCCAGGTGTCGCGCTTGATCCACCATTTTCATGATGAAGATCGGAGAGCCAGGAATCTCTCCGGCGACCTGACGAAAGGCATCTCGAACATCCTCTGGTCGACGGCAAAGACGGATGCCTTTGCCACCGCCTCCTTCGCTGGCTTTAATCATCACTGGGTAGCCAATACGATCGGCAGCAGCGCGAGCCTCGTCGACATTCGCGACGCAGGCACGGCGATAGCGTTCTTCATCAATACCGCCGCGCTCGCGGTGAAAAGTTACCCTCAAGTCATCACCGTTCCAGCTGACGACTGGAACATCCGCAGACTGAGCTAACAACGTTGACGAAATCTTGTCGCCGAGCGCCCTCATAGCAATGGCATCCGGTCCCAGGAATGCGATACCAGTCTCCGCAAGGCGAGCGGGCAGCAGCGGGTTCTCGCTGGCGTGACCCCAACCCGCCCATACTGCATCGCACTCGTTCCTTTCCGCGATGTCGACGATGAGCTCCACGTTGGCGTAGTTGTGGTTGTTGCTTCCCCCAGGTACGGGAACGAAGAGGTCAGCGAGGCGAATGTAGTCGGCGTTGGCTTGAACATCCTCGGGAGTGGCCATTGCTACAAACTCCAGCGCTCGTTCACTACCAAACGCTTCGTATGCCCATCTTCGCATTGATCGGATGCACTTTACGGCGGCGATTCCGTTGTTTGCGACCAATAAGCGCTGAATTGGTCTACTACCGCCGTGTTCCTCAACATAGCGCCGAACGCTATCCTTTGCGGAGCCATTCGACGGTGCATGTTCACCCAAATCCCCCATTAAAGTCACTATTCCGATCCTAGGGGTGCGTCAGACTGTAGTCGATGCGCTCGGTAACGCCTCGCGACGCAAAAAGACCCAGGCTCGTTTGCTTCTGCGTCCACAAGGACTATGTCCAAAGTCCTCGTTTGACTGACGTGTTCGAGTGTCTTTCAGCCAGCGTCTTTTTGGGAAATACCTTGCTGCCCTGGACCCAGTTCGTTACCAACACCGTTCAAGCAAAGTCCCCCTCCAACGAGTACAGAAAACGCAATGGCTACCTATTGTTTAAGCGACGGCGGACAGGCGCTAGGTAGAAACGCCACCTCGATGGCGACGCAGATCGTCATCGTCGTCGTCGTCGTTTGACCGCCACATACGCAGGCGATCATCCATCGTTCCAGTGCTTTAAGAAACGGACAGTTGCTGGTATGTAAGAAATAGGATCGACTGTGACGATCATCCATCGCTCCAGTGCTTTAAGAAACGGACAGTTGCCGGTATGTAAGAAATAGGATCGACTGTGACGATCATCCATCGCTCCAGTACTTGAAGAAACGGACAGTTGCTGGGTTATACGAAATAGGATCGACTGTGACGATCATCCATCGCTCCAGTACTTGAAGAAACGGACAGTTGCTGGGTTATACGAAATAGGATCGACTGTGACGATCATCCATCGCTCCAGTGCTTTAAGAAACGGACAGTTGCTGGGAGGCGCTTTGTACTCGTGGTTTTGATAGGAAGCGCCTTTGCCCTGTGATTTTCAGCCAACGTTTTAAGTGCTTCTGTTTCGGAGTGTGCATCGCGATGTGCTGATGCTGGTCTGTAAGGGGCTTGTTGATTTTTTATTCATTGTTTGACATGCGATCCCGAATTGGGGTATGCACATGGCGAATATCGAAGCGACAGCCGAAGAGGTATGCTCCGTATTTTGATTCTTGGAGAGGGTCCGCGCATCCCGCGAGATCAGGGTAGATGCCCTCATTCCACAAGAAACGAAAAGGATATGACGCATTGCTATGAAGCTGTGCGTCTGGCGACATCTGATTCACTTCAGGGATCCTGAGCGAAAATCCAGGAGCCACCATGATCATTGGAGACGCTAGCAGCGTGACGCACGTCCGGGTCGGAAGCTTGCCGATGAAGTGCCAAGCAGACAAGCTTTTTTCCGAAAAAGCCGCTTCTAGGATCGACGGGCGGCTTGGTACCAAAACTGGACCGGGTATCCACGGAGCAGCACCAGCTCATACTTTGGGGAAAACGGCAGCTGCGATGCTTCTTGGTAATGCCTGGCGCAAGGGTCCTTTCATGGGCATTCCAAAGCGGAGACAGAGTCCCCTGGAATGGTAGCGATGCTCGGGTGCGAGCATCTCCGAGGCGCCTCGGAGCTTTTCTGACATCCCAGCGCACGGGTCCATTCGAGCCGTGGTGCCACTTGTCATGGTACGGAATCGATTGGTTTACGGACAAGCTCTCAATGGATGACGGGCATCCTCGGGCCTTCATTACCTGTGCCCATCGAGAAACAACGCGGCATAACAGAAATCTACTCACGACCATGTCCAGAAGCGCGGCACACGAGCAAACAATATCGGCGACTCGGCAGTATATGGATTCTTGCCGCCAGAATCCACCTTGAGTCTCTGTGATGCTTACAGCGACCATGGCTCGATGTTTGGCGCCTAACCAACTACCGGGCACAACGAGCCCACTGATGCTCCAGAGCCGTCCGTGCTGACCACATGCTCTGGAATCCGGGCACATGAGGATGCGGGAGATAACCCGTATTGTCCGAAAAGCATGAGACTGAGCGCCTTCTCGCCGTATGGGAAAAGATGCATCGCGCGTGCGCTAATGTTAAAGCGTCGTACGGAGCGCCCGTTTCCATACGGTTCTCTTTGCACAATACGATGCCGACCAAGACCACATTCTACCACGTGGGCAGAGCGCTTATTCTGAGTGCTCACAAGTCAGGAACTGAAGCATTGCGTAATCGACTCACTGTCAAGGTGCATTCATCACTCGCGACATCGGAGTGTTTTGCGGTGAGGCACAGAAGCGACGGCTTGGGCTGGACCCCGATCAAGCTGCCACGCTGATGCCGGAACCTTCTCCAAATAGTCCAGAGTTGGTCCCAGGAGCAGCAAGTATACGAGCAGGCCACACAAAGGGAGAGCCAAAGCGACACGAAGGTATCCGAAGCGGTGCGCTGCACCGAAAACCAACGGGGTCGCCCACGTTCCCCCCAAATTCGATGCAGTATTCAAAAGCGTGAGGTACGTGCCTCCAAAGCGCTTATCGCTAATCCGAGCACAGTACGAAGACGTGGACACAAACATTAGACCATCGCTGGCTAACTGGTAAAGAACACTGACGATGAAAATCGCGACAAACATCCAACGGGATCGTGCGCTTTCACCACGCGGGAAGAAATAGTGGATGAGCAGCGGAGTGAACATTGCGAGCATCAGCCGCAGAAAAAAGCCCCATCGCCAGAGACTGTCCTTGAGGTTACGGCTGTTCCGGGCATACCGACCAACAGCGATTGCTCCGATGACGTCGAACGGCCACTGGAGCACCGCCATGAATGCCAGCTGTTGACGCGGGAACCCGCGACGCACCAGCTGCAGTGACGATATGTGATCATGAGCAGCAAAGGGAAACTTACTGAACAAGAGGAATACAACCAAGCGCTGAATGGAGCGCTTGCGCAGTATGCTCCAAAGCGCGGCATACGCATCTCGCAGAGCGGACCACAGGCCTCCGGTGTCGGGTTGCGGAACAAGCGTCAAATCCTCCGCCATTTCTTCTTTGACAAAAACTGCCAACATTAGCGTGAACGCAATGAATGATGCACCCATGATTCGCAGAAAGGTATACAAGCGAATCACGGCGGATGTTTGCTGCAGCCATCGGACGCAAAATTCATCGCTGTTCAGCGCGAGGAAAACTGTATAGCTCGAAAAGTACCCTAGACTAAGCCCTAGCGATTGACAAATCGATGCGTACCCGGATCCTGCTTCACCTAAGAGCGTTAATGCCCAACCGTCTACCGCAATATCCTGTGTTGCCGCAAGGAAAACGAGCCCCCAGCAGAAAAGCGTCAACTGCACCACTCGGGCATGTTGAACCCAGCGTTCCACTGCTGCGGCCATGGAGGCCATGATGACCCCTATAAGGAGTTGCGCAGGTACAATCCAGGATTTGCGACGACCGAGACGCGACGCGTATACCGAGTCGACGATCGGTGACCAGAGAAGCTTCAGTGAGTACGGATACGACGCAGAGGAAAATACACCGAGCTTGGCGTAGGAAGAGCGCGTCTGGAGCAGAAACGGCAGCGAGCCAAAGGTGAGGCCCATGGGTACGCCCTGAAACAGATAGAGTACAACGAGCAGCAGGCCTCGAGCATACAAGCTCCGCTTGTGCACGGGCGCCGCCACACTCCCTTTTGCAGTGCCTTTGCGGCTGCTGCGGTACTGGTGCTCGCGTGCCACCGCCGGAGCACCGTCACGGTCCCAATGGTTCGTCTTACCTCGACTTTTGGTTTTCATGATCCAAAAAAGTTCGTTGTGCTTGTAACTGCACCCAAAACGTCGACGATGAAGCGCAGCGTTTGCAGCTGCTTCTCGCCGAAACTCGTCTCAGTTGACTACTTCCAGTGTGCAGATGCCTTTCATGGCGAGAACTTTGAAATCGACACGGACCCTGGGTCCGTTAGCTTTCTACACTTGCTTGCGCTTCGCAACGCGCCAGGAGTCGTGACTCTCAGGACACTTCTGCGCAGCTGAACAGGAAAGTTGCAGCTGTTCTGTTCCGCCGGCTGCCGGGCAGCAGTTCCATGCCGCAGCGGTGGCAGCGCATCTGGGCGTTGCTCTTGACCTAGTAGGACGTGGAAGCGTCTGTACTGGAGCTGAGACCTCTTCTCGGGTTACCAGGAACAGCATCAGCACGTGATCACCCCGAAGAACTAGTGAGGCTTATCAGTCCTGGACCATAGACTGGAAATACATCGCTGCTGCGTTTGCTGACGACTCAACTAGCGGGCAGCTTGGTGTCGGTACACGTGAGCCGGGAACCAGGATCCAGCCTAAGTGCTTCCATGAGCTCAACCAGATCCTTCTGTGTGCAAACTTGAACGCTCTCTGTCGTTTTCGTGGATATGTCGGAGCGACCGTTAGTCCGTCCGGACGAGGATGGTGTCGTCGACATCTCGTACAGCGGACTGGGCGAAATCGCAGAGGCCTATCGACTTCCCTGCGGAACTGACGCCGCTTTTAGCAATCCGTTCCTAGAGTTCCAGGCGACGAACTGCAGAATAAGTCGAATCCAAAACCTCGATCGTTGTACTTCGTTGCGTCGTTTGGTGCTTCGCCAGAACCTGATCACAGAGCTACGTGGACTGGAGACGCTGTCGGAGCTCGAAGAAATTGACCTCTATCTCAATCATATCAGGGAAATCAGCGGACTTGAGCATAAGCCCAAATTGAAACGCCTGGATTTGTCTTTTAACCGCATCCACAGTATGGCAGGGCTGGAGCGTTTCCACTTGCCGGCCCTGGAGGAACTGTATCTCGTCCAAAATAGAATCAAGGAAATCGCTGGCCTCCAAGCACATAATCTACCGCAACTGCGATTGTTGGAACTGGGATCCAACCGCATAAGAACGCTTGGAGACAATCTATTCGAGGTAGGAGGCTCGCTAGAGGAGCTATGGCTCGGACGGAACAAGATCGTTCAGCTCCCGTCGCTGCACTGCTTCCGCCGACTCAAACGCCTTTCACTGCAGAGCAATCGTTTGTTGGCACTAGGGAGCGCCCTCGAATATTGCCGAGACTCGCTCGAAGAGCTCTATCTCAGTCATAACGGTATCTCGGCTCTAAATGGGACGGAGATGCTCCGAAACCTGAAGCTGTTGGATCTGGGTTGTAACCGCATTGCGCGCCTCGATGACTTGTTGGATGACTTACAAAATCTCGAAGAGCTCTGGCTGAACGATAACAAAATAGACAGCATTGAACAGTTGCGCCATCTCTCGGCACATGCGAAACTGCGGACCCTGTACCTGGAGGGAAACCCGCTCGCTGAACGGCTCCAGACTCAGCACGGAAACAAGTGGTATCGAGCGCTGGTGCTGCGTGTTCTGCCTATGTTAACGCAGCTGGATGCGGAACCCATCGACGAGGAGACGCGCGCGCTCGCCGATTCCGAGCATTGTGAGTGCCTCTGGAATCGGGAGGGTTGAGCGTGCACCGAGCGCCAGATGCAACGCATCAGCGCCTGCCGAGCGTCACTTGTCCGATCTACTGCTGAAAACGAAACGCTGCAGCTCAGTGGGGAATCGAGTCCAGGGTGGGCATTCGTGGTGAGCCGTGGACAAGGCGTCTGCGCACGTCGCTAGCCCGATATGTGATTTTCCTCATCGTGATGGATCCGTTGAACCGTTGACTGCAGGAGACCAACGTTTGAGGTGTGTCGCGATGCAGCGCTGCAATCTACGATAACTGGCATGCGGAGCCCATGCGCTTCGTGAAATGCTGCTACAATTTTTGCATCTAGTTTTGGTGGCGATTATTCGTAACCGCCATTTAGATCTCTGCTGGCGGCAAGCTGTGATTGTGGCGGGAGGTTATCCGCTGCGTGCTGTACCAGCACCTCGAAGAAAGCAGTGCGCTTTCGATGCGCTCTTGTGATTCGACGGCGCGGGTGCCGCCTCTGGCTCGAGCTTGGTTATCGTAGATTTGGCGTGGTTTATGATGCGTGGACGGGATTCACGGTCTGCTCACGGGGTTTGCTCGTCTCTGCCTTGGCCCGATGGCAAAACAGCAAAGCTGCCGTACATCTGGGATGTCTTTCATCAGGAATCATGCGCCGCGGAGTCCGCGCCGAATCATTACCCACAGCGCACTTCATATCAAAGATGTTTGGTGCTCAGCACTGCACACGACGTGGAGGCTTTTTTTAACACCTGGTCAGAGGCAGTTTCTGTGCAGCCTAATCGGAATTCTGAGCAGCGAACCTGCCGGAAAAGATCCAGACATTGCAAGTATCGCGAAAGTCAACGATCGCGCCGGATATCCGTTAAACATCGTTTTTGAATTCCGAGCTGTTGCTGTGGCGAGATAGATACCACTACCATGGTGCGTGGCATTTGCAGACCGCTTTCCGATGTGTTTAAACGACTTGCGCTGAAGCGTGCCGCGGATAACGAGTGGTATCTGCAGGCGGCTCGGCAGAGCAGACTCATGCAGTCAGGAAAGCACGCATCACACCCCGTATATTGCGAGAAATACCGGATCGTGGATACGACTATGAAAGTTTTGGGTATACTGAGATCTATCATTAGGCGATCCTGCCAGTCGAGAGAGATCGTCAACCCAAAAATCTGCGACAGAAATCTCTGGCATCGTTTGTGCTTTGTTTTCTGTGGACGCTGTACCGTGGCGCTGCGTCCCAGATACGCGACGCTCTAGACGCCCGTCTTCCTGCGCACAGATGGACACTGTGGCGCGGAAACCAGGAGGCCTTTCTCGCGTTGAGTACACTAAATGAGCAGCTTTCCCATTTTTTCTATGCCGAAGCGCCGGGATCTCGATAGACCTGCTCTGGCCGGCGATGTGATCGAAAGCCTTCCGTATGGAACTCTGTTCCAAAGCATTCCGTTGTGGTATCCAGAGGATCCGTGCAATTTCAACCCACCGGCGCTTGAAACCAGCGTCATCTCTGGGATGGGAAAAGCTTGCCACTGATCTCAGGAAGTTTACGCTATATAGCACTGAGTAGCACAGGCACGGTACATGACAGTCACCGATGTTGTGCGGTGCTTGGACTCGAGCGCTGGTTTGTGCCTTGACCAGCCCGCAAAATGCAATTCAGTTCGCCAAAGCGATCCGATACCGCTTACACGAGTTTCGCTTACCGAGTCAGCAAGCGCGTGCGTGGGTGCGTCCGTCGTTTCCTTCGCTACGGAGCGAAGATACTGTCCACAAACCCGTTCTTCGAATCAAAGAAATTCGCAGCAATCCTACTAAAGCCGGCTTTCTGTGCCAGCGCAGATATGTCCTCTAAAGTATACTTCCAGCTGTACTCCGTATGGATGGCTTCCCAGGGGCGCAGCTCTATCGCGATTTCGTTCCCAGTCGGCAACGCCGTCGTGTCCATCGCCAGATTTGGAAAAACAATACGCATATGCTCGGTGGCGACAAGGAAGCTCTCCATCGCCCCGAGTCGAACATTGTACTGGGCAAAATGTTCAAACTTCGCCGGATTGAAATTGGATCCAAGTTCTCTGTTCACACGACGGAGCAAGTTGCGGTTAAATTCTGCAGTAATACCCTCACGGTCACTATACGCTCGGTGCATGATTGCATAAGGTTTTCGCAGATCGAACCCGACAAGAAAGTGATCCCTGGCAGGCTGCAGCAAGCTCCGAACCTGCTTACAGAATGCTATAGCGTTCGTGGGATCAAAGTTGCCAATCGAAGATCCAATGAACATGACTAAGTGCCGAGCATGCTCATGAGCTGACTCGGGAGCTGCACCATACCCCGCGTTGCCCGCGTTTGCCAGTAGTCGATCCTCAACAGGGTTCTGCAGACGCCGTCCTGGTGCGCGCAGCGCATATCCAAGTCCTTCGAAGAAATCACCCACAATACCATGGAAGGTGAACTGCGCTTCAACACTCGAATGCTCCAAACGCTGATGACCATTCTCGGGGTCGCTCAGCGTTGCGAGGATGCGCTCCGCACAGTCCGTCATGGCGCGCTCACTGATGTCAATGGGACGGTACGTGATGTGCAGGCCACGTTGCAGAGCACGCTGCACCAGCACTGCTGTTTTGTGTCCGTCGCCAGCGCCCAGTTCGATGATATGTAAGGCTCTCTCATTGGGAGAGTGCGATCGAATAGGTGCATCTTCGTCCAGTCCAACTGCGATGTTCAATATCCGATCGCAGTATTTACGGAAAATCTCCCGTTCACATCGCGTGAGATAGTAGTCTTCAGTGCAGGTGATGCGTTCATACAGCGCTGTTCCAGCGTCGTCATAGAAAAATCGCGAAGGTATGGACCGCTCGTTGACTTTCGCGTTCACAAAATGGGTTCGAATTGCATCGGAAAGCTCGTCACGCGCTTGGTGCGAGTTCTCCTCCCGCAGCACGGTGTAACAGAAACCAAACGGCTTCGATGCGAGCTGCTCGTGACGTGCGCTCGTCCGAGCCAGATTCGCTTTACACTCTTTAGTCATCTCGAGAAAAAAGAATGCGAAGAAAGTCGGAACATCAACCTATCCTATAAGACTCCCTAGCGAGCTCCGGTCATCGCTGTACAGCAGTGACCCGTATCTTTCTCACAAAAGAGATCGAGATGCCGCTCAGGGCCAGCGTGCGAGCATCATCGGCTGCAGTACGACTGGTGGAGGCTACGGCGGTGGTCGATCTCGGCGTGCGCTGTTGTGCGGCAGTGTATCCAGAAGACGCAAATCTACGTTGCCGGCTTCTGGCTAGCAGCACCGCCTCTAAGCCGTATAGGGACACTGGAATCGCACTGGGAATCACACTGTCCCTGCTGTGGAAACGAGACCCCCGGACGCTGCCATATTTAGGCTTACAGTGCCCGCGCTGGAAGCAGGAGCACAGCGAGCTCCTTGAAGGACAGCAGCAGCTGGGCAGCAGCGTGATAGTCAAAGGCCGGACACTCACTTTGAGTGTAGCACTGGCATGTGATGGTCCGCTAACCGAGCCTCAGCGCTCATAAGTGGCGAACAAACTCACACTCTACCTTCTAGGCGGAAGGTCGAGCGAATCGGATGCGCACACGGGTTTAGTGCTCTCTACGCCTACCCACTGTGGTGGGTGTCAAACACAAACCCGCATTGCCAACCGACAACGACGCATTCCATGCATGATCGTGAAGGAAAGAGGCGGCTCCCATGATATATCCTAACAGCCAAGTTTCTCCAGCGTGTCGTGCAGCGAAGACAAGCCTGCATCCGCAGACTGTCCGAGCACAAACTGAAGACGAGACCCGATTCTACGTCGGATGAAGCAGGCCTCGAGCCGATGCCCTTTGTGGTACGGCAACGTCGTGCTATCTCCGTACAGCGGCGGCGCAGGCGCTATGGGCGCCAATGCGGACGAACGAGTCAGGTACTCAGAACACGATAGAACGTATGAGACGGCCAGTATATCCGAGAAAAAGTCTGGGCAACGGAACTTGGAAGTAGGGGGTTTGATGGATACTTTACCGCGCACTACAAAAACAGAAAAATAGTATGAGAAGAAAAAGCGCTCAATCGGAGGCCGCTGGCCTAAGTAAACGTTCTGTCAATGAGAAAAAAAGAATCGCGCTTAGTGAGCGCACCTCGGAGGTCGGGCAGTCAACTGGCGCGACGCGCATGCCGCCATTGAAGGGAAACGTGATCCTGATCTCTAGCATGTAGATCTCATGTAGAATTTGTATTTTCGTTGAGGTCGTAGCCAGGTACAGTCATTCAGTTCATTTGTTTTTGGAACCTCAAACAAGTGTATTCAAGTGTTTTTCGCAGTATATAACAGAAGGGTTCAAAGAGCGTTATTTTTCAAAAGAACTTAAAAAAAGGAAAGTTATGAAAAATCAAGTCGACGATCCTGGAGGCCAACGGTCGCCGGCTGCCAGAAAAAAACAGTGCCGAGTCCGGAAGAAAAGGACGAGAAGAAGAACCGAAGGGGGAAGGTCCTCCGTCGAAGGCGCCAAGAAAGACGGCTGTACGACGAGAGGGTGGTGAAAACCTTTCTTCTTGGACATATCAAGGATCCCTACAGGGAAAAGTTGCGACACGCTATCGAAAAAGTATCGACTCGTACTCCAAGAGTATTGTCAAGGCGTCCTCAGGACTGATGCATTTGGTGCGGGAGATGTATCGCGAGGTGACGGACATGGAAACGGTCGAGATTCCGGAGGATTTTTCGATAAGAATTTTAGTCGGCACCTGATGCTTGGTACAGCGGAAGCGCGGAGGGAAAATGAGCGAGTTCACGCCCTCCACGAAAAAAATCCCTTTTACAGCTTCGATGGTACTCGATACAAGGGTCACGTGGATATTTACGACTATCGGGCGATGAAGTACATCACGAACCTGAAGAAGCATTTGACTATGAACCTCGAAAGTTTCATGATACGCGCCGTATTTGCGCTGTGCTCGGGCCTGTCTCGCAACGGAGTATAGGCGATTATCAATGGCATCACGAACGATCGCAAGCATGAACAGGAGATCGAGTTTGTTGGGAAGAAGGTGTCAAACAAGAGCACGAATGAAGCTTCTGTAATCTGTGCGGCTGTACAAGAGCATCGTGCATTCTTGGGGCTGGCGAATCTAGCAGACAAGATATCAGAGTTGAAAAAAGATGAGGAAAGATACTATCGCCTCATTCTGCGCCATTTCGTATTCCTGAACCGGAAACTCGAACGGAAGGCGGAGATGAAGCTGATTGAGGAAATGGAATGAAGAGTGGGAGAGACGGAAGGCTTTCCTAATGGGTAAGCGCTTCAACGTCGTTCAGTTGTGCAACATCAAGGCGCATTTTGTGACTATCGACCCCAGAGTCCTTTACGGCATCATGAAGGAGATCAGTCCCGAGTTCAATGTTAGCAGGGAGGAGTTCATAGGTGAAAACCGGGAGACGTACTGGAAGAGTATCTTTGATTTTAAACGTCTCCGACTGAGCAAACAAAAGGTATTCACTGGGATGATCGGAACCGATTGGGTAGCCATGTGCGTACACTATCGGCAGTCGAAGACAAATCGTCCTGTCCCGCCCTCGGCTTCGACCTCGGCGAAGCATGAATAAAACAAAGAGGCGGATCCTGTGACGCAGGAGGTGGAGGGGAACGACCTTGTCGTAGGCGCGGCGAATCATGAAGATGAGAAGGAGGCGGATCCTACCACGCAGGAAGTGCATGAGAACGACTTTGTCGTTGGCGCGGACCCCGGAAACACAAATATCATAACCATCGCAGTACCCAAACGTGCGGAAGATGGTACTGCCGGCAACTTGCGTCAGAAAGACATGCGTCTTTTGAGATTCTCGAGAGCACGGTACCATCGAGAATCCGGTATAATGAATGCAAGGAAGAAAATTGTTACGTAGAATGCAGGAATGAAGGATCACCTGGAAGCTTTGGGCGAGGTGACGAGCCGCGGAGCAGACTGTCAAGCGTTTCGGAAATTCATGAAAGTTCGCCTTGCTCACTGGGAGTCGCTGTGGAAAGAGTATACCCAGCCCCGGTGGGCTCATCTGCGAATGAATCTATACTGTGGGAAGCAGCGTGCGTTCGCGAATTTTTTCAATTAGTTGAGCGCCCTGAATGAGGATGAAAGTCAGAGGCTCGTAGTAGCATACGGGGCAGGGCGCTGGAAGCCCCAAAAAGGGACTACGCCAGCTCCAACGACCAGAACGCACAAGGAGTGTGCACGGCGTTTCGTTCCGATACCGATAGATGGGATCTGAAGGTGCTACACACACCACGAGCCAGGTTGTACACTTCAGAGAGTGGAGATAGAAAAGGGCCAGCGGAGCCCTGAGGATATAGCAAAGTACGGAGCGCTGACGGAAGAGCGAATGGAAAGGAGAGCGAAAGTTCGTGGACTACTTGCATTAGAAAGTACAATCAATGGCAAGAAACGTGTGGGGTTTGTGAACCGAGACTTTAACGCCGCAATCATTATAAGGAGATGTGCGGTGATGGAGAACAGACCCCCAGAGTTGACACGAGAGAATTTTGTAGGAGAATCTCTTAAAGTCGAACTATATGAAAAAAATTGGAAATAGTAGTAGGTGGCCGGTCGAACAAGACCAGGAGGCGTCCGCACGTCAGTTGGAGATTTCTTGTCAAGGGCGGGCTTCTCGCCACTACTGTAGACGATCGGCGTCGTTCGAGTTTAGAACGGCGTTTTGTGTGCCTTTGCGGTGATGTTCATTTGTTCTGCTTTCAGCAATTGCAAAATGGAGCGCTGCGGTCGTAAAGCGGTTCCCCTGCGCTGCAAGTTACACACAACGCGTGACGTGACGTCCGCCCTGACCCTTGGGCTGCAAAAGGGTCAGCGTTGGGTGCCACACGCGAACGAAGCTCTCTCGAGTTTACAGAGCCTCGGTTTCAGGAGCTCGCGAATTGCACACAATATCCTAGCAAACGTAGTGGGCACAGCCACAACGGCACTGACACCTGAAACGTACCGTAAATCGACTGGGGTGGTATTCTCTGGGCAGCTTTTTCCAGTGCCTGACGACGTGAACGAGAAGCGACAAGCTGTGAACGCTGTGCGGTCTACTCCAACAGCTGCAGCAGTAACCGCGTGCACAGAACCAGAGCCGCTTGACCCGGAATCGAAGTCCCCGACGGCACCACCTGCACGCAAACGAACGCCGAGCAGCACCCGTGCAGAGACGATGCGATTACGCTGGACGGACCCACTGCTGCGCGCTCGGCTTTTGCAGAACAGGCGGTCGAACGGGACGATCGCAAAGCAAGCTGCATCCCTATCTAAACGTTGGCAAGATCCGGCGTTTCGAGCACGAATGCGTCAGGCCTTGTCGGGAAAACCGGCCTGGAATCGCGGCAAGAAGCATTCTGAGGCGACCCGAGAAAAGATTCGGCGAGCGATGCTCCGCCATTGGGTAAAGCGAAGAGGAGACCGTGCAGGCACCGAGGCCCGCACTAACAGTGACACCTCAGAAGAGAACGCCTTCGATCGGCTGAAACGGCAGTTCACGGCACTCGCTATGGACCTCAAACTCTGGAGCGATGGCTTCTATACGCGAATGGGCAGACGTCCCCGAGCATCTGATATTGAAGCGGTGACTTTGGGGGAGTCTCAACGTCGAAGTGGACGGGGCGCAGCGCTTGACATGATGACGCCTGCGCTTATGTTCAAATGCCAGCGCTTCCTGGAACTCAAGCGATTAGTGACGAATCAGGATGAGAGCCTGCAAGGCCTTGGTGACGAGATTATTCAAGATGATTTGAACCCCCGAAAATAGCTGCCTCATAGGTCTCTTGATATGTGAAGGCCGCGTTGTGCTGCTGCTCGGACCGCAACAGCGCTCCGGTTGTCTAGCGTCAGGAGCCATGCAAATCGGCACCGCCTTGCGCTGGCATTGCCCCGCACTGCCTCGAGCCGACGCCCTCTGTGTGTGGTACGGCAACGCCGTTCTGTCTCCGTGCAGCGACCGCACCGGCGCTACAGGCGCCACTGCTGTCGCCGCTTTTGGCAGGCACTAGGCACACACGATAAGACGTATGAAACGACCAGAATATCCGAGATGAAGTGTGGGTCATGTAACTTGGAGGTAGGGGGTTTGATGGATACCTCACCGTGCACTGAAAAAACACAAAAAAAAGCAAGAAAAGAAAAAAGCGCATAATCGGAGAACGCTGGCCTAAGTAAACGTTTTGTCCATGAAAAAATGGCTCCGCACTGGTCGGTACCACAGTATTCGCGAATACCTGGGGGGCAGAGTCCGCACTCATGCAGAAACCACGCTTGGACATGCAAACAACGTGGCTTGAATTCCGAGCGAACGTATGGGTACCAGACGCGTCCACTGTGCGAGGTTTCGTTCATCAGCGATACCGCGCATACGCAAATAGATCTACCGTGTCCGTACCTCGATTCCGTTCATGGAACAATTGCAGTCGCTGGATGATGATGGGTCCACTTCATCGGTTCCACCTCTATCCGAGTCGTGCATAGCGGCAATGCGCCTTGGTAATAACGCGAGCGCGCGCACGAGGTTTCCCTGATGTTTGCTGATGCCCAACGAGGCACGCGTTGCCAGGAGCGCTTCCGTTCTCCGGGCATCGACGAAGCAACCGCAGCACCTGGACCAGAACACGACCTGTTCTACAATATGCTTCTGAGCACGTCCGGCAGCATTCGAGCTGCGACGGGAATCACGCACCGCTTTACGGTACCCTGCACTTGCGACGAGGCAAGTCTTAGCTGCGCGCGAGGGTCAGCGCGTGCGACTGGGACACGAAGTATTCGCGTGCTGGGAACTGTAGACGTCTCATGAAGGCGACACCTTCGCTTTCATCAGGCGTCTGCGGAGAAGATTCTTCCGTGAAGTTACCACAGCATCAGAAGCCGTATCCTCAGCGGTTCCGGTGCACCCCAGACCCAGAAACGGTTCCGCTTCCATTCCTCCGAGTTGCAGTGCTGCTGCGGGAAGCTGCACCTCGGGGCTCATCGCGAGAGCAACCGTGCTTTCTAGGACGCTGAGGGGTACGCTCGTCACGATGTAGAGAAGACCATTTTGTGGGTCAATCGATCGCACGAGCCCCAGACCAGGGGAGCGCAGGAGCCATCGCTGCGGCGCCTGCAACGATATCTCCTCCGTCGGTTCCTCCTTATCGATCACAGTAACACACAATGCGACGACACTGGCGTTCAGCATGCTGTATAATCGCTCCGAATCATGGCCAGGCTGGAGACGATGCATCCCGCACGGCTCGATCATGAATACTGCCGCAAAGAACTCCAGGGGCACGCACCACGGTGTGATGCTGCAAAGCAACTGAACAATCGGGTATGCCGGTTGATTCTGCCATAAAAACCACCGGAACTGATCCGCAATGATTCCGCGTGGTAATCCATCTTCACACTGCTGCACAAGTTCATGGATGAGTTGGGACGCACGCGCAACTGCTGGTAACAGCGATCGCTGCTTGTGAGCCGAACTCGGGGCTCGCTGGACGTGTAGCACCTGAACACGTGACCCGGCAGTGGTACCGAATGCTTCTATTTCTGCTTCGCCACCAGCGTGTTGCGCATCGGTTCCTTCGCTGACCCAAACGATAAGGTCGGGGCGAATCGTGTCCAGCACGGAGCCGAGTAGCACTTCGCCATAGCCACGAACCCAACCCATTGTGTTCACGAGCACCAGTTGTTTCCCGCGCCAAGCTTCGCAAGCGCTCCACAATCGCTGCACCGCCTGTCGATACAACGCCGGATCCGCGAATGGTGTGACGTTCCCGCAGAAGACGCTCTCGAGGCACGCAGTCGATGCCCTCCATATCGGCCACGCCAAGTCGCGAACTTCATGGAAAGAGACGTACCCAGGAGCTAAGAAATAATTCTGACCTAAATCGAGTTCCAGAATGAGCGGCTGCGGGTGATAGGGCCAGCCCATGAAACTCAACTGCGATACGAGTGTTGATTTGCCGGTATGGCGGGGTCCAGCAACCAGTACAACAGGAGCTTGCTCCCCTGCTAGTGCTGCAACAAGGTTCTCTAGCCCGGAAAAGTGCAGCGGCGGTGCGGTGTAACGAGCAACGAGTGACTTCGGTGTCAAATGTTGGCTGTTTTCTGCTGGCGCTGATAGACGAATAGGCCACGGATAGGAACCGCGGCTACGATCCGTGATGAGAAGTACGAGTTGCCCCTGTTGCACCCGCCAGACCGGTGCACTTTGCCAGGCAGGTGCATCGACAGGCACCGGGTCCTGCCAAATGCTCAGTGCTGTCTCTGCACTGTTAAAGAACAAACGCTGCTGCAGGGGACCTTGAGCGCCAGCAATGGTAACGCTGTACTTTCCACAGAGACAGAGTTGTTCCCTTTCAGAGAGGCGAATTCGATAGACTCGCTTCCGCACAGGTTGTAAACGATCGCTGTCTGTAACGAACCGGGCGTCCATACCGACTGCAACAGGAGTTGTGAGCTTGAAACGCTTACCTCGAACTCGCCGAGTCTGCTGGTGCTTTTGGTTCGGCGACTCCCCGTGATAACTATGGTCACCAGGGCACAAGAGGGAGCGCTCAAGTCCTCAGTCTAACTGACTGCAGGACCTCATGACTCACACCTAGCGCGAGCGAAACCACAAGAATATATGACTCGAACGGTGCTCCGACACGCGAATGCACGGAAATGGTGGTGTTGCGACTCCCGCGTTGCGATAACGCTGTTCCACTCGACGCGCGCTTGTTCTGTTGAGCGACATAGTTTCTGTTCTTTCTGGGGTAAATTAATACTCTCCCGCAGACGCGTTCCAGTCTATTTTGACGGAGCTCCTGATATCGATTTCTTTTTTCATTCGGACGCAGTACGACCCTGAGAGGCTGCCCCACAGAGCTACATCGCGTCAGCTCCCTGGGTCTCGTCTTCAACACCAGATATTGTCTGATGTTGATGGCGGCATTGAAGTCTGGATTCGCGAACTCTATGCATTTATTCCCGCTGGTGGAACTCATCAATGTAAGAATTGCCCGAACTCGCGCCCTCGACATCATTTGGTGCTCTGTCATCTCTCCGTGCGTTTCTATCGCCGGTGCGCTCTGCTGTCTTCTCGCTCTCTCAGTCTCGACCCTGTGAAATGCGCATTCGAATTCATCCATTATTTTTTTAAAATGAACCTACTTCTTTACGCCCTTGCGTGGAAACCTGCCCGGAGGGAGAAGCACTTGCGCAAGAAAGGCGAAATATGCTTCCAGTGTGTCACCGTGTGCTGAGAGCATCAGCGATCCGCCCAGTGGAGCGATCATTATATTTCACAATAGAAATGAATCCTAAAACGGAATTCAACCATGGAGCGTACAGAAGTATGAAAAGCAGCTCTATCCACATAGAATTCGCAAAAGCTCGAACACAAGGAGAATGGTGGAATACCACTTTGTCCAAAAGAAAGACGTCGTCAGACGTCAGACAAAAGTCTTCAATGATTCGACAAAGTGGTTGTTGCTATTCGATGAGCCTTCTCTACGAGCCAAACTGAGGCCGTCAAATGAATTTACCACGTCGAGAACAGATGGTGTCGTCGATCTCTTCACGTTCGATCTCACATACAACGGGCTCGCTTCACCGCGAATACCCGTACGCACTCCGACCGTTGCACCCGAAGAAATTCTCATCGACTGGAAACAAAAACCTACGTCCCTGTGTTTCATCCGGATCGCAACGTCACAGGAACGCTGTCACCGCTATTTCGGTGGAAGATGGCCGTGATTGAAATAGGACTCTTTTTTGCAACTGGATGCCCGTGCTTTCAGGACCAAAAGAACAAGCTGTTGAGAAACAAGGACGCCTATGGCGGCTACCATCGTCGCTTTCGCTTGCCGGTAGGGATTCGCCAGTCATTTTCCATCATTGGCCGCAGGCAAGCTTCGATAATACCATTTTTTGACGCAGAGCACATCTACGTCTTCCGTTCAGTGCTCCTCAACCATCAGAGTACCGTGGTATGACTGACCTAAAGGACGAATGCATTCCTCCTTGTACCGTTAAGTGAGGAATCTATATCCTCTGGGCAAATGATGGACGGTCTATAAAACACATTACATCGTGAATTCGTTCTCATGCTATCATCCGCAGCGAGGGCGAGACAAAACTGACTTGATAGACTAGAAGCAGATACCTGGAGTTGACACCGCCTGCAGGAGAGCGGAACAGCTTGCACATCCACGACGGCCGTCACTTGGGCGCCAACGCTGTCGAATCACAAGAAAACGGCACCGAAACGCATCTTTTTCTCTTTCGATGCACTCGACATCGTTCCGGACTCGGAATCCTACACATCAGGTGCGGGCCACGCAGGTACTTGGACAAACCCGATCAGATCATGACTCTAGGTCGAATATGAGCGACGTCATCGCCAAAGCGTTTTCCAGTGCAGATCACCATCCACTGTTTTGCGTCGAAAACACATCCGCGACATGTGCTAGGACCGGTACAGAAAGTTGGCAGCCACCACCGTCACAATACAGCTCACGAGCTGAAGAGGCACGCCGAGTTTCAACCAGTCGGAGACGCGGTAATTCGCGGCGCCGTGCACCATGAGATTCGTTTGGTGGCCAGTGTGCAACATGAAGGAGCAGTTTCCTGCGACCATCATCGTATAGAGCGCCGCATACACGTTCACCTGCGTCAGGTAGATAATCCCTGTGCCCTTACTTGCCACGATCGCAAACGTCAACGTCACTGCTCCAATGCTCGTAATGGCATTCGTCAGCAATGCAGTGATGACGTAGATGCCAAAGAGGATTCCAATCGACCCCAACGGGCGCAGGATCTTCACAATAAGCAGCGAAAGCTGGGCGGCTACCCCCGAAACCTGCATCGCTTCACTGATACCAAAGGCCGCACCTATGGTGAGCAGAATCGGCAATTGCACGGAGGCGCCCGCTTGCCGAAAAGTCATACACCCCGTAATGAGCATCCCTATGGTGGCGAGACTCGCACTCACGAAAATCGACATGAATCCCGTGGTTGCAAAAGCGATCATCAGCACGACAAAGAGACCCGCTGCGAGCATATGAGGGAGATCCTCCCGGGGCCGCTCAGTGCCACTCACCTCACTTACGAGGCTGAAGTCGGAGTCTCGAGCGTAGCGTTCACCGAAATCTTCGCTCGCTTCAACGATGAAGGTCTCTCCACCGAGAATCTGAATATCACCGATTTTCTCCCGCACAATGGCGCCGCCACGATGAACGGCAATGATTGCAGCATGGTACTTGCGCCGAAAGTTGGTCTCCCGGATGGTGTGGCCCACCAGGGAGCTGAACGGCGAAACAACGACTTCGTAGAGTCTGCGCCGGTGCATCTGCACCGAGAGTTTGCGAGTATGCGTCGATGCTGGTATGATCCCGTCGATTAAGTAGAGCTCGGCGACGGTTTCCAAGCGACCAGCGAAGAGCAAAACGTCCTGCGCCTGAATCACCGTATCCGGGCCCGGGGCAGCGATCAAGTTACCGTTCTTTCGTGACAGCTCTACCAAGAAGAGACCCTTGAGGGCGCGTAAGCCTGCCTCCTGGATTGTTAGACCAACAATCGGTGATCCTTCGCGAACCATAACAGCGACTGTGTACTCGCGCGGGTGCTCAACTACGTCCTCCACGACGTTTTCGCGATCCTTGAGCAGCATGCCGCTGAACACGAAAATAAACACGAGGCAGGCTGCCAGATTGATGATTGCCAACTTGGTGATGCTAAAGATCCCAAACTGGACGACATGGTTCGTGGCTGGGTCCAGCACGTTCGTCTGCTGGACGAGGCCAAGCACTACGAGGTTCACCGACGAGCCGATGATGGTTGTCGAGCCACCAAGGACAGCAGCATCGTTCAGAGGCATGAGAATTTTCGCTCCAGAGAGGCCGTTAAAACGCGCCCATCGCTGAACCCCGGGAATCATCATCACCATCGTAGGTGTATTGTGCAAGAAAGCTGACACGACTGCGGCTGGCAGACATGTGCGTACCTGTGCCATCAAAAGCGAAGATGGGCGTCCCAATAGTATTCGAAAGATCGTGCGCAGAGCAGAAGTTCTGTAAACACCCTCCGCTACCATGAAGTAGACAGCGACGGCGGCAACACCGGTGTTAGAGAAGCCGATCAGGCCTTCGGCTGGCGAGATCACGAAAAAGGCCATGAGGGTGACAACCGCATACGCAAACGAAACCTCCGTTGGTAGCCAGCTACAAATGAGTGAAGCAAGCAGCAGGAGTAGGACAGCGAAGGTAAACCAACCCTTCCAAGAAAGCGGTTCAAAAACGAGTCTGCCCAGTAGAGCGAGCCCGACGCCTGCAAGCGCCAGTAGCAACAGCGCAACCCAGTAGCGGCGTACAAACGCCGAAGATCGACGCACTAGGTCCGAAAATGAGTCGAGCAGCCACGTACCAAATTCTGTGATTAACTTGGAGCACGCATGTGGTAATTGGCGTCCGATAGTAGCGAGCGAGCGACCGAGACGTTTCCAGTCGAACCGAGGCTGCATAGGACACGCGCCAAGGCGGCCTTGGTCTCGTTGTTGAAAACGTTGGCGGCTTGGAATGTGGTCTCCTCTATCACTACCGTTTTCAAGTTGTCGCCCGGTGCTTCCGAGCAGAGACGCGCCAAGCGTATGGAAAACGTTTGGTGGCTCTCGCAACTTCTGGATGGAGTAGCGAGGCTGGCCGTTCGCGCTGAGATCCAGGGAGCTCGTAGGCCTTGGGCGCTCGTTCGGCACGATTTCCTCGTCGGTAAGGGAAACATTTTCCGTGCTTTCCACGGAGGGTGTACCGTCCGAGCCGTTTGGAACCTTCATTGACGATGAGACTCGGAAACAGGATGCTCAGAACCAGTAGTGTTTCGCTTCGTGCCTCCGACTAGTCAACGTCGCACTTATCGGTTCGAAACATGCAGTACGAGAATCTCCTTTTAAAAGCCACTGCTGCCAAACGACTTGACGCAGAACTCACGATTCAAACAGCACTTGTAGCGTACCGCGGACACCGCTCTGGGACGGTATCTGGGACGCGTTGCCGGCAACGCCACGAGCAAACGTTTCTCGCAGAAGACTTCCAGGATTTATCCATTATGAATCATATAATACAGATATATACAGTTCGGTCCTATACTACCGTGACTTTAGCTCCAGATTTGGCAAAGCGACGCGCCTCCGATGCGATGTGATGGATCCAGTGCATGTGGATCCTGCATCCGATTCAGATTCAAGCGGATCACAAAGCTCGGCGATATGTTTTTGCCTGAGGATTTTGTCCGGGCATGTCTGACATGCCCAGTCTTTAGATTCGACGTTAATCAAAAAAGGTTCTCGATTCATATCTTGTTTTAGGATCTTCGTTGGACTACTCGCTGACGTTTCTTCGAGTCTCCCTGCAGCTGGAGTTTGCCATGGCCCCAGAATAAAAGTGGTTCGGAAAGTCGTCGAACACGGTTTTGGTGCGATGATTTGCACCAACATCCAATGCATGCGTGCAAGCCTCCACGAATCTCCTCTTCTTTCGGGGTGCATGATGAAATCACGCATGTCTCAACATTCGGATCTTTCTGTTCCAAGGCAACTCGTGGGCGCGACAAAACGTGTCGCTGGATTGACGAGGGAAATACCCTAATTCGATTGTTGACGACTTGCTCGCAAGCTCATGCCAACTATTCAATGAAATTTTCACGTCGAATACTAAACGACCCGATGTAAATGACAAATCCTTGTCTCTTTCAGGCCATCAATGGAACAGTAGTCGACAACAGCACGATACCGCTCATGGGATATGCTCGCAGGAGCTCTCGTCCGATTCGTTTCCGTGGAAAAGGGCCTTGGATTCGGAAATCAATGATCCTAATGATCGCGTCACTCGGGCAACGCGTCACCGCTTAGCACGTAGGGAGCGTAGACGAATCGAGATTTTGTCGAGCTGCTCTCCGGTCTGGATTTCCCGTCCGGTACTTGCTTCATAATGAAAAACATCGTGCTTCCCAGATGCCCTATCGAGTGCAACAGCATACGCGTGCGTGTGAAGCGGGCAGCGTACTTGCCGAGGGATCGCTCAGAGGGAAGTCCGTGGGCGCACAGTACCGCACCGCGCACGCAAACGGAGGATAGCAGCATCAACACAAGCCTTCTGTACGCGTCCACGGAATTTCGCAAGGGATGAAGCAGACGTTCATGCGAAACAGATCGGCCCTCGGGGAATGAGGCTTGGTGGGTGTATATGAACAGCTGCCCACAGCTAAATATCGAAGCTGGAAAGCTAGCACTGGTGCTGCATATGAACAATACGAGAATGGCAGGAAACGCAAAGATTCTTGCGACTGTGCGTGTGTGCAGAGCGTTGACATATGTCGCAAGCAGCGAAATCGCACCCTGTATGCTGCCATCAATATCCTTCGCCCACTGAAAAATCATCCGGAGTGAACGGTGCGACCAGCGTATTTCACGCGGGAGGCAGGTGAAACGACAAGGAAGCGATTGCCGAACCATCCCACAATGGCTGGTTTTAATGGCGATTTGACTGGACTCAATCTCTCTGCTGTACGCCGGAGTTAGTCGATCCGCAGTTTTTTGGTCTTCCACAGGTGTACGGAGGTGCTATCGCTGTCGACGTTCTTGAAGGAGATCACCCTCGCTACTCAGAATCCTCTGCGTTCTGCATGCGTAAGCGTACAGTCTGTACGTTGCGAACGAGCGCAGGACTTTGCTCCCGTATACGGTTCAGGCACTGCCACACCATAACGGGGCGGCGTTCTCATTAACCACTGCTGGTGATGCAGCAGTCATTGTGAACTGATGGTAAATCATCCCCCGTAGTCTCGTTATAGCTGCTTAGAATGGAGCGGGAGCCCCCCATGTCGCAAACGTGAACCTGGGAGCATCGCACCATAATGACATTATCCTTCAAATGGCTTCGATACGACGGTGTATTGGTTCCTTGCCCCAATTTCGCGCAAACTGTAGCAGCAAAGCGCCAGTGACGTTGAGCCTATCGAAAGCTAGCGCAGCTCTCAGCCTAGTTCAAGATTGTCATGCGGTTTCTCTAGACTAGGTTTCCGTACTGGCTTTGCTGACCCAGAGCAGACTCACCTGCACGCAGCAGCGCACGGCAAAGATACAAGATAGGAAGAGCTGTAGCAGTTTTGATATAGAGCCGAGTTTCTCATCATCAAGCGCGTTTTCCAGCAGCTTCTTTTCCGGGCGCGCATGCGGCCGCGGAGTCACCCGAATGCCCTCTCTGGGAGACCCCGCCACGCCGATATCTCGATCCACTTGTCGCATACGCGGCTCATTATGACAATTTCGAATGCATAACTTGACTCAGAAGCATCACCAAAACGTATAGCATCATAAGACGAGCTCCCTGTGAAGCGCCAAGGTGCTGCATAGGTCGTGCTCCCCATGAACGTGTCGTACGCAAACACTGCGCAGAAACGCAGCTTCTGCGCAGCGCCGGAAACGGTGCAGCATGGCGCGAAATAGCGTGCACGTTCGTTTCCGCAAACTTTGCGCTACCGTTGCGCCGCACACAGTTTCTACGTCCTAGCACGTTGCAAACATCCAGCTTCTTTTCATCTTGATGCGCTTGCCAATAGTGTTCAAGTCGGAGAACTTGCCAGAGTGGACGCTGATGGAGCTGCAGGGTTCGCTCACGTTTGACGCCCCCGTGGAGCAAAGCGCCGACGAGACACCTGGCGATGAAACACGCTGTTTCGGAACGGTGCAGTCCAACGCTGGAGAACGACAACGCGTACTCACTTTGTCACAGTATGAGCTCGCTGGCAATATCGTGACCTTGAAACAACCGTTCCTTGTGTTGCGGAAACGAAAGCCAGTTGCAGAGCACGGAACCACCCAGTGGGAATGTGTAGCGATTATTCGCGAAAAGACGGTGTTCAGAGACAGGCCGCGACCGCGCGTACCGACCGAGCTGTTGAACCTTAAACAGAAACGGTCCAGATAGAGAGGACGATAAACAAAATTTTATGGTTCGTTGTGTGGGTAACGCATGACGAGTTCGTTATGCGCTTGGTGCCAGCCGCTGACAACATCGGTACACACCAGTATCCGAAAGAGGGATGCGCGCCCTGTTCTGCCGGGGCGCTCGCCGCTTCCGGTTTCAAGGGATGTTTCGCATCCTTGGTATATGTGCTGGGCGGCAACATAAACACATGGAAGAGGTGCAGGCGCATGACCGGTATCAGGAACCATGTGTCAGAACGCTTTCCATTCTGAAAGGAAAAGCAAACCCATGGCTTCGCTCTCTAACCATCTCCGAGTAGATTCGGCATATCGATGAGGGAGGCGCTCATCCAAAACGCGAGCCGTCTGCTCCCTCCGGCCCTTTTCCAGTGCGCTGCACTCTGTCTCCAGCTCTGGAACGGTGCCGGTGAATACTGCGTTCGACGTCATTATTCTGTTGGACGGAACCATTGTACTGACCGTTGACCCCTGACTGCTTGCTCGATATCAGCAATTGGGAAATCGTTTATCATTCAGGCAATCTTCATCGCCGAGTAACGATCGCGGATCCAAGAGCGTTCTTCCAAGCTACCCGAAATGTTTTCGCTCATGCCCGCAGACACGCAGCCACGGCGAGATGCGACGCACAAAAATATCAACCGCCGGTCGCCCTACAATGGTTATCGTTCACTGGGCCTGCGAAGCGCGAGGGCACGTTCCCCTGCTGCAGCACCGAAGACTATGGGCTGGAAGCGCCGAGCTTCGACAGCGCCCAGCGCGCCGTGCACTACAATGGGGCGATGATGTTGTGCGCTGGGGCACGCTATGTTGATGCTTGCGAATGGATAATGGACCTTGGATGTTGGCAAAACGACCAACGCTCTCCCGAATGTCGGTATCCACTGTAGCATCGCGGATTGCTGAACTATGCAAACACGCTGTTAAACAAAAAACTGTGCGTGCATACGTATGAATATGCGTGCGTGCATACATATGAATATGCGTGCGTGCATACGTATGAATATTTGTGCGTGCGTCTATGGATATGCGTGCATACGTATGAATATTCGTGCGTGCGCTGGACGCTCATCGGGCGATTGCGTGCTCGTTCACGCAGCGCGTTCTATCAAAGTACCATTGACCCTACGATCCCGTATACCACGCGTAGCTTACCTGTGTGCGGAATGTTTCTTTCTTTTTCAGCAGTATTCGCTGGACGCAACTGTTGTCGTACGCAACAGCCCCATCGCCAGTCGGTCTTTTCGCCGACTGCTTGGCCGCACCTTTTCTCTGGTGCACAGCGAGTGGAGCGGGGGCGTCGAGCTACCAGCCAGGGCAGACGTGCACGCTCGCTGTTGAGCACACGTACCTTTTGTATGTCGAGTTCACAAGAAGATCAACCAAAGAGCAAATCCATGGCATCGTTGAGGCCGAAAGTTTGCGTTCTAGGTGGCGGTTTTGGAGGCCTCTACACGGCCTTGCGACTTTGCCAGCTGCCGTGGGGACGTGACCTCCGTCGCTATGAGGCAGCTGCGCGGACGCCCCAGCGCGAGTCCACTTTTTCTGTAGACAATTCTGAGCGCAGGCGCGCTTCCGATACTTCAAAGCAGAGCGCAAGCCAGCGACTTGTTGCGGGACAACGCACCCGACCGGAGCTGACACTGATCGATACCCGAGAGCGGTTCGTTTTCCTGCCTCTGCTTTATGAGCTGGTAACCGGAGAAATGGGCATCTGGGAAGTGGCGCCACCGTTTGCGGAGCTTTTAGAAGACACCGATGTCGACTTTCTGCAGGCGCAAGTGCAGCATATCGATCTCGACAAGCGGCAAGTAACTGTGCGACCGATGATGCCCAGCAACGCTTCTGAGTCGAAGGAATCCGATGAGATCATTTCCTATGATCGCCTCGTGATCGCTCTTGGCAGCGAAGATACGCGGGATATGGTTCCTGGAGCTCGCGAGCATGCGCTGGGCTTTCGCAGTGTCGAGGATGCCATTCGCATTCGCGAGCGGGTCCGACTATTAGAGTCGTCTTCGCAGCCAACGATTCGCATCGTAATCGTCGGTGGAGGCTACAGCGGCGTAGAACTGGCATGCAACTTGAGTGATCGACTCGGTCCGCGCGCCCAGATTCAAATCGTTGACCGAGGGAGAGAGTTGATGGCAGCGTCGACAGCGTATAATCGATCCCAGGCGACGCGTGCGCTGCGTCTGCGAAATATAAGCTTCGTACCTGAAACAAGCGTGGTCTCAGTAGGTCCGAATTCGTTACGCCTTTCTCATGCCGAAAAAAGCGGCGACCGTGCTCCTCCAGCATCTGAAACCACACTCGAACAAATAGACCTGGTGCTCTGGACAGCAGGAAACCGAATCAATAAGGTGATCCGCGAAGGGCTCATTGCTAGCCGGCAAGTAGAGCGCAATGAACGAGGCCAGCTACTTACGGATCGATTCCTACGCTTACCGAACTATCCCGAGGTCATTGTGCTCGGTGATGCCGCCCAGATCCGAGAGCCAGTTGCAGCTGTTCCCGTGGTAACGAGGGAGCAACCACGCGGAATGACGGCACAGATTGCGCTTCAAGAGGCAGATTTTGCTGCGTGGAATACCTGGGCAAGCCTAACGGGTCGGGAACCGCTGCCCTTCCAATATGTGCATCTGGGCGAAATGATCACACTCGGCCGCGACGACGGCAGCGTCCAACTGCTGGGTCTTTTGAACCTCAGTGGACCGCTTGCCCATCAGCTGCGACGCTTGGCGTATATTGCTCGAATGCCAACGGATGCGCATCGGTTGCGTGTTGGTGCTAGTTATGTGGCACAGCCCCTGCTGCGCATCCTGGAGGGAGTTCTTGCCGTTGGTAACGATGTTCTAGACGCGCTTGGACAGGGGCGTGGCACACGCGCCCCCGGGTGCCCATTCACAGCGAACCAGGACACCCAGCAACAGCAACAACGGCAGCAGTCGTGGAGCTCTTCGACCGCACCGCGCTCCGACGAGAGCTCCTGAGTTAAGTCTTGCGATACAAGATATGACGCAATCAAAAGAGTAACTCGCAAACAGCACAGAGATCGTTGTTCCTCATACCGTACACCTCGTTGCTTTCGCGCAAGACGTTTTCTACGTGCAGCCAGAAAATATTGGGTAAGTATGCACCGCACTGGCACTACGTTGTCACCGCCTTGTCAACGGCGGAGACAATGAAGACGGGATCGGAGCTGGGCCACACACAAGCACGAAAGACGGCATTCGTCATCCACCGATGGCAGGAGCCGCTTGTCCGTGGCATCTTTCGCGAACCAGGTCATGGTGAGCGTGCTCTTCAGTGTGCAAACACTCAAGTCTGCGGCACGACAAGCATGGGTCGCCCCCTCCACAAACCGACAAATACTGTGGAATACCGGATTCCTGGTTTGAGTCAGCTGATGGCCATCCGGTGTAGGACCTCGGAATGCGCACTTGTTCTGATTATTGTGACAGGCGGAAGGCAGCGTCGGACTGCGTTGGCGCGACAGCGGTAGCCACAATTCGACCAGCAGCCGTCGTCATATTGCAGACTTGTACATGGCACCGCGCTTTCTGTTTGCCGGAGGTATATCGTGCAAACATCAGTCGGCGCGCTCTCTTCCCATCTGATTTCGCGAACGCCAGTGCGAGCCATCAAGGATGCTGCTACCACTACTACTGCTGCTGCTGCTGCTGCGCTAGTGCTCGACTTTTGGGGTCTATCTGTACGTGTTTCGAGCCGAGGGTTGCGCTCGGGAGTACCGCCCACGCCCCTGCAGTATATGATCGGTGTAACGTTTCCCTGCGTCGACCTTACGCAGTGTGCGAGGCGACATTTTGTATCTGACAACGCGCTCGAAGTTGCCGCGTTCCGGGGCTGAAATGCTACAGAGCGCGGCCCAAATTCGTTCGCCGCACTGATCTGCTTGCAAAGTACCGCACCCTGCCATGCAATGCGGTACCGTATCCTGACGCCACGCACGATACCACGCCACGTTCACGCATTTCCGCAAGAAGCCGTGTCGATCGTTTCGCAGAGCGAACGAACCAGCTCGGTGACTGCCGCTGCACAACCCCAGGACACGGTGACGCCGCCGCCTCCATGCCCGTAATTGTGGATAATCCACCGCGAGGCATCCGCATTGTTCGCTTCTACGGCCGCCGGCCAGCGCTCGAGCTCAAGGCGAACACCTCCGGTGCGTACTGGACGCAGGCCGCTCCACACCTCGGCCACTGATAATGCGACATCCTTGTTTTGCCACGGCTTGTAGAGTTGCCGGCAGCGCTCGAGCATGTCGCGAGCAATTGGTGGTATTTGCTCAGGCTCCAAGTGGTCTGCGATGGTCGACAACTGCACAAGTCGCTCCTGCTCTGCTGCTGGAAGATCGAACAGCACCGTTCCGCCGCAGGTGCACAGCTCCTCGTTTCGTGGGATTACATAGGTGGGGTACTGCGGATCTCCGAGTGGACCGCCTGCTACTTGCAAAACGAATCGCATTGGGTAGCGAACGCGGACGAGCACACCCAATGCTGGACGTAACTCCGAGTCAGCACAGAGCGTACGCGCACCCAGACCCGTAGCATTCACGACAATGGTCATTCGGTTCGTGGTCGGTATGCGACATCGACGTACCACATCTGTCAACCTTTGTAAAGGCAATGGTGGTTCACCAGAGTTCTCGTTCCAGAATATGCCGCCAAGTCGACGGAACCTTGCGACGAGCCATTCGAGGTAGCGGGGCATATCGACCACGGCCGTACGCCATTGAAGCGCATACGAGTAGCCGTCCGGGAACGAAGGCATTGTGTCAGCGACCGCCGTTGACTCGGTACGTGCACTGCTCGCCAAGGTCTCCTCTGGACGCTGATCGCGTCCAATCACGGCCAAGTCGAGCACGTCTGCGTGCCAGTAGGGCAAACTCTCCGGTGGTTTCGGGTAAAACTGGTACGCTGGTACGAAACGTACGCCCGTGTCGGGGTTTTCGGCGTCCTGCAGAAACCGCTGGTACGTGGTGCGAGCCCAGTCACGCACTTTGTCCTGTGGTTCTATGTGGAACGGCAGCCATAGACCCGCACAACCACAAGACGTGGTCTGATTCAGTTGTGTCAGGTCGCCGTAGATGCCCACGAGGAGCCGTCCTGAACCGAACGTCTCCAGGAGGTGCACTGCCGTCGTGAGCGCACTGATCCCGCAACCGACGACCACGACTACGACCTCGGCAGCAGTCTCAGGATGCGTCGATGACGACATGCTGAGAGCCAGGTGCACGTAGGCCCGCGGACGTGACGACACGCGTTGTCCGGTCCGAGATAGGGCGACTATGGTACCTGACGGTTGAAAGGCGCGGGCGCCAGCACCAGCACCAGCACCAGCACCAGCACCAGCACCAGCATCTCCAGAATGCGGGCTGACGTCACCGGCGACACGAATCCGCGAACGTAGAGTCCCTTGTCACTGCCGGTCTCCGGGATGGTGCTGATTATTATGGGAGCTGTTCAACTGAAATGTGCGGAAAATTGGGCAATACGTTCAGTCAATACAAGTATGAAACGTGCACGACCTACTTCTCGCCGTAGCAGGGGTTTGCGCGGCAACAATCGGCATCAATGAAAACAGACCCCATAGCTGCGCTTCGTCCGAAAGCCGATACCCGTGCTTTCCCCACTCGAAGTGCAACAGATACCCAGTTTATTACCTGGGATGAAAAGGTTGCTGAAGCGCAGGTTGCATGTGCGAAAGCGTAGCAATGTCAATAGGTAATATGTGCATCATTCTAGACACGCACTGGATGGACACGTAGGCATTTGGCGCCAAAACGCTGTGTACATGCACCAGCATGCATGCAACACATGTGCATCACACTCGACATGCATCATTCTAGACACGCACTGGATGGACACGTAGGCATTTGGCGCCAAAACGCTGTGTACATGCAATTATATCCGTTGCAGCGTAACGTGCACTGCAAGTGCTTCCTGGTGCATACTATATACCGACAAGAGCTCCTTTCCTGGTCCTCATGCATTGACGCCAATCGTTCACCCCGGTCTTTACACTGCGTCCAAGATATCCGTTTCCAGTGCCGTGAGCGTTTCCGCTGCCGCCTTGTTCGTACTGGTGGCTCGCGTTGTCGACGGCTCGCGGCTAGGCGGCAGAGAGGCCGCCTCCATCGAGGCCTGTCGTTGTCTCATCAACGAAACAAGCTGCATAAACGCGTCGAGCGACGGGCTCGGTGGACGTGTCGGTAATGCTGCCCAAGTCATGACGACAGCACCACCACCACCAGCAGCAGCAGAAGCAGAAGCAGCTGCTTCTGGCTTGCTAAACAGATAGGCACGTCTACTTCGTCCGCGTCTCGGACGGGCCTGGATCCATAACCAGCGAATGCCCGTCGGATCGGAGCGCTCACGAATGGCCTCAATACGAGCCAGCCGACAACGCCACAGAAACGCGCCATTCCCGTCGACAGCAACAAGATATGAACGGGAGAGAATGACTGCCGCTGGTACGGCAACCGTGATGAGTGTTTCCTGAGCACCAGCACCAGCACCAGCAGCAGCACCAGCAGCACCAGGATTCTTCCCGAGACTCGAAGCCAACCTGCCCTTGGATATCCAGCCGATTAGGCGCCTTCTCGAGACAGCACCCCAAACCGAAGGGCGCTGCGTCGCCTCCATCGACGAGTCCCGTGCTTCCTCTTCCTCTCTGTCCTCCAACGCCGACATTTCAAACTCAATATGTATGACGTAGGGCTCTGTAGCTAGCGCTCCGCGTTGAACCTGGTGCAAGAGCCGCTGACCCCGCGCCAAATACGCCACATACGGTGGAAGCGGTGCATCGCTGGCCCGGTAGAGCACACGTGGATCACGGAGACGTTCCCGTGTTCGCAGGTCCACCCGGTTCTGGTTGCGGATACCCATGGCAAGCTTCTGAACGAGCACCAGAAAAGAGGCCAAAGTCAGGGGTAGCCATCCCCAGAGACCCGCCACAAGACCCTGAAACAAGCCGCCAACGCCGGACTGACGGTACCCGCGCACCGGCTCCACGAATATGCCCGTCAATGCGGCACCGAGCGCAGTACCAGCACCCAACATACCATACGCGATCCCGAGAAAGATATCCTCCGGTTCACCAAGCGTGCGATCTTGACGCGCTCGGGCGATCTCAAAGGTCCTGTTCAAGCTGATCGTGCCGAGTGCACGAGCCAAACTACCGGCTAGCTGTGCCGCAGGTTGCGTTAACGCAAAGGTGAGCGCTTGACCCTGGGCAAAAGCCCCGCGCCGAAACCCCCGCCACAGCGCCTCATTGGACTCGAACAGACCACTGATAGGCTCGTTAAAGAAATCAAATGTGCCTTCACGAAGCTCATACAACCAGCCGGCTGGATCACCGAGCCAGCTCAATCCACCTATGAAGTTATACGAGCTCAGGAACGACTGCCACAGCACATGCTGTACCATGCGCTCAATGACCTGTGCAAGCGGTGCATACACCTGACGTAGCTGGAATGCACCCACCAGAACCAATGCATTGTCGAGTTCCGTGAGCACCAGACCCGCGTTGAAGAGCGTTTGGCGTGTCAAGGCCGCAGTTTCCAGTGCGCGTTCCCGATCCGTCTTGAACGATAGCCGCAGGCGCATACGCTCGACCCGTACAAGCTGGAAGAAAGAGGGCGCTCGACGCTGCTCTGCAACCGCTCGACTGGACGCAAGCCACAAGCTGGGCGCATCCACGGCCTCCAGCACACTCCGAAGCACGGGGGCAGTGCGCTCCAGTCCCGCCCGACGTTGCGAAAAGCTCGACCAGAGCTCACGCGCAGCCTCCAACAACCGCCATAAAAGTCCATCATCCAACATCACCAGCAACTCGGCGATACGCAGCTGAATGCTGTAGTAGTGCCGACCACCGGCATGTTGCCGCCACCGCGCCGCACACGAGAGCCACGGCTGCTCGCGGGTCAGCATCAATACCGGAGATACGTAGAAAGGTAACGTGTTATCGCATTGAACGCTAGTCACCTGGAGAGATAAAGACGACTCCGGTCCGCAGGTATGGAGGAAGAGCTCCATTCCCGAGGCCGCCGCATAGAGCATCTCGAAGAAACGCTGATGCGAATCGCACAGCACCAACGAGACTGCCGCACGCTTCAGTTCTACCTGGAGCAGGATTTCCAGCGATGGTGCTCCGCGCTGCCGGTGGAGAAAAGCGCCCAACAGCGGGACCTCGTTGGATGCAGACGCCTGGGCACCAGCGCTCATGAAGGAGGTTTCGATGAGCGCCCGCGCTTGCGCTGACGTCGACGTGTGCTGCGCTGTATCCGTTGTAGTCGCAGTCGTCGTTGCTGTTGCGGCAGTATGCCGGGTGCTACTGAATACCAGCTGGGCAGTGCCGGTCCCAACGAGGTCAACCTGTGGATAAACCAGGTCAATGGCGGTGCCAGCTTGTCCCTGAACAGGTAATGCTGCATAGCGTTGCGGCTCCATGAGGTCGTAGACTTGTCCATGCCGCCAGAGACGCCATTCGAGCGCCTCCCGCAGCGACGCAAACGCCATCGCTTGCAAGCAGTAGTGTTCCGTGACCCAGGCTGGACTCAGTGTTAGGCGCGCGTACGGCCTGGCGACTTGAAACATACAGCGCCGTCGATGGAACAGGCTACCGCCCAGCGCCAGGGTCTGCGGTGGCATCCACCGATAGAGGATCACATAGGGTGTACGATTCCAGAGCGCAAACCGGGGACTGGTGGGTAACTCGTCGCTCAGGATGACGATTTTCTGACCCAAGAGGTTGCTGCTGACCTGAACGTGCAGCAGGCATTCAAAAGCTTCGCGTAAGTGGGCGCTTTCGTTGCTGCTGGAACGTTGCCAATGCTGGTGGCGCTTCGTATCTGGAAGCTCCCCCTGTCGACAGGTACCCAACTGAGCCTGATCCTGTTCCTGGTACCGCGTCGGATACCGCTGCTTGTGCGGGTCGTCATTGCGCTGGTGTCGTCTCTGATCCACGTTCGATTCAAGCAACCGTGCTTTCGACCGACTTGCGCCAACCGGCTGACTCGCTTTCGTTCCATGCTGATTACCCGTTTCCAGCCGCGAACACGACTGCTGCTGCTGCTGCTGCTGCTGCTGCTCTGCTTCCGTTCCGTGCGGATTCATGGAATGCGACTTGAGCCCAGTGCTACCACCAGTACCAGGTCGCTCGACCAGTTGTACACGCTGGGCGCCCAGATGACTCGCCAACAACAGATGCTCCATGATAAAGCTCAGCGTGAATACGCGATCCTCTTTCAGCGGCAGGTCACGATACCAGTGCCAGTTGATTGCCGAGGCTTCCTCACAACGATCCTCTCGAACAGCTAGCGACAGCACGGGTCGACTGAGCCAGGAGCGGGCACTCCGTCCTCGTCCATGCTGCCAAAGCCGCAGCGGACGTACCGAGAACGCACCAGACGCTTCAGAGCCAGCCGAAGCAGGCAGCTCCAGGACTGCTGCAGATGACCCATGCAAGGCCCTGACCGCCACTGCGAACGTCGACGCGTTCTGAATGAGCAAATACGGATGCAAAGAGACCAGCGTGACACCGGTCAGTTCCCAGTGAGGCTGACGATGAATCACCAGCGGCCAACCGTCGAGCACAAACTCGCTGCGTCCCAGGGTCTGATACCGCACGTCCACCGATCCGCCAGCGAATCGCCGTTGTCTACGACTCTGATGACGATCGGATGTCGGTGAAGCCTGTACCCCAAACCGGGCACGGTTCGCCATGGTAGCAGCCGGAGCCGCACTCGTGAGCGAGAGCATCCACAAGCCCTCGGTTCCTCTCTCGAACGCAGTGCGAGCATGCTGCTGCTGTGGAGCGCCGGACGCGAGCTCAGACCTCGACTCGAGCGACGACGACAGCGCGGCCTGGAGTGCCGGAAAGACGCCCTGCGACGATGCTGCTGTTACGGACACTTCAGGATAACCCGGTACGCCGGGCGCTACCGTTGCATTCGCCCTGTGCAAGCGCACCGGCGACTCGGTATCGAGCTCGTGCGTCGGTTGCCGGGTGGCAGCGTCTCGTGTACACGGTGCCTGCAGCTCTGCAGCGACCTCGCCAAGCACATCAGGTCGCTGCTTCTTCGTCGACGACGATAACCAGCACCAGCGGCTCGAGCGGTCCGCAGACGGTGTCGCTGGTGGCACCGGATTCAAAGGCAGCGCGTCCAGGGCGATATTCGTAAAGTTCAGCAACCAGTAACTAGCCGTCAACGTGAGCAGCCAACGCGCACTCGACCGATCCAGGTCGCCATGAGGAGCGAGTTGCAAGCGCCAGCACCGCAGTGCATTCGTCTGTTGACCGCGGAACCAGCCATCCCAGTACGACTGGGATGCATCAGGCAGGCTGCGAGGCGCCTCCAGGGTGAACACAGAAGGCACCCGGCACTTGTAGGTGTCGTCGGGCTCACGAACCGACCACTCCATGAGCCAGGGGCGCATCCAGTTGACGCCAGTGATGGTGTCCTCGGCGCCACTGGCCAGCGATAGGCGTCCAGTGCGTTGACCGTCCTGCAGCAGGTCCAGTGTTGCAGGATACGGAAGCGCATTCAGTACCTTGACAACTGGTAGAATGGATAGGGCGAGCCACCAGGCATCCGATCTCATACGGAACGCTTGCATTCGCGCATACCAGAGCACTCGTCGTTGTGAAGCGGCAACTCCAGCATTTGCTCTCCCTCCGGTATCAAAAGCGGCGTATTTTGTTTCACTGTAGAGCGGTAAGCAGACGGCGCTGTGCCGCGCTTCCATCAGCAACGGCTCCAGTTGCGTTGCTCGCAGAAACGCACCCATTTCCAATGGAGCGTTTGGTGGCGGCTCTTTGCTCCTCAAAGTGTCAGACGAAGAAGACTGCGAGTCCAGGGCCTCAGCAGGTGTTCGCGAAACCCCGGACGAGTCGCAGGCATTGGCCGGGACTCGCGACTCTGGTCGGCGATACGCCTGAATGTACAGTTCTCCGTCGAGCGTCGAGAACGCGAGCGGTAGCGAACGAACGCCTTGTGGCGGTATCACCGTCTCCAGCACCAGCTGGGTTTCCACGGAACGTGTCCGTGGTGTTGCAGATGCGGTACCAGGTCTCTGCGTCGATGCAGCAGTACCAGTACCAGCAATAGCAGTACCGGTAGTAGCAGCATCCGCACATGGCGCTTGGCTTGGTGCCCTGTTCCGATCCACACCTGACCTCTGATACGATGCTCCGGCTACATCACCCGGTGCTTCATCTGATGGTGCGCTAGTCCCGACACTGGAGCGCTGGTTCACGTCCAGAGACGCGTACGCTAGCTGCGAGTCTGCCGCTGTACTCGAAGCGTCCAGTGTTGCCGCAGTCGCTGACCAAGCAGCGCGTTGCCAGCAGTCAACACCTGCGGGCTGTTCATCGGTGGCACGGTGACGTGTTTTCGGGACTGGTGTGGGGTCGGCTTTGCGACTCTGATGATAACACGCGAACTGATGTGCGTACCAGGAGCGAACCTCGATCGCATGGGGCTTGTTCGACGCGGACTTTGGCACTGGAGACCCACCAGGAACACGTAGACGTAACCGCAGACTTGTTCCCGTCGTATTCTGTACCAGAACGGGGCTGTGGAACGATACCGTGAGTTGCTCACCACGCAGGGCCCCAATCATGAGCAACTCCAGGAATGGCGCCGCAGCCCCAGCAGCAGCCTTGGCTGGTATCGAGTCTGTGGCAGCCAAAGCGGCCCCGATACCCCCAGCCTGCCACTGCAGACGCAACAGCTGACGCCCGTAATGACTCAGGTTCAACCAGGCCGGTGTCCAGGGCGAGGTCAAGCAGGATGCAGCTGCAGCGGTTGCGTCCTGGACCCAGAGTCTCGCGCGAAACGCAGCATCTGCTCGCTGTCGATCGTCATCAGCGGGATACCAACAACAGGTGCTGGGCAGAGGCGCTACCAGGGGCAGCGCAACTCGCGCCCCAGGGGCAAGCTGCAGCGGTACCAGTTGCAGTTGCGTCTCTAGGCAAAGCACCAGCTCCGTCGCGTTGTACAACTCCAGCAGCTGCGGCTCCGACCGAGGACGCGTCCATCGGACCCAAGCTCGCTGTCGGTGCCGCAACTGACGATGTCGACCGAGCTGACGATGCTCCATTGCGAACTCGTGCCGGATTCGTTGATCCGTCTGAGCGATAGCCTGAATAAAACGATCGCTGACGGTGCATTCAATGGACTCGGGCACCTCGATGGCTACCCCCAGCGTCATCGTGTCCAGTGTCTGGTTGATCTGGGAACGGCTTCGAATCCAGAGATTGAACGGGTCCACCAGTGGATCCCATACCAAGCGATCAGACGCGAAGGTGTGCATGGCCATGCGAAGGTGCACCGTCACACCCAGCGCTTGTTGGTCGGGTGCCCAGGTCACCTCGAGGTCCTCGGGGCACAGCGCTAGGCTCACAAGTGCGTACGGTACTTGTGCAAACGTGTCCATGAGCGAGAAGCGAATCGGACCGATACTTCCTTGCCAATGGATCGTCTGCTCGGGCGTACCGGTTGACGCAGCAGTAGCACCGGCTGTAGCACCAGTATCGGGAGTAGTACTCGTGCCGTCCAAATGCATCGGTGAACGCGGTGAGGTGCTATCGATACGCTCGGCAGGCCTTGGGGCGCTTTGTGCGTCTGAATCCATGGATAAGCTGCTCCTGAGTAATGAAGCGAGCGTCCTCCTCTTGCCGGATTCACGACTCTGATCCAGGAAGCTTTGCTGCTCCTTTGCCTGCAATCCAGCTTCCAGATCGATCCCCCGTGTCGTTGCAGCAGCAGCAGCTGCTGCTGCTGCAGCATCCACGGCATGCCTTCGCGGAACGTGCACATCCAGTGACTGAGCCTGTTTCGCTGAAGGTACAGTGCGACGACGCCCAAGTCTCTCGCTTAACCAGGCCTTCAACGGACCCGAGTTGACTGCCGCAGCTGCCAGGCCCAGTGGTCGCCGCCCCGAAGAACCTCGCTGATGTAAGTGGCGCGCTGTTGCCGCTGCACCCGTGCTCTCGTTACCAGCAGCATGGCCTTCGGCATCATCGGTATCACGAGCACCATGATCCAGGTGCTCCGAGTCGCGTTCTTGGTCGATGCTGGGCGCACCACTACCACCAGCACTATAACTACTCCTGATACTGCCACTGAAACGTCGATGATGGAGGTCGGTGTCCGCGAGCCCCAGTAGAGCTGCCCCCAGACGTCCACTGGCGCGAGACACAAACGCCGCACTCCGCAGCGCTAGACGATGTCGGTACCAGGCTCTGCGGACTCGCGCCGTCTGCAGTCGCTGAAACAGAGTGTTCAAGAGTCCATCCAGGGTGCGCAGACACAGCACCAGGTCATCGACACCAAAGCGCAGTTCCAGCTCCTCGGATAACAACTGTACCTGTATGGTGGATGAGGATGCCTCGTGGCCTCGTGGCGAGGTCAGTTGACGCTCGACAACGATCGATGCAAAGTACGGCTGGCACTGGATATCGTAGACGCTGCCGCCATGCCACACGTTTTGCTTGGGAGCTGCTTGTTGCGCTAGCCACGCCCGAAAGAAGAGCACTTCTTGAACACCAGAAACGAGACGCTCGAGTTTTCCGGTAGCGCTCAACTTGAGCGCAGCGTGCATTGCCAGTTGAATCCCGACTCCAGCCAGCATGGTTGCTCCAAAGGTACGCTGGTCCAGGAGGAGGAGTTCCAGCCTTGGGAGCTCCAGCTGCATGTCCCAGCCGCTAGTTCCAAATAACGACTCCACCGAGAGGTCGTGCAGGCGCAAGTACGGCCGCAACGACTTGGTTGTCTGGCCGAGGGTTATGGTGTAGACGGTGAGCACCTCGAGGACGGCAACGTCGGAGATGCCGCGCATCGTCAGCTGCAGCGACTTGTCGGTTTCAAAACGCCAGCGGAACGGATGACCGGGCTGGGTCCCCAGATCCAGCGATACGGGGCCACTGCAGAGGACCATACCAGTTCGTGTCTGTCGCCAACGCGTCTTTCGAGTATGCTGGGCGAGGGTCGGCGTATTGGCCTCTGGCGGCTGGGCGGCAAACGCCTCAGGAGTAGCAGACGGCAGTTGCCATGCTGCTGTTGCTGCCATTTCTGGGGTCTGCGAGCCTGACAACGTCACGGAGGAGGCCAAGGCCGGCTTTCTGAGCGCTCTCGATGTCGGAGCAGCGAATACATCCTGTTGCTCTTCTGTGCGCTCTGCTTGATCGCGTCGACTCCAGAGTTGCAGTTCAGAGAGGGTGAAATGTCCCTCACTTGCACCGGACGGCAGCGTTAGCGCGAATACACCTCGAAAGTCTCGACAGTCCATTAGGACTTGCGCGGGTACTGTTTCAGTATCAGAAGCGGTACGGGTTCGCGTATTCGAGTCCTGGTTACCGCGGGAATGCAGTACTGGGCGGCTTTCGTTGGACTCGGAGCGTTCCCGTACCATCGACCTGAGGGATCCGGTGCTGGACCAGTTCGCTGCACCTAGAGACGATGCACTCGCCGAGACCGGGTTGCGTCCAGGCTCGCTGGTGGCAGGTTTGCGGCTGCGGTATCGACGCTGTTGTGCACCTAGCGAAGAGGTTTCCCCCGGTAAAGCCACCGGAGCACGCGCTTCAGATACTGACGACGTGATAGAGCCTGGTATCTTGCTAGCCGAAAATGCAGATGCAGTGCTGGAGGATACGCTCGGTGCTTGTTCCGCGGAGCGTCTGGTGTCTCGAACCGCACCTGAAGCGTCGATGGCAGGCTCGGTATTCGTCTCTGTTTCTGTTTGAAGCGGCGTTGTGCTGTCGCTGGAGTTCACGTTTCCGCTAGAGCCCCAGAGCTCTTCGAGTTCTGGATCCGTAGCATCGGCAAAGAGCAGGCAACGCTCGAAAGAGAGCTCCACGGTGATGCGCTTCGGTTCGTAACTCGATACCGGGAAGCAGCGCTGGCCATATGATCGTAATAGGTTCGTGAGTAGAACCAGTTCCAGGGCAGCGATCACCGTGGGACTCAGGTGGCATTCCAGCTCCGCAGCCTGTGCTTGCAAGACCAGCGATGTGACGTCCACCGGCTCGTCACTGACCTCGAGTGGAAGCGTAACGGGTTCCGGACTGGAACGTTGCTCCGTCCGCTTCTCTGCTGGTGGTGCTGTTTGCGACGATCTCGTAGGTATTTCTCCAGGGACGGTGACTGCTCTCCGTATCCCAGTCGACGTGCCTGCATTCTCCGATGCTGTTTGCGACGATCTCGTAGGTATTTCTCCAGGGACGGTGACTGCTCTCCGTATCCCAGTCGACGTGCCTGCATTCCCCGATGCTGTTTGCGACGATCTCGTAGGTATTTCTCCAGGGACGGTGACTGCTCTCCGTATCCCAGTCGACGTGCCTGCATTCTCCGATGCAGTTTGCGACGATCCCATTGTGGGCGATGTCACTTGGTGCCCAGTGTCGAGCTTTCCAGTCGGCAGCGTCCAGTAGATGGATGCCTCCAGTAGGGGAACCGGCTCGAGGAAACAAACCGCAACCCGCTCTTGATCCGCAAGCCTGCAGAAAACACTAACCTCCTCTGTTTGTGCTTCAAAGTAACTCGCAACAATAGCATCCCCGAGCATCGGAAAGGGTCGCTCTGCCGATACGGATGTCGCCACTGGACTCGAGAGCGCCGTTTGCTCGAGGCGCAGTCGAGCCGTTTCCAGCTTCACCTCGACGAAAGACGCCTCATGGAGCTCGCTCGGGAAGCATACTCGAGGTTGAATACAGTGTATCTCGATGTGGACTGGTAGACGCATCGCTGTCGCTGTATTCGGAATCTGCCCCGTATCGTTGATCCCAGCTGGAAGCGCACTGCTGGATGCAGGACCCATCCGTGCGGAACCTTTTCGAGACACAGCACCAGCAAGAGCAACAGCAGCAGCACTAGTTTCATCTGTTGGCGAAGAAGCGCCCAGGATCACCGGTGGTTGCACGTGCTGGCACGCTGACACCATCGCAAGCGTATCTCGCCAGGCGTATACCGTCTGCACCAGCAAGGCGTAAAACGGATGGAAGTAGACGATCTCAGGTGCGTTCACCATCATACGCAGTTGAAGCCCGGGTACCACAGCGGTTCGAAGTGAAGCCTCTGGTGACTGCAGGCGACGACGACGTGCACTCGTTGGCGCTGCAGTCGCGACGGGACGCTCCTGCTCGAGTTCACTGGTAGCACTGGACGATTTTGAGGCGCCTGACGATCCGGAAGCGTCCAGTCCAAGAACTCCATGCACTTCGAGCGCTGCGCGTGTGCATGAGGTTTCTTGTGAAGCGCCCGCTGGAGCAGACTCGAGCGCTAGCGTCGCCTCTGCAGTTGCATCGTGAAGCGAGTCGCGTAACGTCGCTCGTGAGCTGCTGCTGCTGCTACTGAGTGCAACAAGCGACATTGGCCCCGAAGATGCTCGCCCGGCCGTTGGTGACTCATCCTCGACAGCCTGCTCGTCCAGCGTACCAGAGTAGAAGCGTAACTCGCCACCAGTATCGGATCGCAGCGACAACAAATCCCGCAGCGCGAGTCCCGATAGCTTCATCGTCAATTGCAAGGAATACTGATCCTCGCTGCAGCATTCCAGGTCCAGGTGTCGAGCAAGCAGCTCCGCAAAGATGCCGAGCTCCTCGGAAACAGAACGCATCGCAACCAGCGCTTCTGCAAGGAAGAGCACCATCTGAAAAGTGCCGTCCAGTCCAGTTTGCTGTTCTGTCGTTGTCGTTGTCAGAGCGTCTCCACAGCGGCGCTCTCCTGGTGCTGCACCTAGCATCATGCCTGCACACGGGTCCGCTACGGTATCTCCGAGTGTCGTCTCTGCGGCACATCTACGAGCAGCGGCTGCATTCTCAGTGGCTATGGCTTCTGCGGCGTCTGCTGCGGCGTCTGCACCACCTGCCGCCTCTGCATTGGCTCTGTCTTCGGGTGTTGGTCCTGTTGTTGTGCATCCCGTTGGGGAAGACCCACTCGAGGTTGAGCGGGGTAACCAGGAAGCCGTCGCTGTCGTCGCTATTCGGGAGCGTCTGTGCCGCCATTGGCGAAAGCTTTCCCAGTTTGTACGTCCCAGAAAACTGCTGTGCTGCGCTGCAGGTGCATCGATGCGTTCTGCCTCTGTTTGTGAACAGGTCGGAGGCGCGTTCACCGGGACGCTGCGCTCCAGAAGCAACACCCAGAAATGAGACGCAAGTCGCCAGCAACGGAGTCGCCGACGAACTCGCTGCCAATGCATATGTGAGCGCTGCTGTCTGTTGCTCCAGGAGTTCTTCGGCACTGAGGCTGCCGCATATGCCTCGGCTCCAGTTGCATGAAGCGGCGGGCTGTCGCTGGACCTCAGTGTCGAGCGCTGGATCCCTGCGCACGCCAGCTCGCCAGACGGACCGGCTGCAAGCATGATTTGACTACAGAGTTGGATCAGAGCCTCCATCCAAGTGCTCTGCAACAGCAGAGATACCGAGGGTATCAGAACAAAGCCTTGCGTTCGATCCGGTGCTTCGCGTGGGTGCCGAAACGCCACCCACAGTTCCGTGGACACCCATGTCCGCAGACTTGGACCGTCTGCAAAGCCCCACAAACCGTCATGCGCTACGTACGCTCTCCAACGAGGGTCGCGCCACAACGCTCGCCTCGCGGTATCCACTGCAAGCTGCGGCGTAGCGGTAGCCGCTGGTGAAACAGCAGGGATCTGGATCAGGGGCGTCCCGCCCCCAGCAGTGGTGTCTCCGCTCGATGTCCTTGTTTGCAAGCGGATGGAGAGCTGCTCCATGCGCACAAGTGCACTGTCCACCGGTACGGTGGTGCATGCGCTCCGCAACTGCAGCCTCAAACTCGAAAACGAAACCTCAAAGCAGTCCAGCGGGGTTGTGTCCGCATTCCTGGAGAAGGGCATCGACTTTCTGGTGCCTGCGACGCCATGCGCTCCTGCTGGATGCCAGCCGTTTGTCCAGCGACCAAGTGGCATCTCCAGCACGGCTCCGTGTGGCATCTCGACCTGAATCCAGAGCGCTACAGCAGCGAGCAGCGGCGGATACGCTTCCGAAGACAAGACAGGCGTCCGGGCGCCCGCTGACACTGCGCCCAGAATGGTGTCGCTTCGCGAGCACCCCCGGTACCCCGGATGCAAGAGCGCCCACCAGCCGTAATGTTGCTGTTGCTGTGGGTCCTCGAACTTGCCGCAGCGCCATCGCCGGTACCATAGCTCAGCGTGCGCTGCACTGGCGAAACGCAAAGCGAATGCAACGACTGCTCCAGAAGCAGTACAAGTAGTAGTAGAAGAGGAGGCGGACGAAGCATGCGCAGCTCCACGACTCGGACGGGCATTCGTACTGACGGGGGTGTTCGTATCTGCCCTGGGACCTGTGGTTGCTCCAGTTTGCGTCGTTTCATTTGACCCCTGGAGCTGCGCACTGTCTGTGGTGCGTTCAACGGATTCGGGTGCTCCAAGGCGCCCATGTTCCGGTGAAGCAATCACTGGTGCAGGTCGTTCATCGGTGGAGCGACGCAGCAGCATCAGCAGCAGCTGCGCTCCTCGGGTCGATGCGCGTTCCAGAGGCCACGGCAACGGGTCGTGTAGCGGCTCCAGCTGCCAACACGGGAACTCCAGCGCCATCCCGATGATGCTGGACAGTCTGTCAGCGCTAGCATCCACCAGCTGCAGCGACCCTGCAGCGTCCATACCCAGAATACCCAGACACAATGCCGACTCCCCGCGATGCCAGGCGTGCTGCGTCGCCAGCCGTTGCCTCCATACGACAGGAATCATCACGAGTTGCTGCCAAACAGGTGCATTGGAGCGCATCTCCGGCGACAAGCGCGTGTCCTGGACCCTGCCCCAGAGCCAGGGTCGTCGCCTGCCTCGCTGCATCCAGCACTGTTGCCAGTGCCGAACCTGTTCAAAGAGCGCACCAATCACGACGGGCGCCAGCTGCAGTCGTACCGGAACCCGCAGCGACACCACAATATGCAGACGAGGCTCTGTGGCTACAGTTGCTGCAGCGTTCTGTCCTCGCTCTAAGCGGCCGAACAGTTTCAGGACAAGCGGAACCGGCTCCAGCAGCGATATCGTGGCCCCAGCGTCGTGCGGATGGACGCTCATGCTCACCTGCTCGTTACGTTCGGAAGCGGCAGCATTCCTGCCCGCTGCATTGCTTCCACGGCGCTGAGGCACAAAGTGGGCATGCATACTCGCGATGGACAAGAGTAAGGGCTGCGGTTCGTCTCGTTGCGCTTCTCCAAAGTGCGCCTTGACCAGGGAACGCGTACGGAGCAGCGAGAGACGCTCCAACTGCAGCAACCACCGGGATGCGTACCAGACCTGGATCCACTCGCAGAAAACATCGACTCGGAAACGTTGTTCCAGTTGCAGTGCCTCTATGGCTCGATGTCGCGCTCGACTGGGATGCTCCTGCATGAGGCCAGCGATTCGTTCGGCAAGCGACCGCGGAATACAAGCCCGCCACTCTTGGAGCAACGACAGCAGTGGCACCAGTTGCTCCGTCTGCAAATGTACTCGCAGCGGCTGCAGGCGAACATAGAGCGCAGAGGCTGACTCGGTCTCCGTACTGGAGGCACGCGAGTTGCAACCCGTCGCATGCGAGGCGGTTTCTCTCGGTTGCAACGGAGTCTGTGCGGTGCCTGGTGCAGCAGGCTCACCGGGAACACCTCCGTTCCCATTCTCATGCAGCAGCGGTAACGCGTCGGTGGTGGAGTTGCGGCGATCGACCCGTTTCTGAACTTGCAACCGCATGTAGAGCGCAGCGCTCGGGGCTGTACTCGGCAGGTCAGCGTAAAAGACGCTCTCTGTCTGGGCATGCACGCGCACGACGTCTGGGATAACCTCCCAGTCGCGGACAACGACTTGCGTCTGCAGCGGACTCGTCGTCCCGAGGTCGTGCAGACGCCACCATATGCCCTGGAGGCGTAGCGTCAGCAGCGATGCCGACACGCTGCTCTTGTTCTTGTTCTTGTTGTTGTTCTTCGGCATGCTGGCAGCTCGTGTGCCAGACGGCAAGTCGCCTGGTAGACGCTCGCTGTCGCCGATGCCGTGCAGCGTCCACGAGGCTTGCTCCAACTGCATCTCTAGATCCAGCGGTACGCTGGTCTCGAATGCCTCCACCAGGGACTCGGTGAAAAGAACAGCATCGCGCCCGCTCTCGCCGAAGACTGCCACCCAGGCCTCATGAAACGCATCACGAAGACGTTGCAGGAACTCGTCCATATCCTGGTGATCGGCACCAACAGCACCAGCAGCAGCAGCAGCACCCGGATCCACGGAAGCAGGAGCAGACACGTCCGTAGCAGGCGCACGAGTCGCAGCACTGACAGGAGCACGCGCACCTGCTCCACTATCCATGGATGCCTGCGTCACCAAAGCCTGAGACAAGTGCTCGGCTCTCGCGCTTCCATCCGAGGCAGCCTCTGTTGCAGTGGCTATCCAGCGCAGCGCTCGGCGTGACTCGCGTCGCTGCTTCACCACCTGGTAGAGCTGATACGTCCCGAACCAGGAGCTCACAGTCGACCGAATCCATTGCCATGAAGTGCTGGCCAGACGCCAGATGTGCCCTCTGGACCAGGAAGACGAACGTTTCTCGTTCGCTGCTTCCGCTTGGAGGCGTTTTGCACGCTCATGCACATGAACAAGAAGTCGTGCATTCAGCAGCTGCTCTAGAGGCATGCGCTCTTCCAGATACCGTAGTTGAGCGACCAGTCGCCGTGGAAGCGCTGTCTCGGAATCGTCCGCAAGGTTCAATCCGGATCCAGGTTGTGAAACGCTCCGAAAGCGCAGCGCTCCGTTATTCTCCCGAGGACACACCCGATGACCCCCGACGGCATCCAGCGAGGACATGACGCACTCGAAGAGCTGCTTCGGTGCAGATTCCCCGTACACCAGTTCGCGGTAGAGCGCAAAGTACAATAACTGAAGTCGTAACCAACGAGAGAGTTCCGGTAATGCAGCCGGCAGTGCGGCCTCTCTTCGTTGCCGTCGACGTAGGCCCAGGACACAGCGAACCGCGTAGCGCCACCAGGCCCGAGCGGGATGCCTCCGACCCGGAAGTCTCGCCAAACGATACGGTGATAGGCGCCGAGGTCGTTCCGCAGGTACGTCGTACTTTTGATGGAGATAAGCACGCCAAAACCAATGCGCCAGCTGTTCAGCTAGTCGCGTGAGACTCAACAACGTCGCTAACGTCAGGTGACCGTGCACATACGGTATACTTGCATGCAACCGAATGGTGGTGGTATCGGCAGCGGCAGCGGCAGCGGCAGCACCAGCACCAGCACCAGCACCAGCAGCGAAAGGAAGACTGTTCTGGTGGAGTGCATCCATTGTGTAGCGCGTGGTATCCTCAAAGGCGGCCATGTTGATTCCCAGACGAGCTAATAGAAGCAGATCTGCAATGAGGTAGCTCGTAGGTTCACGATGGCGGAGTCGTCGCCACAGCCAGTCCCAGTCGGACTCTTGGAGTGGTGGCAGCGGTGGCTCGTCGGACGCGCTACCACCTCGACTCTGTTGTGGTGTCTGTGCGAGCAACGGTAACCAGCGTTCATCGTCCACGGCGAAGCGTATGCGCAAGCCTCGGAAACAACACCCTCTCCAGAGAAATACCGATTCTTCGTAGCTGGCATCCTCGGATGGATCCAGTTCGGGAAGCGATAGCCCACAGCGTTCCAGGACCTGTGCACGAAACGCTTCATCCGGAGGTTCAAGGTACGCGTCTTCGAGGGAGCATTCCAGGGCGTACGGCGCTGGAGCCATATCTTTGTGGTCTTTTCCGTTCGGTTGCGGACTCGCTTCTAGCCGGATCCAAACCCGACGGAGTCGAATGCGTACTTGGCGAAATACTTGGATCCAGGAGGAACGCTCGAAGATTTCCAGAAAAGGGGCAGCGTCCCAGTCGAGCGCCAATGCTTCCGTGGTGCCGGTGGTGGTCGCGATACCGCTTGCTCCGGTCTCGGAGAGCTGCGGTGCATCGTGTGGTTCCGTTGAGGCTTCCGAGGTCGCAGCAGGGGATGCAAGCAATCCCGTATCGGACGGCAACTGCGGCTCGCGAAGTTCATCACCGACTGAAGACGATGAAGCGTCAGCCGAGTCTGGTGCCTCTCTTGTTGCCTCCGCAGATGGATGTTGCCGGGCAGTGCACTCTGGTGCATCCGCAGTTACCGTGGATTCTCCATGATCCGATACGACATTGTTCGATCGCATTAGGTCGCTCGGTTCCAAGGTGGATGCCAACGCTCTGCTCGGTGCATCCTCCATGGAAGGCCCGTTGGGTACTGCTGCTGCTGCTGCTGCTGCTGCTGCTGCTGCTGTATGTTCTGGTGTGTAAGCATGCGCATGAGTTCGCCTCGATGCCTCCAGTGCTTCGCTTTGGGTCGCGTTCACGAGCTGCTTCGCTGGTTCACCATCAGGCGCTGCGGATGACGACACTGGTGCCGCTGTCCATGAACAAGCCCCGTCAGTGGATACCGAACCCTGCAACACGCTCTCGTGCGGTACTTGAGTGGTTACGATGCACCGATCATTGGAGACAGGATCCGCTCTGGCGTTGCGTGTGATGTCGACGGCCTCGTCGGGCGCTTCAGTGTTCCCTGGACGATGCCGGGCATCTTCCAACAAGAATTGCCCCTCATTTCCCTCTGCATCCAGAGAAGCATCCCATGCGGCACCGGACTCCAGGGCACCCATCACAGGCAGCTGGAGCACGCGAGCAGCGAGACGTTCACACTCCTGCAACTTGGCTAACTTGAGCTGCAATTGCAGACGTTTCCAGAGCGCTCGCTCCAACCGGGATTCCAAATATGCTTCCGTATCGTCTGTACATAGCAGACCCACATCCTCGATCTCAATGCAAAGCAACTCAGACAAGAAACTCAATGATACACGCCGGGTGTCCGGGTCTGGCCCGTGGTGACGACTACGAACTCGCCAGCGAGCCAGTTGGCGAAGCGCTCGCCACGATACCTTTATACGAAGTCTACCCACATGCAGTCTCACAAAGCGCACCGGCAAGCGTACCGGCAGATAGCGAGTCATACTCGCGGGTACGTTTAGGTTCCGGAGCTCAAGCCAGCCGCGTCGCCAGTGCAACCGCAGCGAACGCAGCGTCAAGCCCGGACAAAGCCAGCCTAAAAACAGCTGCAATAAGGCCTGGAAAATACCGAGAAACCACATGCTCCTGATGGACACTAGACACGAGCCCTGAAAGAGCGCACGTTGACGCCGTTTTGTGTGCTACTCCAGAATGAAGGCAACAGTCCACGATTAGCCAGTCGTTACGAGAGCGTTGCGATCTCATCGACATCTCGAACGGTGCAGGTCGTCAAGGCTGGCAAGCATCTCGACCGGTAGGTTGCAGTGTGCTGGTGTTCAGGGAGCGTCTCGTGGAAACAGAGACGATTCTTTGGTGTGATAGTGACGAATAGGTCGGGTTTGCATACGTACAAAATCGACTCGAGTACGGGCGAAACGAGTGCGGTTTTTGCCCAGGTTAGTGTCGTGAGCGTCTCTACGGAAGCGAATCGGGAGCAAGCAACTCAAAAGCGCGCTCACTGGAAGCCCTTGGAAAAGCTTTCGCTCCCTACTTTATTCGAAGAGTCGCTTCGCTTGTCAGATAGTGCTTGCGCTGTGCGACTGCGACGCCTCAGAGCGAACACTTGGCTCACTGGACGCACTGGGTGAAACGTGTGCGGGTAATACCTCCAGTCCAGAGACGTGCGAGGTAGAGGCCTTGTTTTTCAAGAGTTGCCGTCTACAAGCAAGTCTAGGTCGCGGCGGTGTGGCGGCATGTTCTGTGGCTATTTCGCTAGGACGAAGGGAGCACACAGACACTGGGTCCGTTTGCTTCGTTGCACGCTTTGGGGACAAGGTGCTTTGTGTACTTGCGAAAGCGCTGCTCGTACAGTGGTGTTGGTACGGCTCCGTCGCGGGATACCGCATTCCGCTGGACACCGACACGCCTTGACTATGAGTTCGTGGCAAGCAGCCAAAACGTATGTTCTTTACGCCAGCTTATTCGTTCTCAGCTTCAGTATGATGACTTGGTTTAGAGAACCAAAACTAACCGCATTCTTCAGGGAAAGGACGGAAACCGGGGCTTCAGCGGTATTGGCGCTCTGCACAGCGCCCGAGGCCGCCACAGCGGAGAGCATCGCACAGGCGCTGCTCTCAGCGCACCTTGTTGCCTGCGTCAACATTGTGCCTGGCGTACAGTCTATGTACTGGTGGGAAGGCAAGATTCACAACGACAAGGAAAGTCTCCTCATCATGAAGACGAGGTCTGAATTGCAGGACGCCGTAATCGATACCATTCGGAAAGTTCATCCCTATCAGGTGCCTGAGGTTTTGTTTCTTCCGATTCAGGGCGGCTTACCCGCGTATTTGGACTGGCTCCACGAAATGACCAGAAAATCTTCGTGAAATCCGAATAAACGGGGTGTGCTGTGGTAGGATGGCAAGCGCGGTTTCCGCGGGGATGTGTTCCGCGAATACATGCTCTAGAGACGCAGTGTTCAGGGCGATACCCGCGAGTGCCGTTCAAGGCAAGGGCAACATGCGGATGCTCGCATCATGAACAGCGCGTGCTTGTGTTGTGAAGATGCGTCCTGGTGTTGTGCGGAAGCGCTGTTTTGAGAGCGCTGGAAGTGTGGCACAGCAGGGGTACGGATGAGCGCTGCTCACGCATCCGCAACAAGTTGTTGTCATCGACGCTGGTGAGCATTTCCGTAGTGCGGCGGGATACGTCGTAAAGCAGCTTACGTCGCCTGGTATACTCAAGAATATCGGAAGATGCATTATGATGGTCGTTCGAAAAATGCACCAGGAATATGGTGGCGGGAGTCTCGGTATGCCACTTTAGCGATGCCGGATGAGTGACCGTACCAAATAGGTGCCGTGCGCCGCGCGGGAATCCAATGAACGCTCTTCGAGATACTGATGTTTTCCATCGGAAATATGCAGCGTTTCCGCACAATGCTCAGACTGGTAATAAAAACATCCAGTCCAAAGTTCGCTGGACACGAAGCCCTCGGACGATCATGAAGCATCAGACATTATCGGATATTGATCGAGGCGTCCAAGCCAGAGAGTAGAAAGTGCTTTTGGGTACACTTTTGGTGCTGGAATCCGACAAACGCAAGATTTTCACCGACGATCGGTTCCCAAATCATGTTCAGCCAGTTTGCGTTGCAAGTGGTCGTGCATGGAGCCCCGGTTCACTCTGTTTCCATCTGGCGGCCTCGGTGCGAAGTTGTGCTCTTGTTGCCCGGGTGCCGTCCTGAATGAATCCATGGCAATCGTGCGGTATCGATATTCGTACTCTCGTAGTACGTGTTTTTGTTCGAGGATCAGGAAAGCAACCGTGCGCGCTCCAATGCGTCCAGCAACTTAGGCTACCACGATACGAAGGGAATTTTCAGTCGTTTCCTTTTTGCAGCTCCTTGAACAAGTCGGTAGACTCACGCTTGTTTCCGCCGTACGTTTGCTGTCGCAGCGCATGGTGTGCTGCGTATACGGTAACACCAGACCATAGCCCTGTGTGTCCGTTGTATACGTCGCACACAGCCTGGATACAACGATGATGATGGTGACAATGGCAAGCGATGTGTAGACCGGAGCTTCTACCTATGCATGCAATGCATTCACTACAGCCCGATGCCATGAAATCGAGGCATGAAAGCTGCTATGAACATCCTTTGACAGCGAAACATTCGGCTGGATCCACATGAGAGATCGGTGTATTTCAATACGGAGCTCGGAGCCAGGCATGAGAAGCAGTCACAGGTAATGTCCACAACGACAGATATCGATGACAGCGGGAAGAGACCCTCATTCTAGTGTATACCTCTGCAGTAGATCTGTAGACCTGTTCCAGTTTTCCTGATAACGGTGCCGAAGAGGCTCGGAAACGTGGCGCACCGAGTGCCCAGGCTGGCAACCTGTGTTGTTTGAGGGAGCGTCATCCACATACTGGAGATTCGACGCTTCCATTATCTCTCCTCTTATCACACGCGTCAATACATGCTCAACGGAGCAAAGACGTTTCGCAACCACACGGTAAATCAATACAGGCGGAAAGACGCCTTGCAGCCTTTGCCGACCTGTCGATTGCTATCGGCTGCAACTTCTCCTCGTGCGTTTCGAGCCTGACAAGCTGCTCCACAATATTGGATCGCGTCCGCTCTGCGAGTCGTGTCTTCAGCACCACACATCGTCTAATATGAATGGCGGCATTGAAGTCTCTGCACACGAAATCCACGCGTTTATTTCATCTGGGTGAACTAACCAATGCAAGGATTGCCAGAACTTGTGCCTTCTGTGCCGCAAGAGTCTCGTCGTCGTCCCGTTGGGCAAGCGACTTTACACGCGTATCTCCCTTTTTTCGTCTTCATCTTCGTCACCTGCATTCCTTCGCTCGATGGGCCGCCAGAAGAGGATGTTTTCGTTTTCATGTTGTCGAATCCGGTGATGACGGCTCGCCGGGATCTTCGACGCCCATGTTCATACCTTTTCCCTGGATTTTTCATTTCTTCAAATGAACGCACTTGTTTATGCCGCTACGCGGCGACCGCCCCGGAGCGTGAAGGACTTTCGGAAGAAGGCGAGATATGCCACCGATATGTCACAGTGTGCTGAATGCTTCATCGATTTGCCCAGTGGAGCGATCATCACACGTTTCACAATAGAAACTACTCCTTCGATGGAGTTGAAGCACGGAGAGTACGTAGGAATCAAAAGCAGCTACGTCCCGGCAGAATCGGAGGAAGGTCGAACGTCAGGAGAATGGTGAAGTACCATGTCGTCCGGTAGAGGGACGTCGCCAGACGTCAGGGACAGGTCTTCAATGATTCGATGAAGTGGGTTCTGTTCTTCGAGCCATGTATACAAGCGAAACTGAGGCCGCCGAATCAGTCTACGACAGCAAGAACAGATGGTGATGTTCTCATTCTCTACGAGTTCGATCGTACATACAACAGGCTCGCTTCACCTCGAATACCCATGAACGCTTCGATCATTTCGTCCGAAGCAAGCCTCATTGACTGGGAAAACAAACCGAGTTCCCTCTCCATTACATGGATAGTGAGATTCCGGGAACTCTTTGGTTGCTGTTTCGGGGCAAGATGGCCATGCAAAACCTGGGACTTTTTTGTCACTGTATCCCGGTGTATTCACGACCACATAAACAAGCTGTTGAGAAACAGGGACAGCCGTTGTGCTTTCTATCGTCGCTTTTGCTTTCCGTAAGGTGATCAACGGGCCGCTGTCTACCATTGACCAGTCATCGACAATGCCAGCTTTTCGTGCAGCGCGCATCTAACGATGTCTTTCAGGGCTCCTCAAGCATCACCGTACAATATGATGACTGACCTGAAGGAGGGATACAGTCTTCCGTGCGCACACTTCCATAAAGAATATGTATCCAACAGGCTATTCGTCTATGTTCTATACGGTACATTGCATCGTCTTTTCGAGCTCCTGCTGTGCAGTACCAGATAGCACGCGATCACATGCAGCAGTTGTCCCGAAACATTGCGTTCTAACTTTACGGGAACAGCTCTTCGTGGCTTGCGGCAGGCGCTCGTGCAAGACCGCAGTGCTTCAAGGATTATATGATCTTGCAAGCGCTTCGGTGCTACCCGTGTCGAACGTTCACCCTTCTCTGTCTGGGTGCATGGACCGAAAGCGTTTGCAGCAGCTCAGCGCTTACGTTCACGGCGGGTGCAGCGGCTTGAACGAGGCTACACAGCTGTGGCCTCGCAGACGAGCACGCGCTTCACAGAGCAGCTGGAGCAGAAGCGCCCTTTTCGCGAAATACTTTATCGAAGAGAGAAATCAAGCAAGTGGGCGCAGCAGGGTCTTCTTGCACGACGAAGAACAGCGGCACTGGCGAGTCGTCCCTGAGCCACCAGCCGGCGCTGCCGTGACCCGGCCTGAGAACTGGCCTCAGCGCCTCGTGCAAACACTACTGCTACCCGCCGACTATCCTTCAGCTGTGTCGAGCGATTATGATCGGTTTTGGCGCTGGAATATCCTGCGACATACACTGCTAGAGGCGGCAGAGGTTCTTGGAACCCAGTCCATGCTTCTGGCTCTGGGTGTCGGGGGAGCAAGCGCGCTGCCTCTCGCTGCTGCCTGGAAGTGGATACTGAAAGACGGCCTTGGTTATTTTGCAAAAGTAGCTTTGGCTACGCAGCTCGCACCGCGCGTGGATAACGATCCGAAACGTTTCCGTTTCTACGGTGACTTTGTGATGGCGCTGGGCACGCTCTTCGAAATGCTGACGCTGGCGTTTCCACCCTGGTTTTTGGCTCTAGCTTCGACCGGGAACCTGCTTCGCAAGGCTGCGGATGTTGCAACGGGCCCAGCATATCGCGTGTTTCTCTATCATTTCAGCATTCGAAATAATAGCGGCGACGTGTCGTCGAAAAGTGAATCTCAAGTAGTGGTCGGGCGTCTGTCCGGGATCGGAGCCGGCATCGCGGTCTCCGCAGTAACAAGTCACGATGCCTCTGCTCTGGTGATGGCGTATGGATTACTCAGTGCAGGACATTTGTATGCGACGTACCAGAGCGTCATTCGACTCGAGCTGCGCACGTTGAACCGAACGCGCCTCGAATACGTTTTGAACGTTTACACCGCGAGTAGCGGTAAGCGAGTGCCGTCCATCGCCGAGGCAAATGCAGCAGAGCAAAAGTCTTTTCTGAGACCCTGGTCTCATGTATATCGGATTCGCTTCGTGAACTCGCTAAATGAGTTACTTTCGGATCCGTACGAAGGAACAGGGCAGGGACGCCTTGAGCATCTTGCCCGTGCCACGCTTTCGAGCAAGTCCGGAGATGGCGCAACAGCGCATTCCACTGAAAAGCCAGCCGGTTGGGAACGTTTTCTGGGCGATCCAAAGCTTCGGTACTTGTTGGCACGACGGGCACGTCGTCCTTATCAGCGAACCCAGGGTCGCGCTGATGACTTCCTTATCGCTCTCCATTGTGATGCACAGGTGGTGGACATTCTGCAGGCGCTGCTGCACGTGTGGCAGTCAGGTGGACGTGACTGGCCGCCACCGGACCCACATCCGCTCCTCGGACAGCTCCGCGAAGCGGGCTGGGATATCTCCCGGATCCTCTGGTACACGGGTTCCGTGCGCCTGCTCTGGGGTCACGAGACTGCTTCAACCGAAGCGTTGAACCGTGGTGCTGACAAGGATGCAGCCCGACAGCGGTACTTGTAACAGCACTCGCAGACGCGCGTTTGCCTGGGTAGATGGTTCGCTCCATTGGCCAAGAGTGGACCAGAGTATACTTCAAATTCTGCTTCTGTTCTGCTTCTTTACTGCGCACTGGGGCTAGCACAGCTGCATTCCATCGCTTTGACCGCGGTATTGCTCGCATGCGCTGATCCATGGCTGGACAGCTGCTCCGGCACACCGCATGGTAGTCGTAAGAGTAGTAGTGGTGGTGATGGTGATGGTGACGGTGATGGTGACGACCCAGCACCCGCGCAAACGCAAGCGTTCGTCACCCAGCTGCTTCATTGCATTGCTCTTCACATCGTGGCGCTAGCATTTGCAGCGAGTGCATCGACTTGGGGTCCGAATCCTATCATGGACCGAGATGTGTCGCTTGACGGTAGCAGCGCCGCAAGATGTATGACCGCTTTTCATCGCTTGTATGCGTATCTTTCTATGACGCATCGAAAACCCTCACATGAACATAGACGATCGAGCAGGTGTGCTTTTCAGGGTCTCGGATTGTTCGTTCACTTTCCGTGGAATGAGCTGGACTGCTCCAGACCAAAAATCCGATCTCCTTGTTCACTGTAAATGAAATGAAAACTGGAGCTGCACGTTGGGGGATTTCGAAACAGCGAGGTGCCTAGCGATGCGACGAATCTGGATGCTGGGGCT
>Ga0078972_1000575_pt1 | contig 151730 bp, 152 predicted proteins | sample YelNatPaOPGAMG01_FD_67568 | JGI IMG/M metagenome (GOLD analysis project Ga0078972, IMG submission 67568) | Hot spring thermophilic microbial communities from Obsidian Pool, Yellowstone National Park, USA - OP-RAMG-01 (SPADES assembly) (version 2) | ecosystem: Environmental > Aquatic > Thermal... | reverse complement strand
TATCCCTAGCCTCAGCGAAGCTTACGTATACGCTGGGCTCACCTAGTTCGACACCCTTAACCAGAAACTGCATGGAGAAGACGGTTTTACCCGTGCCCGGTTCGCCGGCCAGTAGGATTAAGCTACCCTTAGGGAAGCCCCCCTCGATGGCCTCGTCCAACCCTTCTATCCCGGATTTAACCCTTTCAGCCAAGCTTGAAAAGCCCCTTTAACCCGGTTAAACCTAAAAATAATTTTACCGCCTTTGAGAAGATAAGATTTTCCATCGAAAAGCCTTTTTGACGCTCAAACATTAAAAATCAAAACATGGGCGCTCTGAAATGTATAAGAATTTAATGTGTCTATCGGATTTTATCCCATCGCCCCTCATAGTCTTTAATGTTTTCATTTATTTTTCGTAGGGTTTCTGATGGTTGACGCTGTTCGTCTTCCTTATTAAATAGGTGAAAAGTCTTCTCCTTCGTTCCGTCGAACCGCGTGGTCCCCCCTCTATGCGCTACTTCCTCCGTCGGTAGAGCCGTCGCCTCCTCCCTCGTGAAGATGACATATCTTGGATTGGAGAATCCATCATTTAAGGCGACGCAAACAAGGTAATCAAATTTCCTTGGAGAGATTTTGCCGAATCCCCAATGCCCATACTCTTCATTATACGTTGCAGATTTCACCTCAACCCTCTTCCCATCATTAACTATTATATCGTAACTGCCGAAGCCACACCTACCCTTCCAAACGGCTTTAAAACCCCTCTTCAACAACTCATGGAGAACCAAAACTTCTCCAATCAACGATGTAAGGCATGGACGCTTTATATTCAACTCCCCGTAACATATGGCGCTTTTCCTCAATAACCCCACGAGCTCTCCCAATTTCTCCTCCATACCACTTATTTCACTCAAAATCCCCTCCCCTTTAGATAAATTATCGCACTCATAAGAAGATAAAATTAATTCCTGGCCAGTGGGTACCGACGAGATAGGCCCTTCACATCCAAAGCCTTTAACCTCCAAATAAGAGTATATAAAAGCGCATGGCTGAGGATCGCCATCCAAGGGATATGGAACGCCATCAAAGCCTTGGATGGACACCTCCGAACAGGTCGAAAGTGGCTTACACCCCTCCACCCGGCTAACCGGGTTAACCAATTAATCAATTAATTAATTTAATGGTTTTCCGGTTTTAAGGCCTTTTCCAGCTCCGGCTTAAGCCCTTTCTCGAGCATCTTCTCAAACTCGTACAGCTCCTGGTTCCTGGCCGCTATCCCGGCCAGGATATCCTCCGCTCTATCCGGGCTTCGCCATATGGCGTCCAGGGCCATGCGGACCTCCCCCTCATCCCTCGCCAACCGGCATATCCGCTGAACCGTCACGTTGGGGGCGCATCCCCTCTCCCCCAACTTCGCATTGAAGTCTGAGGCCTTCAACAAGTGGACGTTGAGGTGGCCCGCGTACGCGGCCAAGTTTACCCGGCTTTCATCCCTTAGGGTAACCTTCTCGTTCGGGTCGAAGGTCGTCCCGGCGAAGACCCCGACTATACCCTGCTTCACCATCCGCCCTTCAGGCGTATCCACGCCGAACTCCTTGCTCCAACGCAGGACCTCTAGGAAGTCGTCCACATCCCTCCGATGGATGAGGCCATACTTACACTCCAAGACGTAGGTGGTTGGCGGGCTGAACAGCCCCGGCGTGACAGTCCATACCCGGTCGACCTCAGCGTTGCTCCTCCTCCCCCCAACCGGCTTCAATAGGTGTAGGGTTATCCTCCTAGGGTCCATGCCAGGCGTCCGATGGGGCTGCTCCCTGAAGACCGCCCCGGGTGTATACTTGTCTATGAACCATTCCACAGCCGCCTCCCAGTTGTGGCCTATCCGATTGTCGCGGCCCTTCTCGACGCGAATATAGTTCTCCTTCAAGGCCACGGCGGCCCTCAAATCCTCCTCAGCCATGGACTCATGGTAGATGTAGCGGTAGGCGCCGAAGACCTTAACCTCCCTCAGGTCCGGGTAAAGCTGCAAAGCCCTCATGAGCGCCTGCTCAGCCTCATAATCGGAGCACTTCAACTCCTCCACTATGTAGGGGAAGCTGAGCAGATCCCTCGTCTTCGACGCGGCTATGGCCATATCCCTGATCCTGTGGACGCGCTCGATGATGGGATTCGTGGAGGCGCGGCCAGCTAAAGCCTTCTCCGTCCTCTCAACCGCCTCCCCTATGGCATCCGTCCTGGGCTTATCCCGGTCTATCCAGGTGAGCAGGTAGCCCTCCTTGAAGGGCGTCTGCCTGTCGTGGCTTCGATAACCCCTGACGTAGACGAGGCCCATCCTCTCGAACCTTCGCACGTTGCTCATCACGTCCGGAAGCCTGACCCCTTTATCCTTGAGGGCCTCAGCCACCTCCTTTGAGAAGAAAGCCCTATCCCTATGCTCAGCCAGGAAGTCCAGGATCAGCCTCGCCTTGCTCACCTGATGCTCCCCGCTAGGTTTACCCTCCTCGAACCCCACGAACCGCAATCCATCTATGATGAGCATACTCCTTCCTTCCGGGGCCTTAACGTAGAGGTGGTAGGAGCGCAGGTTCCTCCTCACCCCAGCCCTCCCCTTTAAGGCCCTATACGGTTCGCGGAGGGGCCTCTCGCTTCGAAGGATAAGGCCCTTACGCCAGCACCGCTTCAACGCGCTCCAAACAGCATCATCGCTTAGGCCCGTGGCCTCAATGATCTCCCTATGGCTCTTGGGCTTACCGTCGCCTAGGACGGCTAAAACCCTATCCATGCTTGGATGCCATTCCTCGGCCAAACCTCATCGTTTAAGTGATTGAAGTTGACAGATTTAAACGTTAAGGCGAAATCCGATATAACGCAGAAACCTAATCTCAATAAAACACGGTTAACAGCCGAAAATAAGCCTAAAACAAGCCTAAAGAAAAGATTTTTGATGGTGCTCCGGGCGGGATTTGAACCCGCGATCAACGGCTCGATTGGCCTCCCTCTCCCTCCGTTGGGAAAGGGGATAAGGCCGCTATGCTTGGCCGGGCTACATTCGGCGGCTCCGCCTCCACCGGAGCCTTAACCCGGAGCACCCCACTTGCCCATGGAGGATTCGGTGTTAGGGATGAAATTAAGTTTTCTTTTAATCTACGTTTCTTTTTTTATTTCTTCTTGGATTATCAGCCAGAGCCTCTCAGCGGCCTCTCTTGGATCGGGTTCCCCGTAGATTCCTCGACCGATTATTGGGAATGCCTGGTGTGGCCTGGTGGACTTATAGGCAGCCTTTATATCGCCTCCTTGGCCTCTTCCTACCCCAGGAAACATGAAGACGGGATTCCCTACCCCCTCCATTTCTATTATTTTTTTACATCGCTCTATCGAGGCGGGCTTATTGCCGGGCACTATGAAATGGCTTACGCCTAGGGCTGCAGCGTCCCTATATATCCTCTCCGGAGCGTCGCCCGAGATGTAACCGCCTTCTATATCCAAGTATCCTTTATGCGTCATTTCACCGCCTACTATGGGAGTTATCCCGGCTCCGACGCATGATTCCACCGACTTCTTCAGGGTTTCTATCCCGGCTTGTGGGAATATTATTATCCCCTCGATCTTGGAGGCTTCTATTGCCTTCAGCTGCGGTCCAGCGCATATCTCAGGTATGTCGGTGCCGTACTTCTGGTGATCATATATTACTGGAAGGCTTGAAATTCTCTTGATAATCCTGCTAACCCTTCTTAAGCCATATTGGATCACGAGTGGTGAACCTATCTTGTAGCCTGCTATAAATTCTAGGGTGGAAGTAGATCCGACAAGCTTCTCCAGAGCCTTTAAGCTCTCAACGTCGCATGCGACGACGATCCCAGACTTTACTTTGAACATACCATGGCTCTCTCCAAGCAGCCTACCCAGGCTTTGGTGTTCAAGTATCGGATAAGGGCTTCAAGATAATAAGGTTACCTAAATAACTTATTGAGAGGGTCTATCCAGATATATTTTCGGATAATGGCTTTGAATCGGAACCCAGAGGGGCCGTTTCTAGCCTATGCGGACTCAGCGATTCTCCGTCCCGATCGTTCATCTGACTATCTATTCCCATTTAGCCTGTTTTTTAGGTGGTTTACAAGTTTTTCCCGTTCAGCGTATAGGCGTTTCAGCGGCCTCTTATATTTGAGCGTAGCGTAGGAGAAGAGGATCGGTGCGGCTAATGTGAAGTCGGAGTAGACTGTGACGCCGTTACCAACCTGCTTCGGGTTCATCTTGCCCCAGGATACGGCTTCGTTATGGGTTGCCCCGGATAAGCCGCCCCATTGGGGTGAATCCATGGTTATCTGGATGAAGTAGTCGTGGCCTCCCTTATTTATGGATAGGATTTGGCTGAGGAGAGGCTGGGTCTGCATATAAAAGTTTTTAGGAGCGCCCCCGCCGAGGATTACTGCGCCGTTCCTCCGACTCGAATAAACTATAGCGGAGGTCTCCATCACATCCAAGTCCACATCTAATATGAGACCTCCACCCCTGAGTTTTTCAGCGGCAAGGTTCAACCCTATGGATGAATCCCCCGGGGAGGGCGTGTAGATCGGGACGTCTAATGAAGCCGCCTTAGCGAGGATCGACCGCTCAGGATGCTCCGCTTCATCAAGCAACTTTTCCCCTAGATGATGGTGGAGCTGGGAGCTGGAAACCACCCTGCCATCTAATTCCTTAACGGAGCTCCTTATGAAGCGATCGGTCTCCAAGAGGGTCTCCACCGGTATGAATATGTCGTAGACCCTTACCAAGCCCTCCCGGAGGAGCTTCGAGTCATCCATCCTGAAGTCGCCCCGATACACCGGGAGGTCTAAGGCGAAATGGATATCATGATACAAGTTGGCGCCCGTAGAGATTATGAAGTCGATCAAGCCCCTCTCCATGAGCGAGTTTACAGCCATCCCTAAACCCGCAGGGGTGAAGGCCCCCGCTAAGGTTAGACATATAGTGGCCTCATCCGCTATCATCCTCCCGTATAATGTACAAGCCTCGTATAATCTTCTAGCATTGAAGGAGTTGGACGACCCCATATGGGTTATGAGGGCCTCTATAGAGGTCGTATCCAAAGGCTTGGGAATTATCCTAGGGAACTCCATGCGATCCCCCCTCCCTTTCTTAGCTTTTGAATCTACGAATACTGGCTAAAGATTTTTCCCATTTTCATCCATGTTTTCACTTCTAGTTTTGGGAACATGCTGGAAATGTTATTCAAACCGGGTCGTAACGACCGGTCAGCCTTACGGCGTTGAAACTTACAGATAATCACGCATAATATAGAACTGCTATAGACGACCTGTCTCTCTTCTACATAAAGCTGCAGGTCGATAATCGATTTGACCCAGCATGAAGCTGGGATTGACATGCGTGAGGAGAAGCGGGCCTGAAAGGCAGGAATCCAGTCTTTAGGAGGTGGGTGCTCGTAGGCTAGGGGGTAGGTATACGAACGCCACTACGCAGCAGCCATATCTATCCTTTGGCACCCTCATGCTCCTAGATACTACTTTTGGGTTGACCAGTTTTAAGCCTCTGGAGGAGGCCATCCTCTGAAGCCTGCCCATGAGCTCCTCCTCGATTGTCTTCGAGTCTTTATAGCCGTGGTTTTCGGCTACGAAACCATAGGTCGGGCCGTTCTTGTTCTCGCATTTACTGTAGCCTATTCCGGCGCCTATAACCTCGCCTTCGTCTCCATCCATCCTGGCTACGACGGCGAACGTCACGGTTCCCGGGGTTATCCTCCTCCTCTTCACCTCTACGGCGTCCTTCGGTATGATGGAGGAGACGTAGACGAGGTTGCAGGCATCTACCCCAGCGGATCTCAGGGCGTTGTCGAAGGCGTTGAGCGGCGACTCTGCGCTGAGCCCCTCCCCGCTCGTAACGAAGTAAGCCCTGGGAAGGAATATTTCAATCCCATCTCCGGCCATCTCTATTGCGTCAACCCCCTACAATAAAAGCAGGTATGCCCTATAGAGTTAGATTTAAAGTTAACCTTAATTAGTTTGGAGGTGATCCACAAGCCTGATGGAGGGGTTGGCGAGCTTGGACTTCTTCGAGGTTTTAAGATCTAGGAGGAGCATCAGGAAGTTTAAGCCTGATGCCATACCTGGAGAGTTGGTGGAGAGGCTCCTAGAAGCCGGTAGAAGTGCTCCTACAGCCGGTAATATTCAGCCTTGGAGGTTCATAGTCGTAGATGACCCTTCAACCCTCGGGATGATCCGGAAGGTCTCGCCGGGATACTTCGGCGGGGCGCCTTTAGCGATCATAGTATGCTCCGATAGGGATAGGAGCCATGAGCTTGGAGGGGTGATAGCCAGGGACTATCTGAGCATAGTTGACTGCGCCATGGCGGCCGGCTACATACTGTTAGCAGCCCAAGCCCTCGGGTTAGGCGGATGCTGCATAAGATCATTCTCAGCTCCAGCCCTCAAGGAAATCCTAGAGATACCTGGGGGAGTTGAACCCGAGCTCATGTTAGCCATAGGCTGGCCGGATGAGCAGCCCGTTAAGCCTCCGAAACTTGAATTGGATGAGATAACCTATCATAACGTTTACGGCGAGAAATGGAGGAATAGCTTTGAGTAACTCCGCGGAGGGTGAAGAACGCCTTTTTGAACTCGCCTCCTTTCTAGCGGTGAGCGCCAGGGGATGCGTTGATGAACCCCACTTATATGGGCCTCTAAGGCTTATAGACGCCCTGAGCAGGTTAGTGGAGTTGTCGAAACATATCCCATGCGTAGGCTCAGACCCTTTCCTCGAAGAGGTCAGGGATCGGATAGAAAATAATAAGGCTTTAATAATGCACGATAAGGAAAAGTTCATTAGTTTCCTAGACTCCCTAGTACTGGAGTTTTCCAGAGAGATTAAACGGAGGGCCAAGTCCAGGCCATGAAGTAATGGCGTGTGGCCCTCCCTGGACGAATCGTATTTCATACGAGGGCTGGGTCGTTAAGGAATGTCCCTTGATGCGGATCTGATCGTAAACCTCGTCGAGGAAGTGAGGAAGGCCGCCAAATTGAAGGTTATATTATCTCCAAGGGATCCCCTCCCCGTCAGGGCGAACCTTGTAAGGGATAGCGGAATTAAAAGGGTTAAGGTTGAATATTCCCCTAGTAGATGTGGTACGGGAGACCTGGCTTACGAGCTTCTCAGGGGGTTATTCATAGCCTTAGGCGAGAGGAACGGCTCCCTACTCAGGGCTTCTCCGAATGCTGGGGGCGGCGACCACCTGACGGTCTCCTGGATCAACACCCTCTTATCGGTTAGATGGGTTATGAGGGAGCTTGGGCTTAGGGGGCTAAGGGTGGAGGGACTCCTGAAAGACTACTTCGAGAATAATCTAATCTATCTCGACATGGAGGGTGGAGCCTACAGCCATATAATCGATCCTGAGCGTAGGAGGATATACTCCGCCATCAATTTCGCCATGTACCTCCTAACTAGAAGGGATGTGGACTACGGCGAGGTGGGATCCAGGTTCGAGGAGCTTTACAGGAGCACCGACCCTGAGGGCGTGACGATTGGATCCAGGGTTGCGGCCATAGTAGATTCAGAGCCTTTATCTTGGGAGGGCGTAAGAGCCGCAGCGGAGAAACTTATGGAGGTCTTCAACCTCGACAAGGATAGAATAAATGTAGGTTGAGAGGTTTCAGTCTAATCCTTTATCTGATCCTCTGGATGTGCACCGAGCAGGATATACAGGGGTCATATGCCCTCACCAGCATCTCGCATCTGAGGGCCATCTCGTCTTCGTTCAGGTCGGCTATAGTGGGGATGTAGCCCTTCAAGTCTTCCTCAATATTCCTAGCGTTCATGGCCGTGGGGGTTACGATGTCCGCCTGCTCGACGAGGCCCTTCTCGTTGAGCCTGTAGGCGTGGTAGAGGAGCCCCCTAGGGGCCTCTACAACGGCGCATCCAAACCCCGCCTTCGGCTTAAACGTATCCTCTCTCACCGTTTTACCCTTCGGGAGATTCTCTATTATCAGGATCGACTGTTCGACGGCATTTAAGACTTCTATGGCCCTGGCGAGCAACGCTTTGAATGGTTTATGAACAACGGGTTTAAACCCGGCGGACTCAGCGGCCCCCTTCGCCCCGTCTGAGAGGAGGCTGTAGTTCAGGTTAACCCTCGGCAGAGGCCCCACCATGAATGAGCCTCCCCCCTCCAGTATGGAGTGTTTAGCCCAAGAGTAATCCACTTGAACCTCCTTCACATATTTCCTGTATTCATCCTCCCCCGCCTCTAAGCCTCCCGTGGATCTTAGAGCACCCTCGTTTATGGGATACTCTCTCCGATGGGTTAATGCTATCTGCTCCTCGTTCCTTTCATACTCCGGAAGGTTGAGCTCCGAGAAAAGCTGCACGGTCTCCTCGCAGCTTTTCCTAGCCTCCATGAGGCGCTTCTTCAAATCCTCCAGTTTCGCCTTCCCCGGTATATGGGTGAACCCGCCGACGACGGCCGACACCGGGTGTATGGCCCTTCCCCCCACAACCTCGACTATATCGTTGCCAAGCTTCTTTAGAGTCAAAGCCTTCTTTATGAGCTGCGGATTCTCCCTCGCCAGGGGTATAGCGCTCTCAAAGCCTAGATAATCCGGTGCAGCTAGGAGGTAAAGGTTTAAAACATGGCTTTGGAGATGCGATCCAAAGTTCATGAGCCTCCTCAGCTGCCTCGTATACTCGTCCACCTCGATTCCGACGGCCTTCTCGACGGCCCTTAAAGCCGCTATCTGATGCGGCACCGGACATATACCGCAGATCCTGGAGGTTAACTCGTGGACCTCCCTGAAATCCCTTCCCACTAGGAAGGCCTCGAAGAACTTTGGAGGCTCGAATATGCCGAACTGCACGGTTTCAGGCGCTCCATCCACGACTTTTATTATAAGCTCCCCCTGCCCCTCAACCCTCGCTATATAGTCGACCCGGATATTCTTCTCCAAGACTAGACACCCCCTGCAACTTTTATGAATGCCCGACTCGCACCCGCGTATTTACGGAACTTCCTTACCACATCCTCCTTTGAAAGGCCGCACTCCTCCATGAAGACTTTGGCGAGGGATTCAGCGTTGGCGTCGCTCATCGGACCGTAGCATCCCTCACATACCCTTCCAACGGAGGGGCATATGGCGCCGCAGCCGGCGGCCGTTACAGGCCCCATGCACGGCCTATGCTCCGAGGTGAGCAGGCAATTGTTCTCCTTTAATTTACATTCCACGCATACAGGGTGAAGCCTCAGCCACGGCTTCACCCCTAGGAGCCCAGCCTTCAAAACCTCTAGGATCGTGTCCTTATGGGGTGGGCAGCCGCGTAGGTGCACGTCTACGTCCACGAACTCGCTGAGCGGGAGAATCCTCTGGAAAGACTCCTTCCTCGAATGTATGGCTGTGAAGTCCTCGTAGACCCTTGACGAGGCTATTGGGGGAACCCAATTTAAGATCGATGGAATGCATCCTGTGCATGCGCAGTCTCCGAACGCCACAAGGGTCTTAGCCTGTCTCCTGAGCTCCCTCAACTCCTCGAGCTCCCTAGGAGTCGATATAGACCCCTCCACGAAGGCTATATCGTAGGGGCCTGGATGGTTATCTCGCTTCGCCATCACAAAATATTCTATCTCCACGTTCTCAAGCAGCTCCATGAACTCCTCCTCTAAGCGGAGGAACTCCATCTGGCAACCCGCGCAGCCGGTCATCTTTACAACCGCAACCTTCAGTTTTCCTCTCATTCTAACCACCCTCATATGTTGAGGTCGGGTAAGCCCATAATTTCGGAATACGGGAATACGGGTCCATCCCTGCAGACGTATTTAGGTCCTATCTGGCAGTGGCCGCATTGTCCCACCCCGCATCTCATCCTCCTCTCCAAGGAGAGATGGATCTGATCCTCGCCGAATCCCCTTGAGATCAACGCTTTGACTACGAAGTGCATCATGATCTCTGGTCCGCATACCATGACTTGGGAGCCTTCAGGCCTTATCCCTACATCCTCAATGAGGATTGGGACAAGACCTACATTATACTCCCAGACCACTCCTTTCGGCACCATGTCGACCGTTAATCTGAGGATAGTATCCTTAATGCTTCTCCATGCATCGTATTCCTCTATGAATATAAGCTCGTCGGGAACCTTGGCTCCATATAGGATCTCGAGCAGCCCATACCTCTCCCTATTATGGGCTATATATGAGATTACGGGTCTCAGCGGTGCCAGGCCTATCCCGCCCGCGATCAATAGTATATCTTTACCTTCAGACTCTTCTAAGGGCCATCCCCTACCATAAGGTCCTCTGACCCATACTTCATCTCCTATGCTGAGCCCGTCAAGGTAGGAGGTTAAACGGCCAACCCTCCTAATGGTAGTATCGAATGTTCCCCCTTCCCTGTTCCATGAACTGACCGAGAAGGCGGCTTCCCCAATGCCGGGAACCGAGATCATTATGAACTGCCCAGGCTTTATAGGCTGTAAAGCTTGGCCTTCCGAGTATAAGAGAGATAAAGTATAGGTCTTCACGTCCCTCCGTAGCTCCACTATCCTATCGATCCTCGCGGGAGTCGGCTCATATGGATGCTGCAACTACTTCACCTCTTAACCTGGATGCTACATCTGTTAAATCTATATGGACAGGGCAGACCCTTATGCATCTTCCACATCCCACGCATTTGAACCTCCCATCGAGGTCCTCATATTGGGATGCCCCGCCCCAGCCTAGGTTGTGGCCTATGAACTGCCTTATCCTCGCGGCCCTGCTGCTCCTGAAATTCCCTCCTAAGGCTACTTCCGCGAATTCGAGTAGGAGGCATGAGTCCCATTCCTTAAACCTGAAGCCCTCCTTCAGGTTAAGCCTTAGAGTATCCCTAACCTCGAAGCAGTAGCATGTCGGACAGGACATGACGCATTGAGCACATGCAAGGCAGAGTTCTCCGAGCTCATCCCAGATCTTATGCTCCAAATTTTCTTTAATAATTTCAGTTAAACCTTCGGTGTTTATCTTCTTTTTAAACTTCTTTTTTGTATTTTCTATGACCTTTAGCTTAGCCTTGTAATCGTCTTGCCCGGCCCCTCTCCCCTCGATTAAATCTAATATCTTCTCACCTTCAGCACTCCCCGCCTCCGCAAGGTATCGATCTCCAAGCCAGGTTAGGAGGACGTCGTATCCTCGATCCGGCGACGGCCCCGTCCCCATTGAGGAGCAGAAACAGGCATCATCTACCTCGGTGCACGTCAAAGCGACGGTGACGGTATTCCTCCTCCTCTCCACGTAGCTAGGCAGGGGATACTTGTCGATAAAGACCTTATCCAATAAGAGGAAGGCATTTAGGTCGCATGAATGGATCCCGAATATCAATTGTTTACGCTGCATTTCGAGCCTCTCAGGGATGATGCCTTTGCTTGGATCGAACGATAATATCTTCTCCCTCTGGGGAAGTAGATACTTCTTCGGCGGCAGAATCGTCGTAATATAGGCCAAATCTATTTCGCTGCCGGATTTAATTTCATCAAATACATGGCCCGTCCCCTTCCTTTTAGGGCCGAAGACCTGGTATTGGGAGAGCAGCCTCTCCACGAGTCGGCTGACCTCTCCCTCTTTTAGGATCTTGTCCATTTGATACCTCTCCGAACCGTGCATGGCTATGAGTTGTAAGGTCACCCCATATATATTTTTTAACTCCATTAAATATCCATTATGTTGGAAATCCCTCTGAGTGCTCGAGACGATATTAGGCTTGAGGCCTATTTAGCTCCTGTATTATCCTGTCTTAGACTTCGAGATCCTGGAAAGGAAATATAGGGTATAGGTTGAGCTTGCGAAGATTAGTAGGACCAGTTTACTGGCATATACCAGGGAGACCGTTGTTTCAGCCGTCGGGAACCTGTTCACGAGGGCGTCCGGGTTGGCTACATCCGTCACCGCCATTAGCGCCCCCCAGAGGGAGAAGTTGAAGAATAACTCGTAGAGGGATCCGAAGGATATTAGGGCTGATAATATCGTGGCGAGCTTTAGGAAGCCTCTTCTAGCCGATCTAAGAAAGTCCTCGACCCCCTCAAGGAAGGAGGCCCAGGCGAGGAAGCCTAGATAAACGATGAGGGTGATGGGCTTAAACTGGATGAAGGGCATGAAACGCCACTCATCGAGGATGAACTGCTCCCCGTAGAAGCGGACACCTGGATGGGCTTTGATGCACCATAAAATTATCTCTGCCAGGCATAGGATACACGCGATGGAGATGGAGATCCAACGCCTATCCACCATGATGAACACCGATAAACGTAGATGATAAAAACTATATAAAAATAGGTTTGGTGCGGCCGCCGGGATTTGAACCCGGGTTACCGGCTCTCCTCGAGGAGCAGCGCATCGACGTGGGGGGCCGATGTCCTCGGCCAGGCTAGACTACGGCCGCACGATACGAATATTACATTATTATGTCATACAATAGCTCTCTAAAATATTTGTCTGATATAAAGGTCTTAACCTCCATCCTTGAAGCTCGTAGGTAGGGTTGCACCCTTAAAACTTAAGAGGCCAATTGTAGAGATTAAAGCGTATTGGATTGAAACTTGTAGGTTGAAGTTTGATGAACGAAAGGTTGAGGTTTAAGCTTAGGAGAGGAGACGTGGAGGTTGAGCTTGAGGGTGAATCAGGATACGTGAAGGAGAAGTTTGAAAGGTTGCTCGAGATGGTGGCCCCGAGCCTCCAATACGTCTCGGATCAGAAGGCTGTGCCGAGGGGGATCGATGGGGTGATGGAGAGGACCGAGGATGGGAGGCCGTACTTCGTAGTCCCCGTGGATAAGGTTACTTCAAAGGAGGCTCTAGCCCTGTTTTTATACGCTTCCTCTCCGAGGAAGCTCTCCGATAAGGAGTTGGCTGAGGTTATGACGATGGGATGGAAGGCCATAAAGGCTGAGGCTGTTAGGGCTAGGGCCAGCGAGCTCAGGAAGGAGGGGAAGCTGGTATCCGATGATGGGCATTATTCCTTGTCGGGGGCCGGTATCCAATGGGTTGAAAACGAGATTCTAGCCAGGCTTAGGGGACAAGGCGTTACACGGAGGAGTGGCGGAGGAGATGAAAGCGTAGATGATGAAGGATCTCATTAGGATAAATGAGCCTATTATAGGGGAGGAGGAGGTTAGGGCGGTCGCTGAGGTGCTTCAAAGCGGCATATTAACCGATAAGAGCGGTATGGGGCCGAGGGTTATAGAGTTTGAGCGTCGATTCGCCGAGTATACGGGGGCGAAGTACGCCGTGGCCGTGTCCAGCGGCACCGCAGCCCTTCACGCCGCCCTATTAGCGGCGGGGGTTGGCCTCGGAGACGAGGTGATAATCCCATCCTTCACGTTCTCGGCCACGGCGGAGGCGGTTGTTCTAGCGGGGGCCAAGCCCGTATTCGCGGATATAGACGAGGCGACATATACTATAACCCTCGAATCGGTGGAGGAGGTTCTCAGCCGGAAGACTAAGGCGATCATACCGGTGGACCTCTATGGGCTACCTGCCGATATAGATCCGATATTGGAGATGGCTGAGAAGAGGGATATATACGTGATAGAGGACGCCGCCCAATCCCTCGGGGCATCCTACAAGGATAGGCATGTGGGGGGAGTAGCCCATCAGACCTGCTTCAGCTTCTACGCCTCCAAGCATTTGACGACGGGGGAGGGTGGTATGGTCACGACGAACGATGATTATCTGGCTGAGGCCTTGAGGATGATTAGAACCCATGGGGAGAGCAAACCCTACTGGGTGGAGAGGCTCGGCCACAACTATCGGATGACGGAGATGCAGGCCGCCATAGGGGTCATCCAACTTCAAAGGCTGCCCAAGAACGTTGAGAGGCGGAGGGAGAACGCCGCCATCCTCACCGAGAAACTGGAGAAGACCAAGAAGCTCATACTCCCGTTTGAGACGGAGGATAGGAGGCATGCCTGGCATCTATACACGGTAAGGGTTAAAGGGGCGAATAAAGGGAGGAGAAATAAGATAATAGAATATTTAAGGTCTAGGAGGGTGTCGGCGGCCGCGTATTATCCTACACCAGTCCACCTACTTCCCTATTATAGGAGGATGGCCGACTCCGTGAGGGGGGCGCTCACCAATACTGAGAAGGCCTCAAGCCAAGTTATCTCTTTACCCGTACATCCAAGGGTAACCCCTGATGATCTGGACTATATAGCGAAAACCCTAAAGAAATCATTAACCAAATAAGAGGAAAGATAGGTGAGATTCCAGTAACCTACCGTTGGAGAATCTCCGGCATCTAATAAGTGGAGTAGGTAATTTATGGATGGGTGGTATTAATGGAGAGGGCTGTGATACCTGTGAAGATCGAGTTGGAGGGTGTAGGCATAGCTAGGGGGGTGCTTAAAAGGTTTCTCTCCCCTTTGACGGTTGGCAGGATAGTGGATTCTCTGCCTCTCTCCGGTAGGATAGCTCGATGGAAGGAGGAGGTCTACTTCGAGGTCCCGGTGAGGGTGGGGCCGGAGAAGCCGCGGAGCAGGGTGGAGGCGGGCGCATTGGCGTATTGGCCTATGGGTTCGGCCATATGCATATTCTACGGTAAATCCCAGCCGTATAGCCCTGTAAACCTGATAGGGGAGGTCACCTATAACCTCGAGATATTCAGAGAGGCAGCCGAGGGCACAGCGATACTCATAGATGAGACGGGTTAATCGGCCTTGACCTTGTAGATTCTTATCCGGGACCCTCCCCCTACAGCCTCTATCACGCCTTTCTCCGCCAACCTTCTGAGAAGAACCTTAGCGGCGCTGACCTTTAAATCGAATTGAGAGGCCACGGAGAACGGGGTGATGGCCCTCATCTTGCCGAGCTCCTTTAAAATAGATCCCTCATCTAAACTGAGGCTTAGGCCTCCACGCCCACGGGATGATTTCTTAGCCTCCTCAGCCTTAACCTTGCCTTTCTTACCGGGTTTGGATTCGCTCAAAGTTGTACACCGGTATTAAGCCGAATTATGGCATGATAAAAGGTTTACTCGGCCTTGTAGTCCATCACCGTGGTGTCGACCAAAGATCTGATGCATCTGATTCATGGAAAACTGGATGGATCCCACGGCGACGGTTTTCACTATATCGGCGTCAAAATATTAAAAAAACGATCCACAGCCAATCTCTTCCTTGGGGCTCTCAGATGAGGTTGGTAACCGTTAAACTTCCTAAAGCCTTGGTGGAAGGCATAGATGAACTAATCAAGGCAGGCTTTTACCAGAGCAGATCCGCCGCCATCAGGACAGCCGTCAGGGAACTACTAAGGAAAGAATTATGGAACAATAGCTGAGAAGATCGTAAGAAAGTCGGGGTCCGCGACGGATTAGACGAGGGCGCCTTAGATAACGCTGCTGAAACCTGAAATCTCCAATGTGCCGTCTAAAAATGCTTTTTTATGACTTGGCTAGGCTACTAGTATTGAATCCCCTTCACCGTTATCATCTCCGGGGGATGCTTAACGTCAACTATCTCGTTTACGAAGTCCGCTCTCTCATAGAGTTCCTTCACGGCGTACCTCCCGGTTAAGACGACAGTGGTCTCTTCAGGTATCTTATCGAGGAGGCCTAGAACATCGTCTATATCGAGGAGGCCGCAGAAGACCGCGAGGTTTATCTCGTCCAGGACGAGTAGAGCAGGCCTCTTCCTTAGAATCTCCTCCGCAAATCTCAAACCCTCTTCAGCCATTCTACGATCCAACTCACTCGGAGATTTTAAATCTACGAGCTCCGGGGTGCCAAATTGATATATCTCATATTGGGGTGTGAGGCGGTCTTTCACCTTATATTCCCCGATGTCCTTCCTCCCCTTCATGAACTGGATTATCACGGCGTTGAGGCCGTGACCCACCGCCCTAAGGGCTAAGCCTAGGGCATTAGTGGTCTTCCCAGCCCCATTCCCGGTGTAGAGATATATGAACCCCACCGTTTAGCCACCCATCCATCCATTCGGCCCTGCATTACCTTGAATGAATTGAACGACTCTATAGGAAGGGGAGCTCCTCGACCGATACTATTTTTGCATAGAAATACTTCACGTCGCGGGTATTATCGGAGTAAGTCAACTGTTCATCCTTAGTCTCGGAACTCTGATATTTTAGAAAGCCTCCAATCGGAGGGGCCTCTGAGATATAGTATATGAACATTGGGAGGGCATCGGACTCATAATAATGCTCGAATGGAATGAATGTACCCATTATTGTGGAGCCCCTCCGCTCGAAGTGCCAGATCGGAAAGTTCGTTCCCTCCCTCAGAGTTATCGCCAGAAGGAGTCGCATAATCGATCTTCCATCTTTCACGAGAACCCTTAAGGGAGGATGAAGGGGCTCAATTCTCTCCTCCAAGGCTTTAGAGAAGGGCTCCGGACACTCCTCAAGTTCAATTAGGGAAGCATACTTATACTTCGGATCGTCCATGCATGCCAGAAACCTCGTCTCCTCGCCGGTAGGGGCGTCGCTCCGATAGGCTAGGAAGGGCTTAACCCTCTCTTCACTGGTTACATCGACGTAGGCTAGGATCGGGAGATCCCCGTTCCAATACATGTAAGCCGTGAAGAAGGCTAGAAACCTCTTGGATCCCCGGGTTATGCTCCATACAACCTGGTTCCCATCCGTAAGAGCCAACACAAGCCTTGCGAAATTCCTTAGATCCCTAACCTTTATAGGGATAGGGGGTTTTACAGGGCTTTCCTTACGATTCATCGACGAGCACCATTTAAACTAACCTTAGGAAACTTAAAGATTCTAACTAATAAACCTTCTAAGGGAGGAGTATGATGGGGATTGATCACCGTTAAAATTGGATGCTGCGGGTTCCCAGCGGCTTTAAGGAGGTATGTCCGAGATTTCTCCCTGGCTGAGGTGCAGAAAACCTTCTATAAGCCCCCTAGAAGGGAGACCTTAGAGAGGTGGCGTAGCTCAGCCCCCCACGACTTCGAGTTCACAGTTAAAGCATGGCAGGTATTAACCCATCCGTATGGGAGCCCCACCTGGAGGAAGGCCAGGCTTAGCATCAAGAACCCTGAGAGGTATGGATCGTTCAAGCCTACGAGGGAGAACCTTGAAGCTTGGAGCGTCGTCCGCGAGGTATGCGAAGCTTTAAGGGCGGATTTCTGTGTCCTCCAGACGCCCCCCAGCTTCACGCCAAGCGACGAGAACATAGAGAATATGAAGCGTTTCCTAGCCCTCGCGGATAGAGGCTCCCTCCACCTAGCTTGGGAGCCGAGGGGTGGATGGAATTCAAGGCCTGAACTAGTGGTGGAGCTATGCAGGAGCCTAAGGCTTATCCACGTAGTTGACCTACTGAGGAGAAAACCTTTCCATTACTCTCCGACGGCCTACATCAGGCTTCACGGATTAGGAGGTGGAGAAGTCAATTACGCCTATAAATATGGGGAGGACGACCTAAAGCTCTTAGCCTCGAGGCTGGAGGAGCTCGCCGATGAGGGCGTGATAGAATGCTACATCCTCTTCAACAATAAGTATATGATGGAGGATGCTTTAAGGTTTAAGGCATTGCTCTCTAAGCGAAGAGATCTTTTTCACGTTCTCTAATGAGCATCTTAGCGTTTCCACTCCTCGGATCATACGTGTATCTATATCCCTTCACTAAGGCTACGGGTACTCCATCAACCTTACCCATGACGAGCTCGGCTGCTGATGCGAGCTCGTCGGCTATAGCTATCACCGTGGATCTCAGCTCATTCCCAAACCTGTCCCTCTCCCCTATGTAGCTTTTAAGGGGGCTTAACCCTGAAACCCCTATCGCCACGTTGACTTGGCCGTTCCTGAAAGGGCGGCCGCAGGTATCCGTGATTATCACCCCTATCCTAACCCCTCGGATCCTCTCCAGGGCCTCCCTTATCTTGGCGGCTGAGACGTCGGGATCGACCGGGAGCAAAGCTACTGCGTGGGGTTTCACGTTGGATCTATCAATGCCCGCGTTCGCACATATATGTCCCAGCCTATTCTCCACTATTAGATGGGAGCCCCTCATCTTCACTATACGGCTGCTCTCCCTCAAGACCACCTCCACATACCTGGGATCCTTACCCTGCTCCGAGGCTATCCTATACGCGAACTCCGATGGAGTAACCCCTGATAACTGGATTAGACGGCCTTCAGCCTTAGAAACTATCTTATGGGTGACTACCACCACATCTCCATCCTCGATTTTCAAGCCCTGCCTCTCAGCGGCCTCCGCTATGAGGGGACCCAGTTCACACCCCTCCTCTATCTCAGGCAGGTGATGTAATCCTATTATCTCCACCCTGTCTTCCATGCTTTCCCCACTCATTCTCAGTCATCCAAAATTTAATAAATTGGGCGTTAGGCTTAGATGGACATTCCTAAACTAAATCCAAGCCAGACGACTTCAGTCCCGCATCTACTGCTTCTCTTCTAAGGGTTCGAAATAATATCTCGGCCATTGCGGCCATTCCCCACCATTTTCACGAGGCTCATAATAGTTTATCTTAAGCTTCAGTCCCACCCTTAATTTTTCAGGCTCCACATGCTCTATGATCGAGAGGATCCTGCCCCCCTCCTCAAGCTCCACTATGCCCATTACGTAGGGTGTCATCCCTTCGAAGCCCGGCGGAGCCACGTGTATAATCGTCCACGTTACGAGTTCCCCCAGTCCCTTCGACGGGATCCACGCGAGGTTTTTGGATCCGCATCTGGGACATATGGTTCTAGGGGCTCCATACATACTCCTGCATTCATTGCATCTCGTCAGGTAGAGGGCCTTATCGGAGCATCTCCGGTAGAACTCCTCTATCGAGGGTGCTCCCTCCTCCATCAGTCGCCCCTCCTGAGTATATGGATTACGGCGGTGGCCCCTGATCCCCCCACGTTATGGGTGAGGCCTGTCTCAGCCCCCTGAACCTGCCTTTGACCCGCCTCTCCTCTGAGTTGGAGGACTATCTCGTGGATTTGGGCTGTCCCCGTTGCCCCTACAGGATGGCCCTTCGATTTCAGGCCTCCGCTAGGGTTCACCGGTATATCGCCGCCTATCTCCGTCACACCTTCCTCGATAAGTTCCCCTCCGCGGCCGGGCTTGCAGAAGCCCAAGTCCTCGTAGGCAATGAGTTCCGCTATGGTGAAGCAGTCGTGGACCTCGGCCACGTCCACATCTCTAGGCTTCATATCAGCCATCTCATATGCCTGAAGGGCGGCTTTCCTCGCAGCCTTCAGGGTTGTGAGCTCCTCTCTATCCGCCAGGTTTAATGTATCATGGCATTGGGCTGAAGCAACTATGTGGATGGGGGTATCCGTATACTTTCCCGCGAGCTCCGGCCTGGTGAGTATGGCGCATGACGCCCCATCGCTTATTAGGGAGCAATCGTAGAGCTTCAGGGGCCATGCTATCATCCTCGAATTTAATACTTCCTCGAGGGTTACCTCCCTCTTCAAATGCGCCTTAGGATTCCTCGCGCCGTTTCTATGGTTCTTCACCGCTATCCTTCCGAGCTGCTCCTCCGTAGTTCCATATCGGCTCATGTGGGCTGTAGCCATTAAGGCGTAGAGGCCTGGAAACGTCACCCCGTTCCACTGCTCCATGGGATAGTCTGCGGCTGTAGCCAGGGCCTCAACGGCCTTAGGGGTCGATATATGAGTCATCTTCTCAACCCCTCCTACGAGTACTACGTCGTAGAGGCGGGATTTTACAGCCATTATACCGAGTCTAAGGGCTGCACCGGATGATGCGCATGCAGCTTCAGTCCTCAGGGCTGGAACCCCGTTTAGGCCCAGCCAATCCGATATCATGGCTCCTACATGGCTTTGATGCTCGAAGAGGTCGCTCATCTGACCTATAAATAAGGCTTTAATATCCTTTCGGGGGTCTAGGTTGGGGCAGGCTTCAAAGGCTTCCTCAGCGGCTTCTCTGAAAAGCTCCCTAGCGTATAGGCCCTCCCTCTTCCCGAACCTCGACATGCCCGTGGAAACTATCGTCGCTAAGGGCTCGGCCAAATCCTAAAACCTCCCTTTAAACCACTTGGCTTTGCATCCCTAAAAGGGATAGGGTTTTATTTATTTAATGGTTTTCCACCCTCTTTAATGGCATCTCCTCTAGATGGGGTAGGGGGATAAATCCCTTGGAAGATAGGGTCAGGCTTGTTCACGGCGCGGGGGGACTCTTCATGCAGGAGTTCCTCGACAGGTTCATCTTAAACTTCTTTAGGGGTAGCGGCTTCGAGGTTCCATTGGAGGCTTTAGATGACTCGGCCGTGGTTGAAGGAGTGGTCTTCACCTCCGACTCCCATACTGTGAGGCCCCTCTTCTTTCCAGGAGGCGACGTCGGCAGCCTGGCAGTAGCTGGAACCGTTAACGATCTAGCCGTGTTAGGGGCTAGGCCTACGGCTCTATCATGCGCCCTGGTCATCGAGGAGGGTTTCCCCTTCTCGGATCTAGAGCGGATACTCTCAAGCATGAGGGATACCTGCAGGATGGCAGGGGTCTACATAGTCACCGGGGATACCAAGGTCTTAGAGAAGGGGGCCGTGGACAGCCTCATAGTTAACACGTCAGGTATAGGTTTCAGGAGTCCATTCCTAGACGAGAATTTCAGGATCGTAGAGGAGTCTAGGGGCGTAAAGGTGGGGAAGAGGTGGCTTTTAGACTCCAATCTAAGGCCGGGGGATAAGCTGATAGTCTCCGGGACGATCGGCGACCACGGGATGGCCCTTATGGCCTATAGGGAGGGTTACGGGTTCGCTGGCGACCTTCAATCGGACGTTAAGCCTCTAAACAGGGTTGTGGAAGGGCTCTTGAAGGTAGGCGGCGTCGTAGCCATGAAAGACCCTACGAGGGGCGGCCTAGCGGCGGCCTTAAACGAGTGGAGTAGAAAATCCGGCGTAGGATTAGAGTTGGATGAGTCCTCCATACCTGTCAGAGAGGGCGTTAAGGCTGCCTGCGAAATGCTGGGGATAGACCCATTAGAGGTTGGGAACGAGGGGAAACTCCTGATAGCCGTGGTCCCCGAGAAGGCGGAGGAGATCTTGGAGGAGTTAAGGTCCACCCCTGAGGGGCGGGATGCAGCGATAATAGGCGAGGCGGTAGACAAGTTTGAAGGCGTGGTGCTTAAAACCGAGGTGAGGGGGAGGAGATTGATCCCCCCTCCCATCGGGGACCCCATTCCTAGGATATGCTGAGGAGGCCACCGAAACTCTAGAGCCTTCGTAACCCGTCTCAACCTGGGTAAGGCCTATCCTAGGCTGCGTATTCGATGCCTAGCCTCCTCATGGTAGCCTTTGTGGGCATCCCTTCGCCGTCCCATCCCCTCTTCCTATAGTAGAGTTGGAGCATCTCCATGTATCTCCCGTAGTCTAGTTTAGAGTTCATCGTCGGACCCTTAGAGGGTGGATCCCTGAACCATCTAGGGGGCGGCACGTCGAGTTCACGACTCCAGTCTTGGGCTAGCTCCCTTATCCAGAAGGCCCTTATAAGGGAGTATATCCTATCGGAGACCACGTACATCTCCTCCAGGCTGAGCTTTATACCGGTTGCGGATTCGAAGAACCTGGGATACCAGCTGAGGCTCAGCTCCACCTCAACCCAGGGGAGGCGGCAGGTCGTAAAGAACTCGAAGAGGCCTCCCCTTATCCTCTGAAGCTCTATGACCTTATCCACCTTCTCCTCGCCGTAGCCTCCCCCACCCCGAGTTACCTCCCAGGCTATGACCCATGCATCTTTATGGTGGGCGCCTATCGGGGATGTCGCATATGCCAGGGCCATTCCAGGCGTTGAGTGGCAGTTATAGGCGGAGACCTCCAGGCCCTTCACATGCATCGCCCACATCCAACTTTCAGATCCTATGACCTCCGAAGCCCTCTTCACGCCCAGCCTAAGCGTGGAGCCGATCCCCTCCCCCTCCACTATATCGTTGACCAACTCTCTAATCGCTTGGAAGTCGCCCCATTCCATCTCCTCTTCTATCACACCTTTCTCGGAGGATTCTATGGCGAATCCTATAGCGTTGCCTAGGGATATGGTGTCTAAACCATATCCGTCGGCGAGCCTATTCAGATAGGCTACTTTCCTGAGGTCGCCCAATCCTATGTTGGAGCCTAGCATGGCGACGTTCTCGTAGTCCAGCTCCGCCTCCGCATCCTCTGAATCCCTGACTATGTTTCCGCAGATCATGTTGCAGTTAGGACAACCCCTCTGGGAGACCTTGATGGATTCCATGAAGTCGCCTCCAATCTCATCCGCCCCCTCGAATACGCCTTCCCTGAAGTTGAAGGAGGGCAGAACCCCATGGCTCTGGCTCCACGCGATCGTGGCCATGGTGCCCTGCCTCACCCAGAAATTATAGTTGGGCTTTTCAAGGATCTCCCGGTAAGCCTCAGATCCTAGACGCTTAAGGGCCTCAGGATCTGAGACCCTGGGTGTACCGCTCCCCTTTACGACAAAAGCCTTCAGCATCTTAGAGCCCATGACGGCGCCTATTCCAGGTCGACCCCCAGCCCTACCCCCCTGGGATACTACGTTGGCGTATAGGATTAAACGTTCTCCGGCAGGCCCTATGGATAGGATGCCCGCCTCCTTCCCATGCTCCTCTTTAAGTTCCTCTTCCACCTTGAAGGTTTCGAGGCCCCAAAGCCCTTCAGCGTCAAGTATCTCAGCCCCCTCATCCCCTACGAGGAGGATGCAGGGCTTCTCAGCCTTACCCTTAACCATCACGGCGTCGAAGCCCGTCCTCCTCAACTGGACGGCTGCAACCGATCCTATGCTGCCATCCCCGTAGCCTAGGGTTAGGGGACTCTTGGTGGCGACCACAAGCTTCCCACTACTTGGAATAGGTAAACCCGTCAGCGGACCGACTGAGAAGACAAGTATATTCTCAGGCGAGAACGGGTCAACTCCTGGGGGAAGGTTATCCCATAAGATTTTAACGGCTAAACCCCTTCCACCGATAAATTTCAAGGCGTCCCCTCCATTGAGCCTCTCCACAATGGATTTAGACTTCGACAAGTCCACCTTAAGGATCCTTCCACCCCAACCGTACATGGCATCCACAACCTAGAGCCAAACTGCACCATACTCTTGGAATCCACATATAAGATTATCTATGAGGCTGAGCCGCCAACTTAGGGCCTCAGGCTCGATCCAGCTCGTATCAGGGTGAGATCATGGGCGGAAGTTGAAGGCGGCTGGAGCCTGATGGGCCGTGATCGGATTTCCTCCCTAGGATCGGAGCTAGGCGTCCCCTTATAGAGCGGCTTACTCTGGAGGGGTCTCGTCTAAGCCCGATAGGACTGGGTGAAACCTTTTTATTCCATTTCAAATCCAATATACTAATGGTTGGCGGGTGAGGGGCCCTCTCCCCGTTCCGCCCTGATATAAACCCCGGGTGAAGAGGGATGAATATTGAAGTTCGTTGAGGCGGTTGGCGCCCACTTCATATCCTTATCCGCCGTCTTCGCAGCCCTTTACGTGGTCGGGGTGGTTGTCTTAGCCCCCATAAGTTTTTATGTAACCCAGGTTAGGGTGGCGGATGCCCTCCTCCCCCTAACGATGATCTTCGGCTGGCCTGCGATAATAGGTGTAACCGTCGGGTGTATGGTTGCGAACCTTTTCGGGGGATTAGGGGCGATAGATGTGATTGGGGGAGGGTTGGCGAACCTGGTCGCAGGCTACGTAGGATGGAAGGTTGGCCGGATGGGGTTCAGGGGGAGCTGGCTGGTCGGCTCAACCCTTGAGACGCTTATAGTCTCAGGCGTGGTGGGAGGCTACCTGAGCTTCCTATTCATGGTGCCCCTCCACTTATCATTTCTAGGGGTATTCGTAGGGAGCATCGTATCGATTAACGGCGTCGGGTACATGCTTCTTAAGATACTTAGTGGATCTAGGCTTTTGAGGGAACGCCTAATATAGTAGGGTTCGATGCTTCGCGGCTGGGTCTCCTCTGGGAGTAATGTTTAAATATAGATTTTTAAACAATGTTAAATGATGGCGCACGTATAGATTCCAGACAAATGACCGGAGAACCTCCCAAGCCGAGGAGGGAGGTTAAGGGCTAAGCCTTCAGGCAAGCCTTAAAGGAGGGAAGGATAAGATTCAAGTTTGGCTGGGAGATTAGCATGGAAATCTTAGATTTAGATTATACAAGGCATGTAAAGATGCTGGGCACAGCCCATTTCACCATGCGAAGCCTCGAGGAGGCCTATAAGGCTGTGCAGGACCTTAAGCCGACGGATTTAGCTATAGAACTCGACATGGACCGGTTCCGCATCCTGCAGAGCTTAAACGGGTTGCCGATGGTTGGGATCCGGAAATGCGAGTTCATAGGGGCCGTGGAGGCCTTCGGAAACACCGATGCGGACATATGGCTCATAGACATGTCGGAGGATGAGATGCGGATGAGGATGGAATCCATATTAGAGGACGATTATAGATGGTACGGCAGGATAAGCTATCCATGGTTTAGACCCATAGATGAAGAGTATAGGATGTGGGAGTTGGGCTTAAAGGATGAGGTATTAAAGAGGAACATGGAGAGGCTGGAAAACCTGAGGGTAAGGGCGCCACATGTATGGCGTGTGCTCATAGAGGAGAGGAATGCGATGATGGCGGCGAGGATAGCATGGATAGCCACTCAAAGACTCGATAAGGGTATGGAGCCCAAGATCCTAGCGGTTGTAGGGGCAGCCCACGTTAAAGGGATCGAATCGCTCCTGAGAGATCCTAGGAGGATACCTGAAAACCTGGGAAGGTACGGGTTGAAATTCTCCCCTCCAAAGCTGGTCAGAAAAGTCAACGTGAATTAATTTAAATTGGAAGGTGAGATGAAGGGGAGGGGAGTGTTTGAAGGGGAGATCCCCTTCAAACCGCTGAATCTCCTGGAATTCACCTGTCGAAGTATATGTTCTTTCCCTTAGCGGATAGGGGTATCCCCATGACCACGTTGACGTCTGCCTCCCCAAAGTATCCGAGCCTTAAAGCTGCCGTGCCTATCCTGTACATTATCCGGTTGTCAACGTTCAGTATGCTCGCAGTCTTCACAGCTGATCCTAAAGCGATGCCTAGATCCAAGGCTTTGAAGATGCAGGTTGGTCCCCGATAGTCTAAGCCCCTCTCACCCTTTTCCACCGCCCGAGCGAATTCTTCGCAGCTCCCAAAGCCGCATGCCCCACAGTTGAGGCCGAACTTCTTCAAGCCATTAACCCCTATCAGGACGACGGCTTCGGAATCCCTCACGTTCCTCGCATCCCTCATGAACCCATCGCTTCCACGCTCCCTTCCAATGACCTCCATCTCCTCAGCCAACCTATCCTTCTCTAGACCGGTTACCAACGCCGTCCTCACGTCATCTTTACCACCGGATTTCGGAGCCGTCCTAGCCGATACCAACATGAGCCTAGCAGCCTCGATGAGGGCATCCCTCTCGGAATCCGAATTCAAAGTTAGAGGCATTGGGCACCACCTCAAACCTTGAGGAAGTAAATCCACATTCACGTATATATAACTGATTTGGAGGTGGAATTAGGCTTGGAAGACCTCTACCAGATGCGACTGAACCTTAACTCGGAGGGATGAAAAGCCTATGGAAGAAGGTGAGAGGAACTTGTTTTCGCCTTCATTTGTGGCTAAATAAAAACTGCCTTCGGGAGCTTTTTTAGGTTGAATGAAAATCTTCAGCGACCATCGCGTATTAAAGCCCCCTTTAGCCCTTTCGTTAGCTTCGGCCCCTTATTTAGTGGGCAGGATATTGAATGGCCGACTTCGCATCGAAAATAAATATTTGGCTGCGAATAAGGTTTAATCGTCCTAAAATCTACGCGACTAAATCAACCATTCAACTAGGCAAGTGGACCAGAAAATGCTTAATGAGATATCGATATCTCGCCATTAAAATATTTTTGTACAGGGAATCCTAGAGCTTTGGTTTTCCCATCTGAAAAGCCGAGCTTTAGTTCCGAGATGGGTAGTGAAGTTTAAATATCGGCCTAACTGTTACCATCCGGTCTAGTGGGATTCTCTGAGGAGATGAAGTATCTTGGATAAGAAGGCTGATTTAGAGGTTAGACCCCTATCCAACCCGCGTAAAATGCTACGTGGTTCAGGGGAAGGTGGGGGAGGAAGAGGATCCCATAGGGAAAGCGGGATCGAAGAAACGGTGAACTCGAAAAGTGCAGGTATGGAAGGGTTTGCATACATGCGTGAAGGTAAGCCGTCTCGGAAGTTGCTGGAGGTTAGACTAGATTGGATGGGAGGTGTATGCTCTGAGGCGAGGATGAGAGGGCACGCGGTTCTGATAGACTCTAGCAGGGAGGAGGGTGGTGAGGATCGAGGTCCCGCACCCACAGAAATTTTTCTAGCGAGCCTCGGCTCATGCATCATGGTCAACATCTCGAGGATCGCGCAGAAGATGAAGCTTGACCTTAAAGGCGTTCACATGGATGTTAAAGGGGTTAAGGAATATAACGGGCATCCCTCATCCTTCATAACATTAGATGTAGATATCTCGATTAAGGCAGACAGTCGAGACAGAGAAAAGCTGGAGAGGCTGATTCGACTCGCTGAAGAAAACTGCACGGTCTCGAATACTCTAAGAAACGCTGTAAGGCCTAATGTAAGGTTACAGCTGATAGGGCCGACCTCAGTCTGACACGGTTACCGATAGAAAGAGGAAAAACAAAAAAGGAGTGATCAAGAAAAGAGGTGGTGAAAAGATGCCTGAAGAGACAAATGTACAGCCGAAGATACTTCAACTGTGCTATAAGGTCGCTGAGCATGAAAACATCGTCTGGGTTTGCGATGGAGCCGCAAACGTCGGCCAGATCGGTCATGCCGTAGGGGTTCTGCTCACAAACTTGGACAAAGCCCGGATGTGCTGCACGACGGCGGTCGCTGCAGGTTCGAAGCCTCACCTCGACATCGCAGAGAGGGCGAAAAAGAACATCGTAATAAACGGATGTGGAAACAGGTGCGCCTCAAAAGTCCTAGAGAAGGCAGGTAAAAGAATCGACTTTGAGATAGACATCTCCAAGTATCTCCAGAAGGTTCCTACTCTCGACATTTACGAGGCGGACGTTAAGAAGATAGCGAATTTAATCGTTGAGGGAGCGGGGATTTAACACATCTAAATTCCTCATGGATCATTCTTGAGATGGAGACTAAAAGGTAGAAGGCTTCAAAAATCGGGTCAACGATCGAACCTTAATAGGGCACTTCGGGAAGGATTAGGCAAACGGACTCCACGGGCTACTACTCCGACTGATCCCATGTAAGCCAATCTTAAAATAGTCCCAGGTAAATTATTCTCCAATTACCGTCGATTCATATTCTATGTTGATTGAGGAATTTGGAGATGTAAAAATTAAAGGATTATGAGAATCCTTGCAAATGGACATGAGGAAATAGTCCCGTAGCATCAACAGAGGACGATGGGGGGAATCCGCAGGATAATAACTTGATGCAGGCGGGGGGCCGGGTGAAACGCGGATCGTCAGGGGCTTACTTCAATTAATTATTATGATGTTGACGATCGAGAGCGACGATAAGCCTTATCCCTAGGTGAGAATATTATCGCTTATCGGTGGAGGCTTGGATTTTCGGCAGTGGCTTAAGATGCTGGATTCACCCACGGTTAGGGAGGCTCTCCTCTACGAGGCTGAGGGGGATGGGAGAGTTAGATGTCTATTATGTGAGAGGAGATGCGTGATCCCTAAAGGGGGTGAGGGCTTCTGCGGGACGAGGCGTAACGTGGATGGGAGGCTTTACACGCTGGTTTACGGGGATGTCTCCTCCATATCTGCTAATCCTATTGAGAAGAAGCCTTTCTACCATTTCTGGCCTGGAAGCATCGCCCTCACCATGGGGAGTTGGAGCTGCAACTTCACCTGTCCCTGGTGTCAGAACTGGGAGATCTCTAAGACAAGGCCTGACCCCTATAATCCCCGCTTCATCCCGGTTGATGAGTTCATAGAGCTTATTGGTAGGATTGGCTGCGATGGGACGTCGATATCCTTCAATGAACCCACCCTCTTATTTGAGTACAGCCTCGACTTATTCAGGGAGGCTTCTAGGCGGGGATATTATAACACCTTCGTCTCGAATGGGTATATGACCGAGGAGGCTTTAAGGATGCTTGCCGACGCGGGGTTAGATGCGATTAACATCGATGTAAAGGGAGATAGGACGGCTGTAGAGAGGTACTGCGGCGCCGACCAAGAGGTTGTCTGGAGGAACATAAGCCTGTCTAAAAGGCTCGGCCTCCACGTGGAGGTGGTCACCCTGGTGATACCTGGAGTAAACAGTAGCCCTGACACCTTAAGGGAGATAGTGAGGAGGCTGATAGCCGAGGCGGGGCCGGACACCCCGATACATTTCACAAGGTTCCACCCAAATTACAAGATGACTGATAGACCCAGCACGGACGTTAAACTCTTAGAGGAGGCCCGGGAGATAGCTGTGAGGGAAGGGGTGAACTATGCTTATATCGGGAATGTACCCGGCCACACCTACGAGAACACTTACTGCCCCAAATGCGGGGAACTACTATTGGCTAGACTAGGCTTCTCTCTCATAGGATCTAAGATTATTGACGGCCGCTTCTGCGGCTCATGTGGGGAGGAGATACCGATCAGGGGAAAGATAAGGCTCAGTTAATCCTATATGGTGCCCCTTAAAAAGGAGGGGATAACCGTAGGCTCGCATGAATATACAGCCTCTCATACGGGTGGAGGGGCGGAGGCCCCTCGTAATACTCAATACTATCCATACTCGAGTTCACTGACCATTCGCGTTTTTCCAATAAAAGCTCGTCGAAGCCGTTGTTTAGCATGTCACTGATGGGGAAATTGGCTCCTCTAGAATGATAAAAAAATGGGGGTTTCGGATAAGATAGTAATCTAAGGTTTTCAACGTTTGGCTATGGCTGCACCTAATATTAGGCCTAGGACTATTCCTATAGCAAAGCTCATAGCCATTGTTTCCACTGGTTTCTTCTTAGCCAAGTCCTCGATCTGTGAGAGCGAAGTCTCTGTTAATTCCCTAAGCTTAGTTATTCGTTCACCTATATCCTCTAATGAAATCTTTTTGGCCGCCTCACTCACAGCTCCTTCACCTCATTACCCAGTTTGTTCTATTCGCTTACTTATATGATTACTGGATGAGCTAATAAATGTTGGAGAGATCTGATAAGTTAAAGGGGAAGATTGAATCCCTCTTGAATGTATAGGGTGTCGAGAAGTCGTGGTTAAGGGGTTCAGAAATGATTCATCCAACGGCGTATATAGGCGGCGATTCAAAACTCGGGGAGAAGAACAGGATTGGAGCCTATGCCATCATAGATGGGGAGGTGAGACTTGGAGATTTAGTCAGCATTGGGGCGTATACCGAGATCTCCGGTAAAGTAGGGATAGGAGAGGGCGCTTGGATAGGCTCCCATTGCGTTATAGGCCATCCAACCCGTGAAGGGCTGCGCGGGAGTAAAGCTGATAGGAGGGGGGTTCATATATCCGAGGGGTGTATAATTAGAAGCGGCTCGATCCTCTATGATGGCGTGAATTTAGGGGAGGGAGTGGAGTTGGGGCATTCGGTTATGATAAGGGAGGATGTAACCGTGGGAGATCATTCCCTCATAGGCACGGGCACAGTCCTAGACGGCCATATCTCGATAGGGCGATACGTGAGGATCCAGACGGGGGTCTACATATCATCCTACTCCACGGTTGAGGATAGGGTCTTCATAGGCCCACGTGCAGTCCTTTTAAACGATAAATATATGATGCAGAGGGGGTACTGCCTCAAGGGACCCCGGATACGCAGCGGCGTAAGCATAGGGGGGAACTCCGTGATCCTTCCGGGCGTTGAGGTGGGGGAGGGGTCTATAATCGGGGCGGGCGCGGTGGTAACTGTGGATGTCCCACCCCGCACGATATATGTAGGCGTACCAGCGAGGAGGCTGCGCGACGTCCCTCCTGAATGGGGGATCGGATTGCCCTAGGGATCCCTGAGACAGGGACCCTATCTCTCTGGAGGTTCCTTGATCAGCTTGAGGATCTCCTCCACTACAAGCTCTGGAGGGGCCCTTGGATCTTTAGATCTAAAATTCTTTAATAGGCCCCTTTCCTCATAATAATATATGAGGGGGGCCGTCTCGTTCCTGTAGACTTCAAGCCGTCTCCTTATAACTTCTGGGTCGTCGTCGCTCCTCCTATATAATGGGCCGCCGCATTTATCGCATATCATGTCCCTTTTAGGTTTAAGGTATTTCGCGTTATATATGGCGCCGCAGTTACGGCATATGAGCCTATTTGAGAGCCTTTCAACGATGACCTCGTCTGGCACGTCTATGTTGATTACCGCTGTTACATGGGCAACGTCCTCTAGGAGTTCGGCCTGTCTGACGGTCCTAGGGAACCCATCTAGGATGAATCCTCCATTGCAGTCCGGGTTTGAGATGCGCCTTTTCAGAATTTCAGTTATGACCTCATCGGGGACCAGTAATCCCTTATCGCTGTACTCCTTCACTTTCATCCCGAGCCCTGACCCGGCTTTTATCTCATCCCTCACGAGATCCCCCGTGGATATATGGGGTAAGTTGAGGAGCTGCGAAAGCCGCGAGGCATACGTCCCCTTACCGGCGCCGGGAGGACCGAGCAGCACTAATATCAAGTCCACTCCATCTCCCGAACGATATGAAACCCCTATTATTTAATGGCCCTTTTTAAGGCTTCTCGTAAATTGAAATAGATAAATAGATGACCCAATTGGGTAAGGTAATTATGCGACCTGTGGCCTCAAAAATATTACATGATATTTTAAGGTTCTCTAATGGTTTAAATGCTCAAATGGTCATGTCCTACTGATCCGCGTTATAAGAGGCGTCAAGGCGGAAGTTAATACTGTTCTCGGATTGAGTGGACTTGTTTGAGGTTCAAATAATCCCGACGCGGATGGTGAAGTTAAAATCCATCGATGGTAACGCTGCGCGAGAGATTTACTGGTTGGAGGAGGGGACCGGGTGAGGGATCACTCCTTTAAGATCTGTGCGACTATTCTGGTCAGAGATTTCCCATCGGATATAACAGAGTCGGCTCCAGCTGCCTTCAAAGCCTCTTTTTCATGTATGCCCTTCGCGAATCCTATGATTTTAACCCCGACCTTCTTACACGCCTCGACATCTTCCTTCATGTCTCCTATATATACTGCGTTCCTAGGGGTAACTTCAAGCTTCTCAAGGGCTAGTTTCAATAGTTCAGTTTTATCCGAGATTCTGTTTTCGAACCCCGTGACTATTAGATCGACCTCAACGCCTTCGGTTTTAAGCTTGGATTCTATCGCCTCCTTTATGGAGGATGAGACCACCGCGACCTGGAATCCCAAGCTCTTCAGGGTTCTTAAGGCTTCTACTATGGAGGGGTCGACTTCAGCCTGGTCCACGAGGTTTATATAGCGTTCTACAATTCCCTCTATGGGTTCATCCTTTCCCACGGCTATACCGTGCTCCTCCAGGAACTTTATCCAATCGGCTTTGAAAGATTTCTTAAAATCTCTCAGGGACATGAAGTTCTTACCCTTCATCTCGAAATAGGCTTTGAAAACCTCGTAGACGACTTTTAGGGAATCCACGATGGTGCCATCGAAATCTATTAGAACGGCTTTTTTATCCATGGCTTCCAGTTCCACACCTCAAACTTAAATTTAAGGTATATAAGTATTCTCCGAAAGGGTTTGGGGGAATAGATCCATGGAAATAGATAACGGTCATATAATATATGTTTTACGGGAGGGAATGGAGGGGCGTTATAGGATTAGAAGCGGCGATATAGCCATCGTGCATACGCCTGACTGTTTTGGAGGCTTAATATGGAGTGAGGAGCAGGATTGGCGCGACATAGACTTTTCGAGGGTTTACGGCGCGGTTGGCCCCATATACGTCGAGGGCGCTGAGCCTGGAGGGGTCTTGAAAGTTGAAGTGTTAGGCGTGGAGGTTGAGGGGGATAGGGGTGTCATGGCGGTTATCCCTGGGTTCGGACTCCTAAAAGAAGATTTAAAAGATTTATCTAAGCTCAAGGTCTGCCGAATCCGAGACGGATACATAGACTTCGGATTAAAGATTAAAGCCACGCCGATGGTTCCGATCATCGGAGTGGCGCCTCGAGACTCAGAGGTTCCATCGGTAACCCCCATGGATCACGGAGGGAACCTAGACACTAAGGACGTCAAGGAGGGCAACACCATCTACTTCCCAGTCTTTGTCGCAGACTGACCCCCCAAACACAATAGCCTCACGTAAAAGCCCTTCAGAGGCGCCGTGTGCCCTCCATGTCCTCCACCAAGCCCTTAACGACCGATAACGCGTATTCTATATCTCTGCTCGATATGCCTCTATGGGTGACCATTCTGACCAGGGTTCCCCCGAACTCCACCGATTTAACACCCCTTTCGGAGAGCATCTCCACGAACCTCGAGGAGGTTAATCCGAGGTCCTCTACGCTGAATACCACTATGTTCGTCTGAACAGTCCTCAAATCTATCTTTATCCCATCGATCTTGGATAATCCCTCAGCTAAGAGCTTGGCGTTTCTATGATCCTCCTCCAGCCGGTCGACCATCTTCTCGAGGGCTATTATCCCTGGGGCGGCTATTATCCCGGCCTGCCTCATGCCCCCACCCAGCATTTTCCTATATCTCCTAGCCTTATCGATGAATTCCGCATCCCCTACAACCAACGATCCTACGGGGGCGCTTAAACCCTTCGAGAGGCAGAACATGACCGAGTCCACATGCCTTGTGAAATCCTTCACATCCCTCTTCAAGGCTACAGCCGCATTAAATATTCTCGCTCCATCTAGGTGGATCGCCAGGCCATGTTTCCTCGCAACCTCCTCTAGGGAGGCCATATCCCTCGGGGTTACGACCGTGCCTCCCGCCCTGTTATGCGTGTTCTCTATGCAGAGGAGCGTCGTTTTAGGCTGGTGTATGTCCTCGGATCTTATGGCCGCCTCCACATCCTTTGGATCTAGGACGCCCATAACCCCCTTTATAGGCCGCGGGATCAACCCACCCACAGCCGATAGACCACCGACCTCGTAGTAGTAGATGTGGGACTCCGCCTCCAATATGACCTCGTCCCCCTTACTGGTATGGCTTAGGAGGGATACGAGGTTCCCCTGGGTTCCACTCGTCACGAGGATGGCGGCTTCCTTGCCCATCTTCTCGGCGGCGAGGCTCTCTAGGGCGTTGACCGTTGGATCCTCGCCGTAGACATCGTCGCCTAACTCCGCCCTTTTAATGGCCTCCAGCATCTCCTCTGTGGGTAGGGTAACCGTGTCGCTCCTTAAATCCACTATGGGATGCCCGGTCAAACCCAATCGGGACACCTTGAATCATCCGATGCCTAGATTCTAAGCAGGCTCGGTTAAAAGCTTTAATGTCAAGCTGGGGAATCGAGCGACAACGCAACATTTTTTAGATGCACCCCTTTAAACCCTCTTTGAGGCGTCCATCGGACTTGGATGAGGATTCCGAGCTCAAAAGGCTGAGGATGAAGAAGCTTAAGGAATTAATCGGCCAGGGAAGAGGGGAGAACACCGCCCCTCTGATAGATAGGCCTTTAACCCTAACGGACTCTAATTTCAATGAGGAAATAGCTAGGCATCACATTATAGTCGTGGACTTCTGGGCTTCATGGTGTGGACCATGCAGGATGATGGCCCCTATAATAGAGAGCCTCGCCAAGGAATATGCTGGTAGGATAGTGTTCGGTAAATTGAACGTGGACGAAAACCCTGCGACCTCTAGGAAGTTCGGGATAATGAGCATACCTACACTCATAATATTCCGGGATGGACAGGTCTCGGATAAAATTATAGGGGCGGTACCTAAGGCGGTTTTGGAGGGAAGGATATTAAGGTGGCTCTCCCCCCAATCTTAATCCCATACGGAGGACTTAGGGGATTCCATCTTACCTCTTTTTCATCCCGAATAGGCGGAATGGAAGCGTATAAATGTTAACTGCTCCCGCGGCGTCCCTTTGGTCGAAGCCTTCCCTCTTGATGGATCTCAGTTCGGGTGCGAAGAGCGAGTCAGGGGAATCCCTCTCCACTATGGTCAAATTCCCTTTATGGATGACAGCCTTCACTCTTCCATTGACATATCTCTGGGTTGAATCTATGAATGCGTCTATATCTCTCCTTAAGGGATGCAGCCATAATCCATGATAAACCATGTCAGCCCATAACATGTCGAGTTCATGTTTTAGCCTAAGCTGTTCTTTCGTCAAGACTAGGTGTTCCAGATCCCTGTGGAGGGTTAGGAGCACCGTGGCTGCTGGAGCCTCATAGATTTCCCTGGACTTCAACCCTATTATCCCATCCTCGATTATATCGATGCGGCCTACCCCATGTCTGCCCGCCGTCTTATTAAGCCAAATTATCTGCTCCACTGGGTCTGCTACACCGTTCACTGAGCATGGCGTCCCATTCTTGAACTCCACAGTTATCTCCTCGGGCTTTTCCGGGGCCTCCTCTATAGGGGCAGCCCATAAATAATCGGTTTCGATCTGCGTGCTCAGATCCTCTATTTGGCCGCTTCCTATCGAATGGGACCACATGTTTATGTCTCCGCCTATAACGCCCACCCTTTTTCTCGGATCTATCCCGTACCTCTTAAGTAGCTCCTCCTCCTGGGATCTTACAAGGTTAAGCTCCCTGACGGGCGCTATCACCTTCAGCTCAGGGGCGAGGTAACGGAACGTGACCTCCATCCTGAACTGGTCGTTACCCTTCCCAGTGCATCCATGGGCTACAGCCTCCGCTCCAGCCTCCTTAGCAACCTCTACGACTTTAGAGGCGATCAATACCCGGGACATGGATGTGCCCACCGGGTATCCATGGTAAGAGCCGTTGGCCTTGATGCACCGGTGAATATAGTTCTCCACGAACTCTCTTTTGGCATCTATGAATCTCAGCTCTACACCTAGGGTGTCAGCCCTCTCCCGAGCTATATGGATGTCATCGCCGCCTTGACCTACATCCACTAAAACTGGGATTACCTCGTCGAACCCATACTTCTCCTTGAGAAGGATTATTAACGCTGTAGAGTCGAGTCCACCGGAATATGCGAGGGCTACCTTCCTCGAGTCCAAATGACGTCAACCCCTCAGATAGCTTTTAACCGTGTCCCTGAATCGGCTATCATCATCCTCGAGTTTTTTAACTATCTTTTCTACCTTTACTTTAAAATCTTTTAGTAGCCTAATCCTCGAATTGATCATCCTCTTAACCTCTTCAGGGGAGGGTGCCCCTATGCTTTTTCTAGCCTTAAGCGCAGCCCTGGGATCGAGTATCTCCTTCAGCTTTGAGGCCTCTACGATGAGCGGTTTACCTAGAACCTCCCTACTCACCTCTTCAATGAGGCGTGGATCTAGATCCGCAAGCTTCTTGCCTCTCTCGATTAGATGTCTGACTATATGGCCGACGAGGATATGCGCCTTCCTGAAGGGTAGACCGTAATCGGTGACGAGGGCCTCCGCTAAATCAACCGCCAAAACAAAGCTATCTTTAACCGTCTCCTCTAAGCGGTCCCTGTTCAAGGCTATGCCCGAGACTACCCGTTTAAAAACTGAGAGGCTTTCCTTCACGGTCTCGAAGCCGACTATTAAAGGTATTTTGGTCTCCTGTAGGTCCCTGTTGTACCCTGAGGGGGGGCCCTTCAGGGTTGCTAATAGCTGTATGAGCCCTCCATATACCCTTGAGGAGCGAGCCCTTATCAGCTCCAGGGTGCATGGATTCTTCTTATGGGGCATTACGCTGGAGGTTGAGGCGTAAGAGTCGGGTATGCTTAGAAAGTTGAATTCTGAGCTTGACCATAAAATGAGGTCTCCTGAAATCCTGGCGAGGTTGTCGGATAATATGGCTAGGGTCGACAGGATCTCCAGGGCGAAGTCCCTGGACGAGACTGCATCCAAGCTATTTTCTATAAGCCCGTCGAAGCCTAGGAGTTCGCTCGTCCTTCGACGGTCAATGGGGATGCGGGTTCCCCCGACGGCGGATGCACCTAACGGATTAAGATTCACATGCCCATAAGAGTTGATGAGCCTTTCTAGATCCCTTGAAAAGGCGTCGAAGAAGGCTAAAAGGTAATGTGAGAAAAAGCCTATCTGAGCCTGCTGTGTATGAGTATATAAAGGGATTATAGTATCCGATTCGCTGATCGCCTTATTGAGGATGGCCTCCATGACGTCCAGCAGGAGCCGGCAAACCTCCACCAGCTCACTCCTCGCCTTAAGCCTTACATCTAGCGCTACTTGATCGTTCCTAGACCTCCCAGCGTGAAGCTTCCCCCCCACATCCAAGCCTATCCTAGAAGTTACAAGGTTCTCTAAAAACTCGTGAACATCCTCGTAGTCGCCCTCAACCCTCAAGGATCCATCTATGAAACCCTCCCTCAAATATTCTAATGCCCCTAGAATCGCCTTCAACTCATCTCCTGACAGGATGCCATTCTCGTATAACATAATGTCGTGAGCTTCGGTGCCCTTTATGTCCTCCAGGATTATCCATTCATCCTCCTTCAATGAAGAGACAAAACTGGAGGCTTCCCTGTCATATGGGAGGCTTAGACGAGACCTGTATATTCCGCTGCTCAAGTCGGCCAGCTCCTCACACTTATCCCCCATTTATTTGTATTCTATAAATATTAACGAGGCGATTTTAAGCACTTTCCCCACTATCGACGCCGCCCTTCATAAGACGCTTAGACAGTTGAGGCTCATTCCATAAATTTCGTTTATAGATAGGGGAGATCTGAACTCTAGGTGTCATGCCAGCTTAGGGGGAAGAGCATTAAATTAAAATCGTAGCAAGCCACAGTAAAGTAGTGGATCCAGTGCAGGGGGAGTGAAGGAAACACCCTAAATATTTTAATTTACCGGAAGTTTAAGTGGGGAGGGCTGGTTGAGGATGGACGTGATCCATCTCGGGATCACCCTGATATCCATAGGCTTCACCCTCATATTTGTAGCGGTGTTAGCATGGTTCCTCTCATCCTTCGGGGGGAGGGCTAGGGGTGGGGGCATAGTGATGATCGGCCCTCTCCCCATAATATTCGGTACGGATAAGGAATCCGTAAAGATTTTAGTATTATTAGCCGTTTTATTAATAGTTATAATGGCTGCGATAATGTTTATGCCCGCGATGTTTTGGAGGTTTCAACCTTGAGTCAAATCTGTTCATTGTGTAAGAGACGTATTGGTTGGAACATCTGTAGAGCCTGCGGGATGACTGTATGCGACGAATGCTTCGACGCGGATCTACATTTATGTCGGGAATGCCTCACTCATGGGGCTGCGAAGGGGTTTGCGGTGATACCGAGGGAGATCCGGCTTTTGACGCCATTCCTCATCTTCATCCTAGGCTTCATATTAATCATCATAGGATCCTTTATTCTCTTTTTCAACCAGTTTAAGGGGGTGGAGGGATCCGTCAGTGGAGGGGCGGTATTCCTATTAGGTCCGATACCTATAATAATTGGAGGGGGCCCTTACGCCCCATTGCTCACAGCTCTAGCATTAATAGTTACAATAATGGTTTTAGTAGTCTGGGTTATAATGGGGTTAAGGGCTAGGAGGGGTTGAGGGCCCTCTCCAAGCTCTTTATGCAGCTTTCCACCTCGGTTCTCTCAAATTCTATCTTCGGAATATATAGGCCGTGAGCCTTTAATGCCTCATCGAGCTCCTCGAAGAATATGCCCTTCTCGCGGCCGTTTAGTCCTGGGCTGCATGAGGGGCTCCCCCTCAAACCTACCAAGGCGAGTATCTTATAATCTTTAGCGGCGTATTCCCTTAAATGCTTCGAGACGGCCCCGGCTATTTCACGGCACTTACTCCTAAACCCTGAACTTTCAAGGGCGTGCCTATTCGTTGCGGGCCTGTCTAGACCGTAAACTATGAATTCCGGACATGGAAGCTGGAAGACCCCCACATTATACTCCATTATCTTTTCAACGATGGGATTAATCATTCCAGGCCATAACTTCGGAGTTTTAGGTCCACTACAGATGGAATTCGTATTTAAAATACAATGCGCCAAAACTATCAGCCTGCCGCTCCTCCCATCTCTTATCAAAACCGCCACCGTTAGATTAAATTATACTATCCCCATTTCGTTATAAGGTGATGTGTGTAGGGATAAATAAACTTTGGAGGAAACACGTCTGAATGATGATATATAGATGGCGAAGCCTGGAAGTATCGATGGTTGCATCAACCCATCCTGAACACGGTCCCAATGTATTCGATCCCGCCCTTCCAAAGATGTGGGATCCCTCAGGGTCTAGTAGGGAGATGGGACCTCTTCGTTTCCCCTTCGCCCTTCCCATCTAGTGGCGTGGGCACGCCTATATGAAATGGTGAGGTAGATCCCTTGAAGCTGCGTAGGTTCAAATATCTAGGGGATATAAAGGAGGAGTTACAGGGCATATACCTGATCAAAGGTGTCGGATTAACAAGCAATATATATCTGATTCATGACCGTTTAATGGTTGACACCGGTAACGGGGAGCCGATTAACCGTATAGCTCCGATTTTGGCTGGGATGGGGAAGAATATAAGGGATGTGGAGAGGGTTGTTTTAACCCACTCGCACTTCGATCATGTTGGAGGGGTTGAGGAGATAGCCTACATGGCTGATCCGGAGATTATGGCGCATCCACTCGAACATTCTGAGGTAAAGGCTTCAACCCATGTGGAGGTGAACCTCATCCCTATACGTGAGGGTGACCGCGTCTCCGTTGACGGTTATAATTTCAGGGTTTTACACACTCCAGGTCATTCTATAGGCAGCATATGCCTCTACGAGGATGGGATATCGCTCTTAATATCAGGGGACACGGTCTTCCCCTACGGCGGGGTTGGAAGGGTTGACCTCCCAACAGGGGATCCTGACGCTCTAATAGCCTCGGTTAGAAGGATCGCCGAATTAAGAGTGCGCCACCTCCTTCCAGGCCATGAGGATCCGATCCTAGGGGATGCTTCAAACCATATAGCTTACAGCCTGAAAAACGCTGTGGGGCTGAAGGACTACCTTAGCCGGTTCAGGTAGAGTACGATCCTCTGAAGTTTAATGGTATTCCACCCAGTAGGAGTCCCCGGATACGAGCACCTCCTTCTTCCACAGCGGCGAATCCCTCTTCACCCTCTCCACGGTTTCCCTGAGGGCATCCATAACTTTATGCCGGGAATCACCTGAGACGATGATGAGCATTATCGGCTCCCCCGGTTTCAGATCGCCCACTACGTGATGAATGCGTACATCGATCACGGAATACTCCTCCTTAATACGCGAGGCTATCTCACTGAAAACCCTTAGGGCTACCTCCTCGTAGGCCTCTAACTCTAGATTTTTCACTCTCCTCGATCGATTGACCCCTTTAACAATGCCTAGGAAGATGGAGAGGGCCCCCACCCTCGGATCCCCTAGCCTTAAAGAGTCCATTAATATCTCTTTCAGGGGGAGTTTCTCTTTACTCCATAAGCCGATCCTTAAATCCGATTTCAGCCCCATATCATCCTCTCCAGAAATGGTTAAATCATGTGTGGGATTTAAAGCCTTGGAGATGGTGAGGGTTGAAGGTAGCGGTAATATCCGATACGCATGATAGGTTGCCGAACATTGTAAAGGCTGTGGATATGCTCAACGGGATGGATTTAGAGCTTGTAATTCACTGCGGTGATTACTCGGCGCCCTTCGCAGTAGACCCATATAGAGATTTGAAGCAATAGGTTGCCGAACATTGTAAAGGCTGTGGATATGCTCAACGGGATGGATTTAGAGCTTGTAATTCACTGCGGTGATTACTCGGCGCCCTTCGCAGTAGACCCATATAGAGATTTGAAGCACCACATGATAGGAGTCTACGGAAATAACGATGCTGAAAGACGTTTAATAGCATCGAAGATGGAAGGCTATGGAAAAGAGGTTAGGGGGGAATTCGCTAAGCTTAACCTCGACGGGCTTGTAGCGGCTGTACTCCATGGACATGACGCCGAGCTTTTGGAGGCCCTCATAGATTCCAAGGGGTTCGACGTGATCCTATATGGACATACCCATGAAGTTAAGATCGAGCATAGGTTTAGGAGTATAATAGTGAATCCAGGCGAATTATGTGGCTACCTGACAGGTAAGCCGACCATGGCCATCTTAGATACTGAGACCAAAAAGGTGGAGATTCTGAATATCCAAGAAACCCGAGTTTGATGGAAAAATTCAAGTATTGGAGCAATCTCCTGCTATGGTTTAAAAGGGTTAAACAGTTCGGAAATCCCCCACCTCAATCCTGAGCAGTGTCCTCATGACGAATATGGGTTGGAGACTCGGCCTCTTGGAGGGTAGGTTCTCACCTTATCTCTTATCTCTTCTCCAGGAACTCTATGGAGATTCATGGAGAGGCGCCTTCGATGCTTTGAGGAGGCCCTCCCGCCGATACTTCATAAGGGTTAACACTTTGAGGGCCTGCCCGAGGGAGGTGGTGGAATCGCTTAGCTCTAAGGGTGTAAGGGCTGAACCTTATCCCCCGCTGGAAGAAGCCCTTTACATTGAGGTGGAGGGGCCGTTCGAGATAGGCCTCCACGAGAAAAAGGTAGTGGTCGATAAATTCACGGCGGAGTCGGTTCTCCAAGGCGCCCACGTCTACGCGCCGGGGATCATAAAGTGCATGGGATTGAAGCGGGGGGAGAAGGTTACGATCCTAGACGATAGGGGTGGAGCTGTAGCCGAGGGAGTATCTGTAATGGATGAGAGGGATGTCCTGAGGATGAGGAGGGGCTTAGCCGTTTTAGTGTTGAGATCTCCTTATAGGGTTCCAAGCCTTAGGGAGACCCCTGAATATTATAATGGGTGGATTTATCCCCAGTCCATGCCGGCAATGGTGACCTCCAGGGTCCTAGATCCTAAACCTGGAGAAGTGATCGCGGACCTCAATTGTGCTCCTGGAGGGAAGACGTCCCATATAAGCCAGCTTACAGGGGACATGGCCCTCATCTACGCCATGGATAGGACGGCGAGGAAGGTGGAGGCTACAAGGGATACTCTGAATAGGCTTGGATGTAGAAACGTACGTCTATTTATACAGGACTCGAGGTATATACATTTGGATCACCCCGAGTTGAGGGTTGATAAATGCGTTGTGGATCCTCCGTGCAGCGCGTTGGGCGTCACACCTAAGGTCTACGAGGACGTCGACCATTACAAGGTTAAAGTATTATCGGAGTATCAGAAACAATTTGTTAAAGCCGCTGCTGCGATCCTGAAACCGGGGGGGACGATGACATACTCCGTATGTACAATAACCCCTGAGGAATGTGAGGGGGTGGTGGAGTACGCCGTGGAGAACTGTAACCTTAAGGTCGCGCCCCAAAATTTGATGCTGGGCGAAAAGGGCTTATCGGAGTACTTTGGGGATGCTAAATATCTCCAGAGGTTCCATCCCCACATCCATGGGGTAGGATACTTCATAGCTAAATTCATAAAGGTATGATGGTGAATCATTTTTGGCTGGTGATGGAATGAAAAGAGACTTCCCAAGGGATGTCATCGCCAAAGGGAGCAGGGGGAGACCTGAGGTGAGGGTTTTGGAGTCGAGGGGATCCTACGTCATCTACAGGTACCTTGACCTTGAGACCTTGGAGCAGAAGGAGAAGAAGCTGAAGCTCTGCCTCAGGGATGGTGAGGGAAAGGTTGTGGAGTACTTCATAGTTCCATTGAAAGATGAGGGGAGATGCCTATTAATCAGGTCCGAGGAGAAGGGCCCCAGAAAGATATGGAATCCTGAGAGGGAATCGGAAGAAGACCTGTGGCCTGAGTGATGTTCAGCCGGTTAACATGTGGAAACTATTGGTGGCCTCGGAGTGCAGAGAGCCAATTTCACCATTAAAGATGGGATAAAAGGGCCCTTCAACCTTTACTTCACAATGAAAAGCGGCCAGACAGCGGAGCCCGAGTGGCAAACCGCAGCAAGCGGTTTCTGGGAAGGGATAAATCTAGATGGTGGATTCGTGAAAGTCACGGTGAGCCAGAGGGGCAGCGTCGACGAACCCGAGCTTTTCGTGGACGCTATACCGGGGAGAGGGTTAAGCCTTCAACCCGGCATGATGGACGTGATACGCGATCATCTCATGTCCCTCTTCACGCTAGGATATGATTTGGAGTCTTTCTACTCCAAGTTTCGGGGAGACATCATAGGTGGGATAATCCCTAAGGTTAGAGGACTTAGGCTCATGCATGGGAGATCCCCTTTTAAAAGCCTAATATGTTCGATTCTATCCCAACACGCCACGGTCCTACAGTGGAATCTATGGGCGAGGAGGATCTCGAACCTATTCTCTCAACCTGTAAAGTTCGATGATGGTACCGTCTATCATCCATTTCCAGACCCAAGGACATTAGCATCCGCCGACATAAGAGTTTTAGAAGGCTGCGGCATCGGATACCGCGCAAGGTACGTGGTGGAAGCCTCCTCTAAGGTTGTAGCGGGTGAGTTAAGCTTCTCCAGGCTTAGGGATATGGGCTATCTGGAGGCGAGGTCTGAACTGATGGAGGTCAGGGGGATTGGACCGAAAGTGGCGGATTGCTTCCTGCTCTACGGGCTAGGGATGGGGGAGGCAGCCCCAGTCGACCTCTGGATTCACAGGATAGTTTCAGAGCTCTACTTCAATGGGGCGAAGGTCGGTAAAGAATACGCCAACAGGTTTCTAAGGGATAGATACGGCTCATATGCTGGTTTAGCTCAACTTTACCTATACCATTACGGCAGAAAATTTTGGGGGAGCCGCTATGAAAGCTCCAGTTCACCGTCTAAACCTTTTAAGCCTAAGGATGGATAATATCACCAAACCGTATAGTGGAGGGGTTAGGGTTCATGGAAATAGCTGTGGAGATGGGTTCATTACTCACGGAGGGCTTCAGCCTAAGGGAGTCGGTTGAAGCGGCTTCTAAGCTTGGCTTTAAATCCGTTGAATTCTGGATAGACAGGAATAACCTCTGGCCTCTATCCGCCTCCAAAGAGGAGGTAAGGGCAGCTAGGGACATGCTGGAATCCACGGGGATGAGGTGTATCTCCACTTGCCCAATACCCTTCAAAGCCGTTTCCTGGGAGATCTTCGAATTTGAATTTAATTTAGCCGACCCTGATGAAGACAGTAGGGGTAAGGCTGTAGAGTTCTTTAAGAAGGCGATAGATGTATCAGCAATGCTGGGAGCAGAGCTCGTACTCATCCCTCCGGGAAAGATAGAACAGCCAAACTTCATGCAATCCAAGGTCTCCTATAGGAGGCATATGGATCAACTAGTGAAGAGCATAAGGGAATGCGCAGCCCACGCCCTAGACCTAGGAATAACCCTGGGAATAGAGAATACCGTGGTTGGAAACTTCTTAGATACACCTTATGAATTGAAGAGGGCCGCCGAGAGGGCTGCTTCAAAGAACGTGAAGGTTTATCTAGATGTGGCGAATGCAAACATATTCCATCCTCCAGTAGAATATATAATGGAGTTAAAGGGTCTCTTGGCTAATTGCACTCACATCACAGATAACGATGGAAACTATGCCCACCACTTACCCATCGGAATGGGAAACATCAATTTCCAAGAGGTGATATCCGCCCTAAAGCAGATTGGATGGGATGGATATTTGATACCTGAGATATTCTATAAAGAGGATCCAATTGAGGGGCTTAGAATATCCAAGGAGAAACTTGAAAGGATGATTGGATGAAAGGCTGAGGTGGATTCGTCCCCTGTCTTTGATTTTTATTGAGAAGCTGCTGGCTGTTCTAAGCCCAAACTCCTTCAACGGCTCCCTAATGGCCTCCCCCAGCCCTTCTGTCCCCATGCCTTTTGGGCATGGCGACGTAAGGGCGGGCTTGGACGGTCGGTTTGCCGCCTGGGGAGTTTAAGCCTACTCCCAGCCAGCGCTATAATTATTTCTTTATTTATGTTAAAAAGGTTTTTATCTATTAATCTTGAGTTTTATGGAGAATAAAATAAAGTAGCATCCCTTCCATCTCCACGGAGGGAAATGCGCTCATCAAAGGAATAGTCAGCCATGAAAGGCGATGAAGACTTCGAGAGGGATCTGAACACGGCCGTGTTGAAACTTGAGGATAGACTGGGTAGAGAAGGGGTTGAAAAGCTTCACGGCCTAAGGGATAAACTCTTGGAGATGCATAGAAAAGAGCTTGTAAAGATAAACCATTCGATCATGGAGCTTTTCTGCGCGGGATTTTTAATCTCTAATGGCTACGAAGTCGATTTGGAGGTGCCCCTAGACGAGGTCCTCACCTGCGATTTATACGCTAGGAAAGGGGATGGCATCCTGATAGTAGAGGTCGAGACAGGATTCGTCCCGCCCAGCCACGCCTTGGATCCAGCCACCTATAGCAGGGCGAGGATAGCGAGCAAAATAGCGAGATACAGCAGGTTCTCCTCGAAGTTCGCGATCGGCGTCCCACCATATTATGTGCTTCAACTTTTACCCGTTTTCCTGAAGCCTCCAAAGGTTAGAAGCCCATCAGAGATCTCGGAGGCTAAAAGGCTATGCGACGCATACTATGAGAAGCCCCCGATAACCTATGAGGAGATTAGAAATGCCCGCCTCCATACTATATACATTATAGATGTGGATGAGGGATTCACAAGGGAAGTCGACCCGGAGACGTATTGGGAGGTTGTAGCCGGTTGGAGTTACAGCCTTACCTTAAGTTCGGCGGAAAAGACCTTGAAGAGCCTACCTAAGATATACGAAGATTTTTAGAAAAAAGGAAGGGGGCTTAATACACATCTTTTTCGGTAATCGCTCCATTTTTCTCTAAACTCTTTTTAGGCTACTTTATGTATGGCCTCAATCCGGTCGCCGTAACGGTGGGGCCAACAACCCTCGAGACCTACCTTAGCTGATGAACGGGTTCGCCGATCCTTCACGATTTGCCGCATCGTAGCTTTACCCTACCCTTAAAAAGGATGAGCCTTACCGATGACGTCTAGGGTCAGAGGATTGGGGGGGCGCCGCTTGTTCGGGGATCAGTAAAGTTTTAATCTCAATGTTAGTTATTACTATGTCCGGGGAAGTTCTATATGGTAGTGAATATCGCATGTGCAGGCATCTTGGTGGTCGACTTCATCGCAGCCGACCTTCCCAAGATCTCTGATCCGGGGGAGCTCACCTTCACCCCCGTGGAGATGCATATAGGGGGGCATGCAGCCAACGTTTCAATAGACCTAGTAAAACTTGGATTAAAGGGTAATGTGAGCTCCATAGGCGCGGTGGGGTACGACCTCCTCGGCGACTTCATTGAGCAGACCTTGAAAAGCTATGGGGTAACCGCCCATATGGTCAGGACCAGGGATGCGAAGACCTCCATAGATTTGATCCTGGTGGTCAAGGGTGAGGATAGAAGGTTCCACTTCGACATAGGAGCAAACCTGTATTTAAACCTTGGAAGAGTAGAGGAGATCATTAGGTCGGAGGTACCGCACGTGTTCTACGGCGGAGCCGTGGGCCTATTGGGGGATTTCGACGAGGCTTTGGATGAGGCTTTGAAGTTAGCTAAGGAGATGGGCTCCTTGACGATGGTGGATCCGATAAAGCCCTATAGGAAGGGATGGGATTTCCTCTGGAGGGCAGCCCAATACATAGATGTGTTCCATTGCAACAACCTTGAGGCGATGGAGATGACGGGGGAGAGCGACGTGGAGAACGCTGTCCAAGCTTTAATGAAGCATGGAATCAAGATGCCTATTATAAGTATGGGTGGGAAAGGGATAATAGCAGGTTACATGGAGGAGATGTATTACATGCCCACCTTCAAGGTGAAGGTTATAGATCCCACAGGTGCGGGGGACGCCTTCTCTTCAGGCGTTATAAGGATGCTCGTGGAGTTGAAGGGGGAAAAGCTGAGGAGTGGACTGGATCTCGACGAGGAAGAACTTATAAAGATATTAGCCTATGGTCAAGCTGCAGGCGCAGCATGCGTCACGGCCGTGGGAACCACCACCGCGGTGGATGAGGAGAGGGTGAATGAGCTTTTGAAGAGGCAGGGGGACTCGGTTATATCGAGGGTTAGGAAGGTGAAGGCCCTACCTTCATCGTAGAACCACGGATTAAAAAATATTCTTAAAATATTAGATTTTTTAAATAAAATAGATAATAATATAGGTTTTTTATATTAGGGTTTGACCTGAACTTTGAATGGGTTGCCTATTCTCTTCTCCACGGTCTCTATGGCTTTCCCGGTCTTCTCCAATGGGAATGTGTGCGTTAAGAGGGGTTTCACCTTCACTTGTCCGGTGCTTATGGCCTTCAAGGCTTCTGGGAAAGTGTAGGGGGAGAGCCATGAGAAGATTATCTCCATATCCCTGAGGGTACCCTGCCAAAGGTTAACCTTTGCATATCCTTCTGGATCGTATCCGGCTCCTCCGAAGAGGACCACCCTCGATCTCGGCCCACCTATGCTTATCCCAAGTTCGTTTGCCGCCATATCCCCTGTAGAGACTATTACGGCGTCAGCTCCTCCCCCGCTGAGCTCCTTCACCCCTGCTACCGGGTCCTCCATATAATATTTAGAGTTGGGCTCCTTCACGTTTATCAGGTGATCTGCCCCGAGTTCCCTCCCCTTCTCGAGCCTATAATCCCTCGTACCTATCAAGGCCACCTTGGATGCCCCGCTGGCCTTTATATATTGGAGCATCATTAATCCTATGGGGCCAGGACCTATCACTGCGCAGAAATCCCCGGGGGAGACCCTCATCTTTTTTACCCCGTAGATGGCGCATGCGAGGGGCTCGGTGAAGGCCCCCTCCTCATATGAGACGTTTTCAGGGAGGGGATGCACATAGTTATAGTATGCCTTACAGTATTCGGCGAATCCTCCATCTACGCTTACCCCTAGGACCGTCGGTTTAATGCAGAGGTTAGGCTGAGCCTTCTTGCATGATGGACAGACGCCGCATGCCTGGACGGGTTCCACCACCACCCTATCACCTTCCTCGAGGAGGCCTAACCTTTCAGGTATATCTCCGATCTCTACTATCTCAGCCGTGAATTCGTGGCCTAAAACTATGGGAGGGGGCACGTCGGCCATGCCCCTCTTATAGTAGGCGATGTCGGAGCCGCATACTCCCACAGCCTTAACCCTTAGAAGAAGCTCATTCGATCCTATCTTGGGGATGTCCCTCTCCTGGACCTCTATCCTCTCCGCTCCAACAAGGACCGCCGCCTTCAAGACGCTTACCTCCCTCCACTCTCAACCATTCCGAAACTATACGGGTAAAATTTTCTCTAACCATATTTAGCCTTTAGTTCGTCTAAAAATCTCTTGCATGATTCCGTGGCTTCCCAGGCTTGTGGCCAGAAGCATAGGTCCAATGAAAGCCAGCCTACGTATCCGACTTCCTTCAGAGCCTGCATAACCGCATCGAAGTCGATTACGCCTAGGTTGAAGGGACAATGCGTGGAGGTATTATGTGGGTTGAGGGTGTTATTGCTGTCTATTAAGTGTACATGCCCTATCCAACCTTTAAGTTTCCTTATGAACTCGGACGCTATCTTAGACAACGGAGCATCTATTATGTCAAGGGGCGGGGTCTGGTTCAACCCTATTCCACAGCAGTGGGCGTGGCAGGTATCCACCATGGCTTTAAAATTGGGGTGGCCCACCTCCTCCAACAGCTTTATCACCTCGCTGGGCTTGTTGAACATGAATCCCGGCTCAAACTCCCATACTAGGGTGATCCCGGAGTCCCTAGCTTTCTCCGAGTAGCCTTTAAAAGCGGATACCACCCGGCTCCAAGCATCCTCGTAAGGAACACCCGGCACTCCTTCAGGTCCAGAAACGGTGTCCACACGCATACTCCTAATATCTAAGTCGGTGCAGAAATCGATGAATCTTTCGAATAGTTCCCCATGTTTCCTCCGGACATCCTCATAGGGGGATGCTATCGGGTATCCTGAGAGGTCAGCGGCGATCCCTACGATCTCCAAGCCGTAGCCGGCTATCTTAGATCTTAAATCCGACCGGTCCTTCCTTTTCGGATACAAGTCTGGATGGGCGTGGGGCTTGAACCCTGAGAGTTCAACCCCATCGAATCCAAGCCTAGATATCATCTCAAGGCATTCATCCAACGTGTATGGCCTAGCAGCGTAGGGAGGGAACATGTAAGGCCATGTCCCGCATCCTAGTTTATACTTACCCATTATCCATCAACCCGATTCGTAATAGTATTAACTAGTCCACCTTATATAGAAAAAGGTTTCTGAATAGTGGAGGAGACATGGCTTTTCTCTTTTCGGGGAATGATTTTTAAGGAGGCGTCCTCCTCTAAGTGGGCTAACATCTATGGTGGATGGCACATGCCCGGAAGTAGACTTGCCTCAGAATTGAAGCCTCCCAGGAGGCTCCTCTTAGGGCCTGGACCCAGCAACCTTCATCCCAGGGTGATCAAGGCTTTGACGATGCCTTTGGTAGGCCACCTCGACCCATATTTCCTCGAAGTCATGGATGAAACCACGGAACTGCTTAGGGAAACATTTAGGACGAGTAACAAGGTTACTTTCCCCATCTCCGGGACCGGAAGCGCGGGGATGGAGGCGGCTCTATGCAACTTGATCGAGGATGGAGACGAGGTTTTAGTTGGGGTGAACGGCTTATTCGGAGAGAGGATGGTGGATATCATCCAAAGATACGGCGGTAAATGCATTAGAGTTGAGGAGGAGTGGGGTATCCCGCTCAGCATTGAACGCATAGAAGAATCCTTAAGGGAGTCCAATGCAAAGCTTCTATGCCTAGTCCATGTCGAAACCTCCTCTGGAGTCGTCAACCCGGTTAAGGAGGTGGGGGACCTCGCCAAGAAATATAACGTTCTATTCCTTGTAGATGCCGTTTCATCCCTCGGAGGCTGCGTGTTGGATGTTGACGGGTTCGGGATAGACGTCTGCTATAGTGGAACGCAGAAGTGCTTGAATTCTCCCCCCGGCCTATCCCCAATAACCTTCAGCGAGAAGGCCATGGAGGTCATCCGGGAAAGGAAGAGTAAGGTTAAAAGCTGGTACTTCGACGTCTCGATGATCGAGAAATATTGGTCGGGCGGCTCAAAGTCCAGGTTCTACCATCATACCGCGCCTGTAAACCTGATATATGCCCTCAGGGAATCCTTAAGGATCCTCCTAGAGCAGGGTTTGGAGAACAGCTGGAAGAGGCATAGGGAGGTTAGCGAAACGCTCATAGAAGGGATTGAAGCTATGGGTTTAGAAATGCTTGTGGAAGCACAGAGGTTTAGGGCTCCAACCCTGAATGCAGTAAAAACCCCTGAAGGCGTGGACGAGGCTGAGGTTCGGAGAAGGCTGCTATCCATACATGGGATCGAGGTGGGGGGTGGGCTTGGAAGATTGGCTGGGAAGGTTTGGAGGGTAGGCTTAATGGGCTTGAACGCTTCGCAGACCAACGTTACCTTACTTCTAAAAGCCTTAGAACAGGAATTAATCAGGCAAGGATTCAATACCGAACCTAGAGAAGGCGCCCCCAAACCTTCAAAAGGCTGAGAACTGGAAATAAATAACCTCTTCAACCTAGCGCCCTTCAAGCGGGGATAAGTCCCTGGGAACTATTATCCAATGTAATGATAAGGGAATTAAATATTATTAAATATTTTATAGCATTATCGGTACGATCCCGTCTTTTACGGGATATCCGCGCGGGAGATATGGTCTATCGGGATCGCTCAATCTTATAAGCCTATAATCCCTATTATTCTGTATAATCTTCGAAGGTGGATTTAGTTGGTTAAGTTCGGGGTCTCTAGTTGGGTTTGGGTTTACCCCTTCAACCCCAGTGCGATTGGAGAGGCCGAACGTCTGGGATTCGATGGCATAGAGATTCCAATAGAGGATCCGGCGAAGATCCCGGTTAAGGAAACCCTGGAAGCCTTAAAATCGAGCAGCATCGAATGCTCTTCCCTCTGCGCTGTTTTAAGCGCTGAAAGAGATATTAAAAGCGGAGATAAGACTGTAAGGGATAACGCTAAGAAGTATCTTGAGAGATGCATAGACTTCGCCGTTGAGTTCGGCTGCGACATCGTAGCCGGGCCCCTCTACTCCGCGGTAGGCCCCACCCTAGGAATACCTGATAAGCCGAGGGAATGGAAGATCGCTGTAGAAGGTCTTAGGGATGTGGCGAGATACGCGGAGGATAGGGGCGTCTATTTAGGGCTTGAACCCATAAACAGATATGAGAACCACCTTATCAATACGGTGGACGAGCTTTTAAGATTCATAGACGACGTGAACAGCCCAGTGGTTAAGGCGCACCTAGACACTTATCATGCGAACATCGAGGAGAAATCTATTGGGGAAGCTTTCAGGAAATGCGGCAGCCTATTGTACCATGTGCATTCATGCGAGAACGATAGGGGTGCCCCCGGCTCAGGCCATATAGAATGGGGCGAGGTGGCTGAGGCATTGAAGAGCATCGGATACGACAGGTACATGGTCATAGAGACCTTTCAGCCGGGGATAGAGGAGATAGCCGTAGCCGCCTCAATTTGGCGTCCATTAGCGAAGACCCAGGATGAACTTGCCCGAGAAGGATTAAAGTTCCTCAAGGAATTGATGTCCGAATAGCCTCTCCGATGGAAAGGGGAAAGCCATGAAATACAGCGGATTCGACAATTACGGATTAACGTTGAGATTTGGCGAGGAGGTATTGGGGAAGGCGGGGGGGAAGGTCCCAGGCGCCGCCTTCAGGGATATAAGGGCTCAAGCCTTAAGGCTTCCGGCGGAGAAGCTCTTGGAAAGGCTTAGGAGGCCTTTCGAACCCAGATTCTCAGCGGGCATATGGTTTTTCGGCGGTGGAAGCTCCCGCTTCCACTTTCCATACAAGGATGAGCTCTCGATAGAGGAGAAGTTGAATATAGCGGGGGAATTGGCCGATTACGGTTTGAAGGCCGTTGAAGCCCACTATCCATGGGAGATAAACGAGGATAACATCGATCTATACAGGGATCTTGAGAAGAGGCGTGGTGTAAAGGTCTCGGTTGTAGGGGGGATCGGCGGCGACTTCAGGCAGAGGGACGCCCAATTCGGGACGATCTCTAGTCCCATAAAAAAGGTTAGGGATAAATACTTTGAAGCGACTGTGAGGGGACTTGAACTGGCCAGGGAATTGGAGGCTGTAGCCGTCTGCTGGCCTGGAATAGACGGGTACACGTATCCCCTGGGAACCCTGTTCTATGATATGTGGGATAGGTTTGAGTCCGCGATGGCTGAAGCCATGGACAGGGTCCCCGGGGTCAGGGTTGCCCTGGAACCCAAACCATATGAACCTGCTATAAATAATATATATAGGAATACGTCGGATGGGATACTGGCCGCTAAGGATATCGAGAGTAGGCTGAGGAACCCTAAAAACTTGGATTTACTAGGGGAAGGCCATACCCTGGTCGGGTTGAACCCGGAGATAGGCCATGTAAGGATGGGCTTTGAGGACGTAGCCTACGCCTACGCCAGGGTTCTCAGGGAGGGTAGGCTCGCCCACGTGCACGTTAACAGCCAGCCATTGGGGAACTTCGACCAGGACTTGAACGCCGGGGTGGTTGGATTAGAGACCGTTGAAGCGTTAATATTCGTTTTAAGGCTCTACGGATATACGGAGTATCTGGGCATAGACATAAATCCTGAGAGGATGCCTGTCCAAGTAGCCTTGGCCAATAACTTCAATGCCATCCACCTAGCTAACGGTATAGTGGACAATTTGGATCATGAGGCGGTCTTGGAGCATTACTTCAACCCCCATGAGAGAAGGGGAGACATAGAAAACCTGCTGACGATGGCTAGGAGTAAGGGAGTAGACACCTCAAAGTTCGTACCTAGAGAAGTTATAAGAAGATGGGAGGGGGAGGCCAGCGGCCTTTAAACCATATCCCTATACAACCTATTCTTTTTTAGTCGAGGACGATGGCGTAGGGATCCTCCAAATTAATCGTCAAATCCATCTCTGGAGATGCTCCTAAATAGGTGTTAAGCCGGATGCATTGCCTGGATGTCTTGTTCAAAAGAGGCATAATTGCTTCAATTAATGCTAATTTAGCTTGTGCCGCTGATCAAGGGGATAGGCCTTCCCTAAATTATTGATCTTAGATATTTTATGCTCTCCTCTAGGTCTGGTTCCCCCGCCTCTATCGAGTATACTCCATCGTATCCCACAGCCCTCAATATAGAGGCGCATTCCTTGATGTTTACATTGCCTTTTCCAACGGCGACGCCTACAGGCGTGCCTGTGACCTTACCTCTCTCCCCTAATAGGGCTCCGCCTATGTCCTTCACATGTACGTATAAGACTCTCTCAGCAACTTCCCTTAACGTTGATACTGGATCGTTCCCCGCCAAGTAAACGTTCCCAGTATCGAAGTTTATCCCGAAAAGATCCGAGTCGACAAGACTTAATATCCTTTTAAGCCCCTCAGCGTTTGTGGTGTATTCTCCATGGGGCTCTATGGTGATCTTGATCCCATAGTTCTCAGCCATGTCGAGGACCTCCCTTAAAGTATACTCGATGAGGTGGAAGGCCTCATCGTCGCTCATCCCAGGGGGCTTGGGCCCCTCAGAAGTGTTAACTATAGGCGCTTCGAGCTTATCTGCGAACTTTATAGCCCTCTTTAAGTATCGTGTTCCATACTCCGTGTTGAGCAGGGATGTATGGGCGCTCAGGCATGATATCTCTAAACCATAATTAGATGCAAGCCTCTTAACCTCAACGGGATCGTCCTCCATGCTTATCATGGGGCAGAAATGATAGATGGTGTAGATGCATCTACCGTCCAGGGCCTCAGGCTCAACCGCATCGAAGCCGAGCTCGCTTAAACGCTTAAAGGCATAGGTATAGGGTTTATTCGAATGCCTAAAGGCATCTATATTACAACTCACCTTAGCCAATGCTCTAACCCCACTTCAAACGCTCACAGACTATAACTTACTTATGGAATATGGAGTATTAGCTTTAAAATATAACTCTTTCACGTTACAATGCCCGTGAAGTGGTCCTTCCAACCTTCCCATATTCTTATATGAGATGGATTGAGGAGTTTATAGATTTTATTTTGTTATCTCCTTATCTCCCTATTATCGTGGGGGCTAATGCTATGCCTAGGATTAAGAAACCCACGACTACTCCCAGCACCGAGAGGACTAGAGCCACGGCTTTAGGTATTGGCACATCCACGGGTACGTATCCCATGGATATATAAATGAAGCCTCCGATGCATAGGATTTGGAAGCCATACCGGTATAGCGTCATGGAGAAGGGCTGCATTATTGAGAACAACCCTATCATAGATAGGATTATCCCCGTCTTCTCGAGCCTATCCTTAGTCTTCTGGGAAACCATTCCTCCAGTTACCCCCTATCCTATTCCTCAGGATCCCTCCCTAATTCCATCCGCTATACTATTACCTTCTCCGTCTTTTTATCTATTACATGGAATTTATCCTTGGAGAGTGTGAGCCATAGTTTGTCTCCTATATCGGCTTTGAAGTCTGGGGGTACTATGGCCTTTACTATGTCTCCCCCCACCTTGAAGTCTAGGATGGTTTGATCGCCTAGAGGCTCCACGACGTATACCTCGCCTTGGAGGGAGTATCTCCCTGTAGGCTTGGCTTCCACAGTTATATTTTCCGGTCTAAATCCTAGGATTACCTCCTTCTCCTTGGCTCCTCCAAGTAATATTTCTCGGAGTTCACTTACGTCGAGTTGGAATTCTCCGCTATCTAAGTAGAGGAGGTTATCCTTCTCGGTTAATGTGCATTCAATGAAGTTCATGGAGGGGCTTCCTATGAAACCCGCTACGAAGAGGTTTTCGGGATGGTTGTAAATGTTATCGGGTGTATCGTATTGTTGGAGTACGCCCTGGTTCATCACGGCTATCTTATCGGCCATTGTCATGGCCTCAAGCTGGTCATGGGTGACGTATATGGCTGTCTGCCCAAGCTCCTTCTGAAGCCTCTTCAGCTCAGCCCTCATCCTAGCCCTCAGCTTTGCGTCTAGGTTTGTTAGGGGCTCGTCCAAGAGGTACACTCTAGGCCTCCTTATAATGGCCCTACCTATGGCGACCCTCTGGGATTCCCCCGGGGTGAGCTGATCAGGCTTCAAATGGAGTATACTCGAGAGGCCTAGGATCTCCGCAACCTCCCTAACCCTCTTATCCACCTCTTCCCTAGGGGTCTTCTGGGCCCTCAGGGGAAAGGCTAAGTTATCGTAGACGTTAAGGGTTGGGTAGAGGGCGTAGAATTGGAATACCATGGCTATGTCCCTTTCGGCTGGGGTTAGATCGTTTACAAGCTCGTCCCCTATGTATATCTCGCCCTCATCCGGGACCTCCAAACCGGCTATCATACGGAGTGTCGTGGTTTTCCCACAGCCCGAGGGGCCTAGGAGGCAGACGAACCTCTTATCTTCCACATCCAGGTTTAGCCGGTTGACGGCCGTTATCTTCCCAAATCTCTTCGTCAGGTTTTTAACGGTTACACGAGCCATATATTTCAAACCCCCTTAAAGTATGGCTTCTCGAGTATTCTTATCGAATATGTGCATCTTGTCCCTAGAGAATGCGAGCCATACCCTGCTCCCGATATCCAGGGAGTAAGATCCTGGAACCTTAACCTTTGCGAGCACACTACCTATTTTCACGTCTACGATTGCTGAGGCGCCCATGGGCTCTACGACGTAGACTTCCCCCTCCATATGATCTCCCGGAGGCTTCTCCCTATGCACCTCGAAGTCGTTAGGGCGTATACCTAAGATGAGCTCACTATTGCTCAGCCTACTTCGAATCAGGCTGGCCAGATCCGATACATCTATACTGAAGGCCTCCCCCTCAAGGTATGTATGTCCCTCCTTCTCTACAAGGGAGCAGTCGAAGAGGTTCATGGAAGGGGTCCCCACGAACGTAGCTACGAAGAGGTTCTTGGGATGTTGAAATACGTCCATGGGGGTACCGTACTGGACTATTCTACCGCCATGGATTACAGCTATCTTATCGGACATGCTGAGGGCCTCCAGCTCATCGTGAGTTGCATAAATCATGGTCTGCCCAAGCTCCTTCTGAAGCCTCTTCAGCTCAGCCCTCATGTGAACCCTTAGTTTCGCGTCTAGGTTTGTTAGGGGCTCGTCTAAGAGGTACACTCTAGGCCTCCTTATAATGGCCCTACCTATGGCGACCCTCTGCATCTCCCCCCCGCTCAGCTGCGTAGGATACTTTTCGAGGAGCGGCGTTATCCCCAGGATCTCGGCTACCTCCTTAACCCTAGAGTCTATCTCGTCCTTTGGAGTATTCTTTGCCTCCAGGGGTGAGGATAGGTTCCTGTAGACCGTCAGGTGGGGGTAGAGGGCGTACGTCTGGAATACCATGGCTATGTCCCTTTCGGCTGGGGTTAGATCGTTTACAAGCTCGTCCCCTATGTATATCTCGCCCTCATCCGGGACCTCCAAACCGGCTATTAGGCGGAGGATGGTGCTTTTCCCTGAGCCGCTGGGGGCTAGGAGGGTGAGGAACTCCTTATCAGCCGCCTTGAGATCTATATCGAAGACTGGACATAGAACCCCCGTCGCCTTCGATACTTTGCTAAGTTTTACTTCGGCCATCTCTTTACTTGACTCCTTTTCTTTTTAGCTTTCCCGCTGTATCATCTCCCCTTCACGGTTCCGAAGGTTATGCCGCGGAGCAGGTATTTCTGGAGGAAGAACGTGAAAATTATCACAGGAGCTATGTAGATGACCTCTGTAGCCGTTATGGTTCCCCAGTTTATGCCGGATTCGCCCCTGATCCTCGCCAGGGCCACAGGCACCGTCCTAGTGTCGAACCCGGATAGGATGTAGGCGAACAGGAACTCGTTCCAAGCCATGATCAGGCAGAAGACGGCCGTGGCCGCTATACCCGTGAGGGCCTGTGGCAGAACCGCCTTCCTGAAAGCCCCCATACGGGAGTATCCGTCCACCATGGCAGCCTCGTCTAATTCCCTAGGTATCTCATCGAAGAAGCCCTTCATCATCCAAACGGCGAAAGCCATATTAAACATTATGTACAGGGCGATCAAACCAATATAATTGTTGAGTAGGCCTAATCTCTGATACATAAGGTATATTGGGATGACCACTGCTATAGGGGGAAGCATCCGGGTCGATAATATAAAGAATAGCCATGTATCCTTCCCTCTCAGCTCGAACCTTGAGAAGCTATAGGCCGCTAGGGTTCCTATGAGTATAACTAGGCCTATGCTGCAAAGGGAGATGAAGAAGCTGTTAAAGAGGAACTTGGGAAACTCCGTGGGTCCCGGGGTTAAACCATATCTACGCTCCCAGAAGACATCTATGAAATTATCCAAGACGGGGTTGAAGACCCATTTAGGGGGAATAGCGAACATCTCAAGCCTAGTCTTCAGGGATGTTGCGATAAGCCAATATACGGGGAAGAACCATACGGCCGTTACTATAGCGATTAAGAAGTATTTAACACCTTTAACTATCTTACTTTTAGTTTTCCGATCCATCTCCCCTAAACCTCCCGGGTGACTCGAGCTTCAGCGGGGCGTCTGGTGAGGAACCTGAGATAAATGTTCGTTAAGACTATTATGATGACTAGGAATATATATGATAGGGCTGAGGCCTTCCCGGTGTGGAAGTACTGGAAAGCCTCCCTGTATATCCTGAAGGAAATCAGCTCTGAGGCATTCCCAGGTCCTCCGTCGGTGAGTATGAATACTGTATCGAATACCTTTAATATATCCATGGTCCTGAAGAGCACGGCGATACCAATTAACGGCTTTATTATAGGGAGGGTTATATATCTGAACTTCATCATCCAGCCCGCCCGGTCTATGTTCGCAGCCTCATAGAGGTACTGGGGTACAGCCATTAAGCCTGCTAGGAGGATGAGCATCATGAAGGGCGTCCACTGCCACACATCGACTAAAGCCACGCATGGGATAACCCATTTGTAGGTGTACCATTCGAACTGTTTCACGCCTACCTGAGAGAGGATATATGTGAATATGCCGAACGTGGAGTCGTATATGAACCTGTAGAAGACCCCTACGGCGATGGGAGCCAGCATCATCGGTATCAGCAATACTGTGAGAACTATGCGGCGGCCTCTAAACTCCTCGTAGAGTAGGAGGGCTATCCCGAAGCCCAGTAGGAATTCTAGTGGTAACGCTATAGCTAGGAAGTACGCTGTAACCTTGAAGTTATGCCATATAGTGGGGTCATTTAGAATCTCAAAGTAGTTCTGTAATCCAATGAACTTAGGGTGGGTTATAATCATTGTGGAGTATTCATAGAAGCTCAGGCCTAGAGACCAGAGGAGCGGGTAGAAGACCAGGAATAAAAGTATTACGACGGAGGGCAATATCAGCATCCATTTGAGGTTTCTCTCTTTCACACCTGTAAACCCCATTAATGTCTGTCTTATAGACTTGCCCCGTCCGGTATTATACGCGTTAGGATATAAGATTTTCTATATTAATTAAAATTTCAAAGAGACCGATCCATTAATTCTTTTCATTCCCCGCAGTTTATGTTTATAAAATTATAGATTTACCGAAAGTCTTAAAAACGGGAATTGAACAATATATTTACCGGAGGAAAATCCTGGAGAGATGGGAGATGGGTAGAAGATTCCTCTCCACCCTAACCAGCAGATCCGCCATAACAAAGCTCCAAGCAGCAGTGATCGTCATCATAATCGTGATCGCCGCGATAGTAGGCGCATGGTACTTCACGATGCCCAAGAAGAAGGGCCCGGTAACCCTCGTCTTCACAAGCCCTGAGTGGCTGCCTGGCTCCCTAACGGGGGAGATAGCTAAGGGTTTCACGGAGTGGTCCCAGAAGCGCCTGGGATACCCGGTCACTGTGAAGATGGACCTGAACCCTTGGGGCACTTACCATGACAGACTCGCCACGGTCTTCGCCGCCAAGGGAAGCGACTTCGACCTGTTGATCTCGGACAGCCAGTTCGTGGGGGAGTTCGCTGAAGGAGGCCACATCATAAAGCTCAACGACTGGATCAAAGAGCACCAAGGCAAGGATATAAACATGTTTGACTTCCCGCCCAGGCTGGTCAAGTACTTCTGCACCTATCCTGTATGGGACTTTGACGAAGGGAAGTTCGCCGCCGGCGACCTGCAGATGGACAAGGTCAACTATTGGGGGCTGCCCCATGAGGCCGACGTTATGGGCCTCGTATGGAGGGCTGACCTTTTCAGGCACCCCGACGAGAGGGCTGCGTTTAAGGCAAAATACGGCTATGATCTTCCGCAGACCTACGATGACTGGTTGAACTGGGTGACGTGGATCCACTTCAAGGACTTCGCCGAGTTCTTCACTAGGAAAGCAGGCGAAAAATTGGCCGGCCAAGTATTAGCCGAGGACTTCTACGGATGCACCACCTGGAACGCGAAGTATGACTCCAGTGCGTATCAATTCCACGCGTACCTTTGGGACATGGGCGGCGATATCTGGTCTGGACCGCCGGAATTCAAAGCGACAGGATATATAAACAGCGAATTGGCCGTTGAGGCGGCTGAGTGGTATGCTTCGCTCAGGCCCTTCGAGCCGCCCGGGTCTGAGAGCTACTGGTTCGACGAGGCAGATACAGCTATGGCTCAAGGCAGGGTGGCCATGTCTATTAATGCGGTGGGATTCATAGGGCCGATATGGGATCACTCGAAGTCGAAGGTGGCTGATGTCGCCGAGTGCACCGTATGGCCTGGAATGGTCAGGGATCATGGACCCTACGCCGACGGGAAGTACTATAAGATCACGCAGCTGGTCGGCCAACCCATGTGCGTGAGCTCTTACTCCAAGTATAAGGAGGAGGCCTTGGCCTTCTTCATATACTGGTTCGAGGACGAGCAGCAGTGGAAGTGGTCCGATGGAGGTGGAGGTGTAGCCGCGCTCCACATCCTCAACACCGACAGGTTCGTAAAGGCCGCGCCTTGGAACAGGGCCGTGAAGGATACCATAGGGATACAGAAGGACTTCTGGAACGTACCAGTATACAACGAGTTGATGCTCACCGAGGGCGAAACGCTCAACCTGATCTACGCCGGAGGGGTCAGCGACGTTAAGGCCGCCCTAGATTCGCTGGCTGCCCGACATGACGAGATAATCAAGGGCTGGGCTGCAGCCTCGCCATACGCCAAGGCAGCAGGATATACAGGATAGAAGGATGAAATATGGTGAGCCCCTGAACCCCCTCCCAACTTTTTTATTATTACTTAATGTCTCACCGAGCCCTTATTCACATTACAGGCTGCGCATTATTCCGTAAATTTTAAAGCGCATTAAAATACTATATACTTTAACGATGGGAATGGAGGAGATGAATGGGGGAAGATTGGTTTGAAGGTGGGTATCTTTACCGTGCTCTACGACGATAGACCTTTAGATGATGTATTGAAATACGTGGCTGAGCTGGGCTACGAGGCGGTTGAGCTCGCCGCTTGGAAGGGAAGCCACCACCTGAACATAGAGGAGGTTGTGAAGGGGAAAGCCACCGAATATAAGAGGCATGTAGAGAAGTATGGGCTTACGATCTCGGCTTTAAGCAACCATCTCGAGGGCCAGCTTGTCCTAGGACCCCACGATAGGTCTACAGACGCCTGGTATAAGGGGACGCCTGAGGAGAAGGTTAAGTACGGCGTTGAGAGGATGAAGCTTACGGTTGAAGCGGCCGCAGCTCTGGATGTACCTGTCGTGAACGGCTTCCTAGGTTCACCCTGCTGGGGCGCTTGGTACATCTTCCCTCCGGCCTACGAGGAGATATACGAGGAGGGCTTCAAAACCCTAGGCGAGAGGTGGGGGGAGATACTGGACTTATTCGCGGATCACGGGGTTAAGTTCGCTCATGAGGTCCACCCCCAAGAGCATGCCTATAACATCGAGACGGCTGAAAGGGCCATTAAGGCCCTAGGTGGACGGAGGGAGTTCGGTTTCAACTTCGATCCAAGCCACCTGGTATGGCAGGGGATAGACCCCGTCGTCTTCATCAAACGTCTCGGGGAGAGGATATACCATTGCCACGCCAAGGACGGGGAGGTTCAAGCAGACGAGGTGAAGAGGTCGGGAGTGCTATCCACCGGGCCTTGGAGGCGCCCCGACAGGGGATTCCGTTTCAGGGTTCCGGGATGGGGCAGCGTGGAATGGAGAAGGGTTATAACCGCCCTCGTAGAAGTCGGATACGACTATGTCCTCAGCTATGAGCATGAAGACCCCGTGATGAGCCGGGAAGACGGCTGCGAGAAATGTATACAATTCCTGAAGCCATTAATAATTAAGAAGCCTTTAGAGAAGGTATGGTGGTGAAAGCGAAGCCTTAAATTGAAAACCCCCTCTTCTTTAACCTCAACTATTTTTCTCAATCGATAATACCCCGTCTCTAGACATTAAGGTAGATCGGTGAAACATTTCTTAGACTGCCTGCTTTAAAGGGAAGATGCCTATTTCCAGGTTCATCTATACTTAGAAATTTACTCATTGCGGTTCATAACTCCCATATCATATTTCTATTCCCGACCTTTAAGAGGAGATGACGGATATGGGGTTAAGGGAAAGATTGGCAAGGGCTAACTGGGAGTTAAACCTATTCCTCAAGACCGGGAGGTTCCCTAGGGACGCATACTCACCCCAGCTTTCGAGTAATCCTTACCGTAACCCATACCGGCCGGGAAGGGTCTCAAACCCCAACGTATATGATGGTAATAGGGGAGTTCAATATTTTCCAGATGGAACTGTGATACAGGCTGCTAGAAAGAGATGTAGCAAATGTGGATCGGAAGTTAGCGTGAAAGCCGTCTATTGCCATGTATGTGGTTCAAAGATCGGATGAATTCATGGAGCCCCGGGGTATCCGGATAGCCCATTAAGGGTTCTCGCCTTCTTGTTCGCCTACCTCGGCATCAGATACTTTATCCACCTCTAGGAGTATGGGGCCGGTATAACCACATTTCTTGCAGACGTATATCGGTGGTGTAAGCCATCCTCCTAGTGGGTTCAACTGATCGATCGTTGGGCTGCCACATCTAGGGCATATAGTCAGGAGGTCCCTCCCCCTCCGTTTTAAAGCTTTCAGTAAGCCTTTGAGCAACTCTCCCTCATCCCTATCCCATGATCCTCTCGGGATATCCATAATCCTGTTTAGAGGTTTTAGTGGAGTTCTATGTTGGCTTCGGGGAAGCCCTCCTCTATGAGGAGTTGTTTTACGCGGTCTCTATGGTCTCCCTGGAGTATGATGGTGTTGTTCTTAGCCGTCCCGCCGCATGCCAGGATGGATTTAAACTTTGTAGCCAGTCTATTGATGTTGACGGCCTTGGAGTCTATTCCCTCGATAACGGTTGCCGGTTTCCCCCATTTCCTCATCTCAAGCTTCACTTTTATCGATTGCTGCTCCATACTTATGGTTCCGCAGACGCATAGGTCTGTGGGTAGGCCGCATATGGGACATATATCGGCCACTACGTATACCACCTCATATTGAGGGATAAGGGAATGGGAGATAGAGCTTAGGGATCCTCAACCCGCCTGTGCTAGGGGATTCCTTAGATGCCATTATACGGATCAATATCTCCCTTATAGTTTATCCAGCCATATACTATGACTTCATCCATATTTAAATTGTTCGATGGTTTCAGGCTTTAAGATTCAAGGCTTCCTTCAGGTTCTTATATCGGTTCCTCACAGTTACCTCTGTTACGTTCGCGACCTCAGCTATCTCCTTCTGCGTCCTTTTCTCCCCCTCATATACGCATGCCACGTAGAGGGCTGCGGCGGCCAAGCCCATTGGATCCTTCCCTGCAGCTATCCCCTTCGCCTTCGCCTCCCTCAGGATCTCCAAGGCTTTCATCTGGGTCCTTGCGGAGGCCCCTATCCTAGAGGCTATCTTGGAGATGCATTTCACGGGGTCCTCAATGGGCATCTTTATGTTCAGCTCTTTAAGGAGTAGCCTGTAGCATCGGGCTATATCCTTCTTTTTAAGGCCGCTAGCCTCGGCTAGCTCCTTCAAAGTCCTAGGGGTTTCCGTGGACCTGCATGCGGCGTATAGGGAGGCTGCCGCTATCGCCGCTATGGACCTGCCCCTTACCAGGCCGGTGTCTAAGGCCTTACGGTATATGACGGCCGCCCTCTCCTTCGTTTGGGCTGGTATATGAATCTTGTCTGAAACCCTGTCGAGTTCAGCCATCGCCTGGGTCAGGTTTCTATCGATGGAGGAGTGAACCCTCGCCCGGATATGCCACTTCCTAAGCCTGAGCATTTCAAGCCTCTTATCCGCTGATAACGATTTACCGTAAGCGTCCTTGCCCACCCTCTCGATCACGGTGGATAAACCTTTATCGTGAATGGAGAACGAGAGGGGTATACCGGTTCTACCCCTCTCCTCATGTTCCTCCTTGGTGAAAGCCCTCCATTCAGGGGCTGTGCTCAGGATATGCTCCGATATGACTAGGCCGCAGTTCTGGCATATGATCTCCCCCTGATCGTAATCCTCCACGAGGTTGCCGCTGCCGCACTCAGGGCAATTATATATCTTCCTAACCAATTTCCTCTTGGTCATCATATTCATCCCCCCACTCTGATCCGCCATCACCAATTAGGGGTAACCCTAACAGGGGCTTGTGAGCGTAAAAACAGTTTTACGCCAAGCCTTATATACCTGTCAACTAGTAATATATAAGCGTTTCTATCCTCATGGGTTACGACATCGAAAAGAGAAGAGGGAAGCCAAATCTGAAAACGGCAAACCTCGAAGAAGCATAGGCATAGAAGAGGGAGCGATGATGCATAGCCGCCGAGTTCTATTGACCCTTTGTAGGGGATCCCGAAATCTTTAAAACATGGATGAAGAAGAGGATTAAATGGCCCGGGGTAGGCCTTCAGCCCGGTGGAGGGGCTTAAAAACCCCGCCGAGTGTAGAGGCCAAGCATAGCAAGGGCCTAGAAAGCCCCTGGATGGCTCTGGATCCCTAAATGGAGAAGAACCCTGCTGACGGGAGTTCGAATCTCCCCCGGGCTACCAAACCTGTGGAAATCCCCAAAATTTACACTGGAACATTAAAAAATAAGCTCTATACATCACTAAATTAACGAGTTTCAATACTTGCGCCACGGTGATCCTCCAGACGATAAAAGCATAAACTTTAGGGATTCGCGGCGGCCTCTACGCAGATTGCTGGATTAGAAGGCTGTAACCGGTAAATATCCTTTCGACGGCGCATTTCTCTGGCATATAAACGTCTCGGAATCTTCTTAGGACTTCCACGGAGAGGAGGGATTATGCCCCGAATGAAGCCCTGAAAAGGCTTGATTTGACACTAGATGGTTTAAATGGATTTCAGCATCTATACCCTCAAGAGTTGAATTATCGCCCTACAGAAGTCCGGTAGATCCCATGGTCCACGGGATGTTACGAGGTTTCCATCCACTACAACTGGATCATCCACATAGGCTGCGCCCGCGTTAACTATGTCGTCGCGTATAGAAAAATATGAGGTGGCCCTCCTTCCCTTCAGGATGCCCGCTGAGATGAGCACCCAAGGGCCATGGCATATGGATGCAATAATCTTACCAGCTTTATCCATTTCTTTAACGAGCTCTAAAACCTCCTTGTACCTCCTAAGTCTGTCGGGACACTTGACGCCGCCGGGAATTATTAATGCATCGTACCTCGCCGGATCAACCTCCGACAGCGTAGCATCCACATCCGCCTCATATCCATGCTTACTCGGATAAGGCCTTTTCTCCCTGCCTGCGACAACTATCTCGGCGCCCTCCTCCATAAGCCTAATCTTTGGATACCAGAATTCCAGATCCTCATATCCCTCCTCGACGAGCATTATAACCTTTCTACCCTTCAAGCTCAATGGATCCACCTCAATCCTAAACCTGGTCTGGGATGGACCGGTAAGTTTTATGGTGGAATAAAATAAAAAATGGGGGCTTTAGCCTCTAAATCTGATCCAATAGGCTGCTTCTCTCAGAGGACCTTTTTATTCTATCTGGATGCGCTGCCCCTTCGGCCTAGGCTTAGCCTTCTTCAGCTCAACTTCCAGTACACCGTTCCTATAAGAGGCTTTAGCCGACCTCGGATCGATCTCGGCTGGAAGCTCCACCTCTTTAAAGTATTTACGCTTCTCAGTGTCAACCGAGATTATAATTGACCTCTCAGTACACTCCAAGTTTATATCGTCCTTCTCCACCCCCGGAACCTCAGCCACCACCCTTATGGAGTCATCCTCCTCTATAGTGTCTACCAGGGGCTCCCTCTCCACTTTAACCTCTAAGCCGGGTCTAGCTCCAAAGGCGGTGGGCCTCACGGAGGGTTTAACGTTCCCAAACTCCCTTATAACAGGCTTACCGTCTGGACCGATACTCATGGAGTAACCATAGACTATGGGGCCGATGCGCCTCACAGTGCTCCCATCCGGAAGCCTCTCCTCCCTAACAAGCTCGCTCGGGATGGAGCCCTGGATCTCCCTGAACATCTCCTCCATCATCTCATCTATATCCTCGAACCAGCCGCCGAAGAATGGGAAGCGCCTCCACCTACGCCTAAACCACTCAGGAAAATCCTCCCATCGACTCATCTCGTATCACCTACATAAATCACTATGCAAGATATAATGTGAACCTAGATTTAAATTATATCCTTGAGAAACAACGGGGAAACCCCCAGCGATTCCAAATAAATCGAAAGGGTTTGTGAATGGAGAGCCAGGTGGAGGCTCTACCGGATCCCAGTTTCGCCTGTTTTCCTCGACGAGGATTCTTAACGAAGATACGGGATGACACCTATGAAGCCACATCCATTGGGCGGGTAAACCAAAGAGATCTATAGGCCCTTAACCCCCTAATGGGGTATAAGGAGAGGAAGCGAAATTATTGCGACCTCCGGCGGAGGCTAAGTAGGCTTGAGCCTTAGAGCCTGGGATTTAGAGCCTAAAGTGAATAATATAATGTATAAAGGTGGGTTCCACCATTCTCATGGAGCCCTCATAAACCTGATGTAAGTAATGCCTGATCGATGCTTATATATAGGCTTACTGCGTAGGTTTCTCCAAGTCTTTGATGGATTTGATGATTACCACGTCTCCCACCCTGATGATCTTGTCGAAGGGGAGGAAGAGCTCCATGAGCTCACCCTTCTTATCCGGAGTTTCGACGATGAACGCGACTTTGCCGTCGAGGGTGAAAGCTATATCCCTGATGACGCCTATCTTCTTAGCTTCTGATTCCTCGATGACTTCCTTTCCCGTTATCTCCTCGCTCAGATAATATCTACTCATCCTGGTCCCCTCTTAAGAGTAATAGTTGATATATTGGATGGGTATCCTATAAAAGCGTAATTGGATGGCTCCACTAGGAGTGTTCATAAGAGCCCGCGAAGAGATCCTCATCCTGTACATAGCTTCTATTCAGCCTCAAGGCCATCTCCGCCTTCGCCAGCTCATATCCTATATAGGAGGCATGTCTCAAGCTTGATATGAGGTTTAAATCCACTAGTTTCGCGTATATATCTTCAGCCCTCTTCCCCTTCACCATGAGCCGCGGCTTATCCAATCCCCCATGGTAGTGGATGGCTGAGATCGATCCTTCATCCCGGTCTAATAGTATTCTGAAGCATCCCACAGGGTCCATCCTAGGTGGCTTAGGTTGGGGAGCCCATACCACTTTAACCTGCTCCTCTAGATTCCTAGGGTATGGGTGATCCCTAAACCTATCCTCTTTGAGGATTAGGAGGTTTAAGCCTAGATCTTTGGGTGGGGATCTCCTAACCTTAGCTGTGAAGGCCATCCTCGACGCCTTTGAAAGCTCTCTCACGGAGCCCCTGGCCTTATCGCTTACCTCCGTCGTGAGGGCCACGGATACATTCATCTCCGAGGCCATACAGGCTAGGAGGGCGTTGACGCCTACGCTATCCGCGTCAAGCATCTCGGTTACGTTGCCGATCCCCATGAAGAGGGGTGTGGTCGGGTTCCTCTCCCTGAAGAGGTGATAAGCCACGAGGGATCTCGTTAAGCCTGGGCTCATAGGGGGATCCAGGACAGGGTCGGCTAAGACCTTCTTGACGCCGAGTTCCTCAGCTTCAGCTAACAATTTCTCAAGCCGCTTAACCCTCTCATCCGGAGGCCATTCCACGTAAGCTTCCCCGGGCACAACTACGAGAGCCTGTTCGTCCAAGATGGATGAAAGCCTTCTAAGATTAGATTTTGAAGCGCTTAGAACCATGTCTACTCCAGCCTCAACGGCAGCCTTCACCTCTTCAGGGTCGAAGGTGTCGATGCTTATGGGAGCTTCCACCACGGCTTTAACCGCCTCTACAGCCCTATAGGCGTCCTCAGCCCTCCCTCCCCCGGCGATCATACCTACATCGATTATGTCGGCTCCCGATTCCACGTAGTATCTCGCCTTGGCAGCGATCTCCTCATCCGATAGGAGGGGGGCATCCACGATCTCAGCGGCTATCCTCATGGGATAGTCCACGCCTAAGGCGAGGCCTCTAACCTCAAAGTTTCCAGGTCTGTCGATTAGATCCCTTCTATGGCTGGCCTCCTCGAAGATCTTTGAGGCTCTCATCCTCAACTCGAGGGAGAGGAGCTCGCACGCCGGAACCTCCTTCGATAATTCAATTCGTCCAATATTATCTAGGACCGGGGGGATGTCCGCGGCGTGCTTGGGGCCCCTGAAGACAGGGATGCCCACGGAATCCTCGATAACCCTTATATCCCCCTTGATCAGGCCGGGCACTAGGATGAGGTCGAAGCCCTCCAATGGGTATCCTCTAAGCCTTCCAGCTATATAGGCGGCGTTCATCAGGGAAGCGACCTGGATGGGGAGCGAGATGACCTCCGATTCAACCTTGGAATCCCTAGAGAACCTTTCAACCATATCCTTGGCAAGCTGGCCGGTGATTAGGGCTACCTTCAAGAAGGCCCCCTCAAACTTCATCCTACTCGGATGGTTCCTCGGTTATGGACTCCACGTACATCAGGGTGTAATCCAACTCCGGTATGTATCGCATCCTCAGGACAGCCCTCGCCCCCCCATACTTTGATGTAACCTTCACGTCAAGATGTTTCCCCTTTAGGGTTTCATAGTCGAAGGGATGCTTCTTCTCCCCAGTTATCATATCGCTTCGGATCTTCACCTCTACCTTCTCCTTGTAAGGTTGGAGGCTCATACAAGCCTCCATACAGGATTTTAAGGCTTCCAATATCCGGGGGTCCCTTGAAACTGGGACCCCTATGAACTGATGATATAATGCGCCTAGGGTTATAGCCCCTTCGAATATGGCCCGCTCCCTCTGGGTTAGATCCCTCGCAAAATACTTATCGGCCTCGGATTCATAGTTCCTCATCCGCTTCTACCTCTACTAGGATGGCCCACAGGCTTTATCCTTTTAGCTCCGGCTGGGTTTTATCCGTTTCCCTCATTAGAGGTTTCCCAGTTCAACTTTAGGTATGCCTTTAATGGGTTCACCGGATCCTGTGGCGTTAAGTATCTCGCATGAAGCCCTAGGGGCCAGCCATTCCAAAAGCCTCTTAGCGAAACTGAGCTTCCTAAGTTTACGCTCGTCGGCCGGCATCTCCTCCTTAAGCCACGGCTTCGAGTAACGTCCAACCTTAAATCCGAAATCCATACCCATCAGAACTATGCGCCGCGCATCCATCTCCTCGAGCATGAATACGGCCCTGTCCCCGTCCGTGAAACCCCCGAAATTATATACGTTGCTTAGGGGCTCAGCCTGGGTGGTGCCCGCCACCCTGCCCCTAAACGAAGGGGCTAACCCTTCAATCTTATCCAGGTTGTCCCCATGGGCATGTAAAACCATTATCGCCCCCCTCATATCCGCCTCTAGGAGGCCTCGGAATCCCCCGTCAAGATCTGATACCACGGCGTATGGGCCTCTGCAAGCCAAATCGAGGAGGGCGTTAGCTGCGCCGTCGGCCGCTACAGGGAGATACCTCGAGAGCAGCTTAAGCCTTGAAGCCTCATCCAGGTTGCGTTGAAGGGATGGGCCGCATCCGAAGACGATAAAGCTTCCACCTTTAAAGCTCCTCCTCAACTCGTCCAAAGATAAAGCTCTACCATCGAGGATGCCGCTTAAGGTCTTAGCGGAGAGGCGGTCCCTATCCATGTCGAAGCCGAACTCCTCCACTATCCTGACGTACCAGGGCCACCAATCCTTGAATTCCAAATCTAAGCCAGCCTATAGGGATGGATAACAGTGGCGTGGCGGCTACTAAGCTTCTATTATGGCTATATCTTTCACCTTTATAGATCTCTCCGCGTAGAAGTCGTGTTTATGGATGCTCTCGAGGCTTCTAACGGAGAACGTCGCCGTCGCCTCTCCAGGTATCTTATCTGATTCCCCTTTAAGGTAGATCATCATGTACCTGATTACATCCTCCGAGAACCTTGGGTTATTCACGGATCTCACTATGACCTCAGCCTCATCCTCCCTCTTGAGGAGGCCATAAGTAGGGGAGCTCATGGACCGTTCAATTATCTCCACAAGCTTCATGGCATCGATATCGAATCGACGGGGGGAGTCGAGCATTATCAGACCGTAGCTCCTCTGCATATGCGTTGCCAACGGCAGCTCGCTCAGCTTATCAGCCTGCTCCTCAGGTATTCCATGGGCTCTAAGGGAGTTCAAAGCCAGGCTTTTAACCAGCTCCTTACCGCATGGACAGGCGGTTAAGCCTGTCACGCCGACGCCCAGCCTCCTCCCCTCAACCAGGATCCTGGATCCCCTCCTCCTAGACGTGGCGGACGCGTATATATCGCATGTCTCAAAGGTCTTCGCCCCGCTCTTAGGGGTCAGCTTAGGGATCACGGCCTCACCCCTAGCCCTCACCTCAGACCTACTGGCATATTCATGCCTCCTAAGCAACTCTTTAGAGGCTTCAAGGCAAACCTCCTCCAACTTGAAGGGCCTGTTGGAATACATGCTCAGAGCCTCCGTAATGACCTCGTAGCTTCTAGAGGCATGTATACCCTTCAAACTTGCTGGCAGATCGATGAATGCATCGAATGAAGGCACAACCGACACGGGTTTACCCTCAAAATCTATGAAGGCTATGGGCATCTTAACGTTTAAGACGCCAACTCTCTCCAAAGATAAGGGTATTCGTGAAGCCTGACCTTGAACCTCAGGCAGCTCCATCCTGTAAATCCCTCTTTTGAATCGATTATAATCCTGCTTAATGCGAAACTTTTGGATTGAATTATGGCGGTTCGTCACTTTTAATCTTGTCCGATGGGGCTTAGCATTATCCTCTCCCGTCCCTTTATATATAGATGGTCGAGCACCGTGCCCTCAGCCTCTCTGAGCCTCATAGCCTCTATAAGGGCTTTGAATCTCCCCCCTGCTAAGCCGTCGGCTATCAGGGCTGCCCCTTGAGCCGCCTCCTTGGAGATAGGCGCTATGACTCCAACTCTCCGGGTATGCGCGTATTTTTGCAGCCTCTCTTTTAGCAGGATTTCCAAGCTGGGGATACGGGAGAGCCTTCCGGATAGGAGGATCTCCCTAACCTTCCCAGCGGATACCTGAAGCGCTGCTACGGCCTTCTCAACTCCCTCAAGGAGGGCTTCTAAGGCCCATCTAAAACGATCGTTCGTGGAGGATGAGGCTACGAACTCCTCCGGATCGATTCTCGGATTCCCCGCTAGGTATGCGGCGCCGCCGGTGAACAGCACTTCCTTACTGAAACCGTCTAATAGATACGCGAGTTCTCCATCCATGGAGCCTAGGGATTGGAAGCCGATCGGCCCTGTGGTGCCTCCCAGCCCATCTATCACGGCACCGTCTTTAACGGCTAGAGCCGCGGTGAAGGCGTATCCCAGCTCTACGAGTATGAAGGATGTCTCCCTGTAGTCTATATTCAGCTTCTCGGCTTGATCGTGGATCCCTAGGGCTGCGCAGCACAGCTTATCCGCTGTACCCAAGTCTATCCTGTTCGCTTTCCTGTACCATGGGACGGTGGGGAGGTGGATCACCCCAGGTATCACATAGCCTTTGAAGCCCCTCTCCTTGAACATTCTAAGCAATACCGTTAAGCCGGGTACGCCCACGGTTAAATCCTCTCTCCTCGCCAAAACCACCTGGGAGAGGAGGGGGCCGTCCAGCTCCGAGATGGCGATTAAGGGTAGACCGTAACCCGATGGGGCCACAATGAGGTCTATGGGCATATTCTCCTCTATCCTAGAGGCTATCAACTCTGGGGAGGAAGACATCTCCACTGTGGGTATCGTCTCGTCGAGGAAGACCCTGCCATCCTCTAGCCCGCAAATATCGAAGCTCCTCGTACCTGGATCCATGCCTACGACTCTAACCAAACTTGAAGCCCTTATATTACCTCTAAACCTTTATATTTAGAGCTTGCCGCGGAAAGATTCGTTGAGGATCCTGGAGAGCGTATGTGATATAGATTTCGCAGCCCTCTCAACTTCTTCGGTGAGGCCTTCCCCGAACTCTATCGAGGATACCTGTACGCCTATTAGGGCTACGGATGCCCCTATAGAGGCTTTAAGGTAGCTGGCTGAAACGTCGAGGGGCACGCCGTGGGTTGAGATTACTGGGCCGATCTTCTCGTCTCCCGTGAACTCCGCGAAGACTAGCTCCCCAGGCGGGAGACCTGCATCGACCCCATCGATGAAGAGGACCTTGTCAGGTTTGAAGCCTATAACCTCGCCTAGATGGTTCTCTGGAACCTGGAGGCAGTTCACCATCTTAATCCTCCGCGATTTAGCCTTCAGCAGCTTCAGGATCTGGATGCCCACTCCATCGTCCATCCTGAAAGGGTTTCCAACGGCTAGGATCGCAAGCCTCTCAGCCGCCCTGATCCATTCAGTCAAGGCCTTAAAGGCCTCCCCGAAACCTTTATGGAGGTTCAAGCTGAACCCTCACCGTACCGGTATCTTATGTAGCATGTGCCCTCTATAGATACCATGCATGGTCCCACAGGGGTTCTAGGTGTGCATCTCCGGCCGAATAGGGGGCAATCCCTAGGCTCAAGGATTCCACGGAGGACCTCACCGCATCTGCATCCAGGGGGCTCACCCACGCCTTGGAACCTCTCGTGGACGTCTTCAATTATATCTTGGAAGGCTGTCCTGGCGTCGTGGCCTTCAAACTCGGGTTTAAGCTTTAATCCGGATCCCTTAATCACCGGGAACCCCCTCCACGTGATGTCGAAGGGTTCGAAGACCTCCTCCATAAGCTTCCTAGCCCGAATGTTTCCATAAGGCTTCACCGTGCGGGCATACTCGTTCTCCACATCGAACCTCCCATCGGCTATCTGTCTTGAAAGCATGTAGGCTGCCATGAGCAGGTCTAAGGGTTCAAACCCCGCTACGACCTGTGGAATCCTATAACGGGTTGAAATCTCCCTGTACGGATCTAATCCTATGATGGTGCTTACGTGGCCGGGCTCTATGAGGCCGTTAAGCCTTATCTCGCCTAGTTCGAGGAGGGCCTTCACCGCTGGGGGTATAAGCCTATGGCAGGAGAGCACGTAGAAGTTTTCAGGCGGGGATTGGATTAGGGTGGCGGCCGTGCTCGGGGCGGTGGTCTCAAAGCCTACAGCCATAAAGACTACGGGTTCACCATTCTTCTCAGCGAACCTCACGGCATCCCTTATACTATAAACGATTTTAACCTTGCAGCCCTCGGCCCTTACATCCAGTAGGGATCTGTTGAAACCTGGGGCTCGAGCTACATCCCCGAAAGCCGCAACGGTCTTACCTGCCTCCGCTAGGGCTATGGCCTCCTCGAACTCTAACCCTGTGGTGACGCATACGGGGCAGCCGGGGCCGGCTCTAACCTCTATGCCGGCGGAAGCCAAAAGGGGCTCCAAGCCATATTTGACGAGGGTATCCTGATGGGTGCCGCAGACGTGCATATACCTCGCTTTCACCCCTAAACTCTTAATGGAATCCAGGATTTTTGAAGCGATCCTGGGATCCCTAAATCTGAATGGCGACCTCCGATCTGCCTCGTATGCGAACTCCATAGGGGCTTATCCCCTTCAGCCTGGGAACGGGCTTCAAGGAGCCCCGGCTCCTATTAAAAGTTCCGGGGACTCTTCGGAGGAGTGCGAGGGATAATTCTCGATGGAAGCGCGTTTATCAGCTTTTTAAATCCGATATGATCTATAAGGGGGCGGCTGAGGATTTGGGCTTAGGTGGATGCGATGGGGATACTGGAAGAGGTTAAGGATTGTTTTATAAACCTTAGGGGAGTGGATGAGGTGAGGGGGCTTGCGGAGAGGGCGGCCAGGGAAGGGGCAGGCTTCAGCGAACTCCTCGAAGCCATGAAGGAGGGTTTAGACGTCGTCGGAGATAGATATGATAAGGGGGAATACTTCCTCTCCGACCTCATCATGGCGGGAATCATGGCCACCGAGTTCGTGGATGCCCTCAGGCCCCACCTCCCCATTCCAACCATTAAATCAAAGGGTAAGGTCATAATAGGAACCATCGAGGGCGACATTCATGACATAGGGAAGAACCTCGTCTCCACCATGCTCTCCGTGAACGGCTTCGACATCATCGATATAGGGGTCGACGTCCCACCCGAAAAGTTCGTGAAGAACGTTGAGAAGCTTAAACCCGATATATTGGCCATCTCATGCCTTCTAACCGTAGGCCTACCAGGCATCAGGAGAACGGTGGATCTCCTTAGGATGAAGGGTTTAAACGTTAAAGTCATGATAGGGGGGAGGCCTATCACCAGGGATTTCGCGGAGGAGCTTGGCGTAGGATATGGAAGGGACGCCGTCCAAGCGGTTAAGGTTGCCCTGGAGCTCACAGGTGGAAAAGGGGTGAAGCCAAGTGAATAGTAGGGAGAGGGTTCTAAGGGCGATCAACTTCGAGGAGCCCGATGAGACGCCCATCACCGAGCTGGACGTCGATGTAAGCGTTATGGAGAGGATATTGGGGCGCACCCTCAACGTCATGCATTCGCTGCAGGCGGCCATTACGGTTGACAGAGATATGGAGAGAGCGTACTATGATGCCCTATATGAGGTCTATCGTAAAGTCGGATTCGACATCCTCTACGCCTACGAGTCCCTGCCGGACGGTTATAGGCTTGAAAAGCTTCCCGATGGGAGGCTTATGGAGCAGATGGGGCGGGTATTCTCATATGATGATGTGGCTAAAGCCTATACCCCCGTAGGGAGCATCTTCCAAACCGTTGAGGATGTAAGGGATTTCCTGGATGAAAGGTTCCCGGATCCCCATGCTCCTGGAAGGGACTATGGAATAAAATACTTAGCTGAGATAAATAGGGGGGATAAGGCCCTGGGCGTATTCATCAGGGAGCCCTTCGCCCATGTATGGGAGGCTTTAACCCCGGTTAGGTTCGTATATTGGATGCACCGTGAGCCCTCCATAGTGGTCAAGTTCATCGAGAAGGTCACCGAGTATAATCTAGGCCTGATAGAACGCTATGGGGAGCTTGGATGCGTCGACCTGATCGTCATGGGCGGAGACCTCTGCGACGTCAAGGGTCCTATGCTCCCACCCGGTGAGTTCAGGAGGCTGAGGATATTCGAGGCCATGAGGAGGCATGTGGAGGAGGCTCATAGATGCGGGATAAAGTTTATAAAGCATACAGATGGGAACGTTAAACCCATCCTTGAGGAACTAGTTGAAACCTCCCATGTGGACGGAGTACACTCCCTGGATCCAAGCGCTGGAGTAGACATAGGCTGGGTTAAAGAGAAATTCCAAGATAGACTAATACTTCATGGAAACGTCTCCGTAGATAATTTGGCGACCAGAAGCGTAGAGGAGATCGTGGAGGAGACAAAGAACGCGATTAGGAATGCCTCGCCAGGCGGGGGACATATACTCTCCTCAAGCAACTCCTGGTATGGAGATGTAAGGCTCGAGAACTGCTACGCCATGGTTGAAACGGGGAGGAGGTATGGAAGGTACCCCCTGAAATTCTAGGAGAGGAAGATCCGAATGCAGAATGTTGAATCATCCCTCCGCCCTTTAAGTTTCATCCCCGGGTTCCCCTTTTATATACGATTACTCCTATCCGATTAAGACGGGGGATTGGAGTTTGACTTCTCTCCTTAGCTTACATGTGAAGAGGATCAGCAGGGTTCTCAGGGATGGGGCTGAGGATCAAGTGGAGGATGCCATGGAGAGGTTTGAAGCCGCTGGAAAGTTATACGATGCCCTCCTCTCCAAGATCATAGTTTCTAGCTTCGATCTCCCCCGCGCGTATGAGACCGCCCTGGAGATGTTCGGGTCTCCAAAGGTTAGGTTTGCAGCCGTAGACGGCTCCCAGGATAGGAGGCTGGTGGCGGGCCTAGCCGTCTTCTGGGGTGGGGCATACGCTGCCACAGGGGTCATAGAGTTTAAGCCTAATCTCCCGCCTAGGATCAGGTATGATACAGGATTTATGGAGCATGGGAAGGGAGTTTCAAGTTGCATACCCCTCTACTTGGATAAGGTGGAGGCGGTGGATCAGTCGATAAAGGCCTTCGAGGAGCCGGGCCGGGTCACGGTGTCCAAGCCCTTAACCGAGCAGGGGGTGATCGACAATTCAAGCATCGCGGACTGGGTTATGACCTTCTCAGAGCTCTACCTGGCATATAAGCTGGTGGAGGATATGGATGTGAAGGTACTCCTCCTGGATAGAAGCCTCTCAGGAACTCAGACCAGCCTCATGTACGATACTTCACATAAGGATCGGTGGAGGATGGGCTCCGCGATCCACGGCTTAGAGGTTGATGGTAGGCCGTTAGACGTGAACGAGATGGCCTTTGGGAGGCATTACATAGCTAATCCTAGGCTGGGGATCCCACCCCCCAGGGGAGACTATATACGATATGCAGTCATATACCTTCTCCAACGCTGCGGCAGGCCGTTGAGCTTAGAGGAGATAGGCCGAGAGTTAGGATTGGAAACCGATGATAGATTTAGAGTATTGGAGAGGGCTGTCAGGGAGGCCGTTGAGGAAGGCTATATTGAGGAGCATGGAGATCGATACAGTATAGCCCCCGCATATATTGGGGCCTGGATGAGGGTTAAGAGGCTCGTCCTGAGCATCGCCCATAGATTGTTCGAGGAGGATGTGGAGAACCCTCTGAAGATCGAAACTCCCGGTGGGTTCAGGTGGCTGACAACCCTGGATCTATCCCTCCTCTCCCTCTATACTCTATACATGCTCATAGAGGAATGCTGGAGGCGGAGGGTCCTCCTCATAGGCTTAGCGAAGGATACCACGGCCAGGGACTTTAAGAGCCACGTCGTACCCGTATGCGTCGAGGCCGGCATCTGGGATGTCGAAGGGGATATAGCTGGGAACCTGCCTGCCACGGATAGGATGCTCCTCCAAGCCGTGAGCCTCTTCAACCATGAGAGGATCCCCGTGCCCTGGAGCCTCATAGAGTATGATTCAGCTTTCCAGACCATAACGCCGGACGTCAAGCATAGGCGAGGATACGTCAGCGGGGCCATAGAGAATAAGATTATACCTGAGAGGCTGTTCGTTAAAAGCTATGTTCAACTTGCGGAGTCCAGGAGGGATCCCAGGCTCAGGAGCAACGTCCTACCCATGGATAGATTGGCATACCCGGAGTACGATTTAAAGGCCCTGATAAGGCTATGGCATGAATATAGAGGGGTCGTGGAGCCGGTGGAGCCGATCCTATACCGGGAGAAATCTATGGAGAACCGGATCCAAAACCTGGCTATGATAATACTGGCCTCCATGGGAAGCAGGAGCATCCCGGAGGTCTTCGGCCACAATAAGGCGTTGTTCATAGCCGATAAGATAGCTAAGGCCCAGAGGGCTAAGATCAAGGGTTTGATAGAGGGCTTAAGCCATTGGCTCCTGAACAATAGGAGGCTTAGAACCTTCAGCTTCCATATGCATACCTTCAGGGAGAGGAGGGCTGAGATAGAATATGCTAGAGGCACAACTGGATAGGAAAAGAGGGGACACGCCGCTAAGGAACCCGTCATAGACGTGGAGAGGATGTGGAGAAGATTGATCGAGGATGGGTTGGATAGATATTTCACAGATTTCGACGGCAGGTTCGTTGCTAGGCTGAGCTCTGTAATGGCCGTGAGGAGGAGCGAAACCCCTTCAGAGGCCACAGGTATATCGGCTAAATATGAGTGTGAGATCAAGGCGGAGTATCAGAGGGATCTAATGGGCCTTCTCGAGGAGGGTATGCTCCTCGCGGTTAGGAATTTTAAGTCTCAGAGGGGCGGGGGATTAAGGTTCACCCTCCTAGAGGCCTCCAGGATAGGCCCTGAACACTATGGGTTGAGAGGCCTCTCAGATCAAGCCTACTATCCCTATCAGTTCGAGATAATCCAAGAATCTGTGAGGGACTGGGAGACCGACGATAAGGCCACTATGATGATCAGGATATCGGCGATCCCTTTAAACTACGACCTCATAATAGGCGATGATGGGGGGATCAACTATGTTAAGGGGTTCACCTACCCGATCATAGCGGAGAAGGTCTATATCCTCAACAGGGATACCGTCCACCAGATGTATAATAAGAGCATTCTTGAGCGGATGAACCTGCCATGGGAGAGGATCGACACCAGCCCTGAGGCTAGGAGAGATCCCAGGCTTGGCGTCATAAAAATGTTTGAGAGCGTTGAGGAGCGGATCCCCATATACGTGGACTATGATAGGCTGATAAGATATCACTTCGGCATATTCGGCTTCACAGGCTGCGGCAAATCCAACCTCCTATCGAATATCCTCAGGAGGATAATATATCATTCCAGGGATGCCAGGATAGTTATATTCGACAGCTCCATGGAGTATCCCTTCCTCCTCCAAGACGTATTCGCGGATGAATCGATAGCTTCAAGGATAGTCTTGGAGACCCCTATAGCCGAGGCGGAGCAGCTCTACAGGATAGTCGTTAAACCGAGGATGTTCGAGGGGGATGAGAGGGCTGAGGCTGTCTTCCAGCGTATCATGGACCTCAATAGGATAGGCTGCTACATGGAATCCATGGAGGCAGCCCCAACCTACGAGGAGATCCTCATGGAAGTGGAGAATCTCAGGAACGATAATATCATGAAGCCCAACTACGTGAACGCCATAGATGAGGTTCACGGGTTCATCCTCTCCCATATGAGGAGTATTGGGGCTCAAAAGACAGATTCGGTCGACGAGGATTTCATACATCAATTGGATAGGACGGCTAAGAGGGCTGTGGAGAAGTTCAGGGTGAGCGATAAGAGCAACCTTTACGGCTGGGCCACCACGAGGCTAACCCTCCTGGAGCTCTTCGGGAAGACCCGAGATCAAGCCGGGGGAGGACCCGGCGAAGAAGGCTACACGATTAACGATCTAGTGAGGCTTATCCGTGGGGAGGATAGGCTGCTATGCCTCTCGATCGCCGACCCGAACCTGATTAAGTCATTAGCGGTCAAGCTTACATATCAGACTTTAATGGATAGGAAGAGGGAGTTCAGGGTCGACCCTTCGATTCTATTCGTCTTCGACGAGGCTCAGGAGTTCATCCCAGCCTATGATAAGGCTAGGGGGGTCGAGAAGGAGTCCACCGAGAAGGTGGAAATCCTCCTGAGACAGGGTAGGAAATACGGGTTAGGCGGCTGCATAGCCACTCAGAGGATAGCATACCTCAACACCAACGCCCTGCAGCAGCTCCACACATATTTTATAGGGCCGCTTCCAAGACCCTACGATAGAAACCTTGTAAGCAGCACCTTTACTATAGACCAGGGCATATTAGAGAAGACGCTCGAGTTCGCCCCAGGAGAATGGCTGCTATCCAGCTACGTGGCCACAGGCATGGAGAACGTCCCTATATTCATAAAGGCAGACGACGCGGAGGAGGAGATAAAAAGGTTCCTAAGCCGGTAGCGAATAGAGGCTATAAACTAGGCTGAGGATAAAAATATATTGGCGGCCTCAAGGTTAAAATGTCGGCCCTAAGGTTGAAAATGGAAGCCCCTCATCAACCCCTATTGAAACCCAGGGGAGGAGCTACCCACGTTGAGGTTTCAAGTGATGGAGGCGATAAAACGGCTCATAGGCGATTGCCCGGTGAAAGGCTAGGAGCGGAATCTTCCGAGGACGCAGATGAAAAATAATATTTATATCGGGGAGAGGTCTCAAGTCTAACCTGGTAAAGGACAGGGGGAGTTCTCAAATCTAAAGTCAGCGGGGTGGGGTAGCCAGGTTAACCCGCAGGGCTCATAAGGCCCTGGGAGACCCTGAGATCGGACGTTCGAATCGTCCCCCCGCTACCATCCCTTATACAGCTCTTCCCGCCACCCTAAGGAAAATAGAGGGGAGATTCTTCATGGGTGACGTAGACCGTCTAGGTTTTAGAGGCCTATGGATTCTCCTATACCCTTCAGGCTGTTTAAAGCTATTTCCAAGAACTTCTCCCTTGGGATCCCGAGCTCCTCATGGAGCCTTATCCTTTCCCTGTCTACGCCCTTCGCGAAGTCCTTCTGTTTAAGCTTCTTCTCCAAGGTCTTAACGGTTACTTCTGAGAGTTTCCTCGAGGGCATTACTAGGGCAGTGGCTATTATCAGGCCTGAGACGGCGTCGGCCGCTATCAGGGCCTTCTCCATTTTGGTTACAGGTTCAACCCCTGTATATGTGAAGTTATGGGCTTTTATAGCCCTTATCAGATCCTCGGGAACCTTACCTTTGAGTATCTTCTCAGCCTCGAGGCCGTGCCTCTCAGGGGTAGCCTCGGTATCGCTGAAATCCACGTCGTGAAGCAGGCCTAGGAGACCCCACTCCTCCTCATCCTCCCCGAGATAGGCTGCTATCCCCTTCATCACAGCTTCAACCGCGAGCATGTGATAGAACCAGTTCCTCTTCGGAACCCTTGACTTCAAAAGCTCCAACGCTTCAACCCTATTCAACATAGCGCACATACCCGGTCAGCCCTCACAGATGTGATGAGATGCCTATAAATAAATTAATAGTCGGGGTTAGATCCTTAGGGATTCCACTATTAGTCCCCTGTCTTCAAGTAGATGTATCTGGTTATCCCTGTATCTCCATAGGATGTCCCCTCTATTGTCCTGGAAGTCCCATGGAGCCACTAGGACGTAGTCTCCGTTCTTGATCCATGTCCGGCGTTTCATCTTACCCCTTACACGGCATATTCTCTCGATCCCGTCGGCGCATTTAACCCTGAACCTGTCGTAGCCTAGGAGCTGGGTTACACGGCCTAGGAGCTGATCCTTCGCTGGGAGGACCAGCCTATCTATCTCGGATTCGCTGAGAACTTTACGTTTACCCAATTATAGCTTCGCCTAACACCGCCTTTCTTCCCGGTTATCCATCCTTTGTTCATCAGGGGCTTCTACGCTGGGCTTACGGATCTCCATGATCTCAATGTCGAATATCAGGGTTTGTCCTGCCAGGGGATGGTTGAGATCTAGGATCACCGAGTCCTCCTTTACCTCGTGGACGACGGCTAGGAGCCTCTTCCCATCCCTGGATCTGAGCTCTACGATGCTTCCTAGTTTAGGAGGCTTATCCTCAAAGATGGATTCCGGGACTTCCTGGAGGAGATCCTCCCTCCATTCCCCGAAGCCTTTGCTAGGGGGGACGACCACCTCCCTCCTATCCCCCTTCTCCAGCCCCATCATCGCCTCCTCTAGGCTGGGCAGAAGCTCCCGGGAGCCTATCCTGAACGATTGGGGTTCCCCGCCGCGGGTGGTCTCTATAACTTCTCCCGTGTCAAGCTTCACAGTATAATGGACCGATACTTCATCTCCCACACTAATAGGCATGTAAAGACCTCGGATCCAAGGTGAGGCCTCTCCCTAATAAGTTTTAGCTTCGTAAACCTCCCGTGAAGTTTAGGCTTCTCCTGAAGATAATCCTTTAAATCCAGGCTCCTCCAGATCCGTCAGTATGCTAGCTAAGGGGCTTTAGCGTAGCTTCGTCTCAGCAATCCAGTTTATAAGGCCTTGGAAGTTATACCGGTGGGAGATGCTTCATTAGCCGATGGCTCAGGAAGATACGAGCGACTCGATGTATAAGCCATCCGGGATCCCTGATCGGGCTCAAATAATTTAAAAGGATGAATTTAGAGCCTATATGGCGCGGCGTGGAAACTATATGCGAGGGGGATAAACGGAGTCTAAAATAGGTAAATGCCGTGAACTTTGATGGGAATATTCCGAGGAGATGATTTAACCTGTAGGGTGGGCTTTGGATGGCTTCATGGCATAGTTTGAGCGTCGATGAGGTTTTGGAGAGGCTCAATTCGCGCGTGGAAGGCTTGACGGATGAGGAGGCAGTTGAACGGCTGAGGAAGTATGGGCCCAATGAGCTGGAGAAGATGGAGGGGCCGTCTCCTTTAAGGATATTCGCTAGGCAGTTCGCCAACATCCTCATAGTTATACTCTTGGCCGCCACGGCCTTCTCGATCCTGGTCGGGGAAGCCCTCGACGCTCTAGCGATCATAATCATTGTCTTAGCGGCTACAATTCTAGGCTTCATCCAGGAGTATCGGGCTGAGAAGGCTGTGGAGGCTTTGAAGAGGATGCTCAGCCCCATGGCCTCAGTGGTCAGGGGCTCGGAGGAGAGGGAGATACCCGTTAGGGAGATAGTTCCAGGCGATATAATAGTGTTGGAGGCTGGAGACAAGGTTCCAGCCGATGCAAGGGTTATAGAAGGCTATAGGCTTCAGGTCGATGAGGCCCCGTTGACGGGGGAGTCGGCTCCCGTGCAGAAGGAGGCCTCCACCTTGGAGGGGGGCCTTCAGATACCCGATATGAGGAACATGCTTTTCGCAGGCACCACGGTCACGGATGGGAAGGGCAGGGCGGTCGTAGTGGCCACAGGAATGAACACAGAGTTCGGTAAGATAGCTAGGGAGGTGGCGGCGGTTAGGAAGGAGAAGACCCCCCTGGAGCGCCGGATGGAGGATGTTGGACGGCTGCTAAGCGAGATAATGGTCGCCGCCTGCATCATGGTCGTAGCCGCGGGAATAGCTGAGGAGTATATTAGGCATGGAATGGTTAGATCGGGGTTCGCCGTGGAGATGATCCTCTTCGGAATCGCCCTCGCCGTGGCAGCCGTCCCGGAGGCTCTACCGGCCATCGTCACCGGAACCCTAGCCATAGGGATGAGGGAGATGGCTAAAGGCAACGCCATAGTCAGGAGGATGGCCGCCGTCGAGACGCTGGGGTCAACCTCGGTGATATGCGCAGATAAGACTGGAACCCTGACTAAGGGTGAGATGACCGTGAGGAGGATCTACGTGAACGGCAGGATTGTTGAGGTGACGGGGGTTGGATACGAGCCTAGAGGGGAGTTCCTCATCCACGGCGAGAAGATAAACCCGCTAGGGGACGAGGCTCTCACCCTCCTCTTAGAGGGCATCGCATTATGTAACGAGGCGAGGCTTGTAAAAGGGGATGGGGGATGGCGTATCCAGAGGGATCCGACGGAGGGCGCCCTAATTGTTGCGGCGGCTAAGGCCGGCATAGACCATGAGGAGCTTAAGGAGAGATATCCCCGCATCGGCGAAATACCCTTCAGCTCGGAGAGGAAGAGGATGACCACGATCCATAAGGCAGGGGAGAACGGCGACGTCATAATATTCATGAAGGGCGCCCCTGAGACGGTGCTCGAACACTGCACTTGGATCCGGGAAAGCTTGGGTGGAGAGAAACCCCTGACAAGGGATAGGGTGAAGGAGATCCTGATGGTTAACTCGGAGATGGCCGACCAAGCCCTCAGGGTTCTAGGCGTCGCATATAAGAGGGTGAGGGATCTCGAGCTCAGGGAGGGGGAGGCTGAGAGGGATCTAACTTTCCTAGGCCTGGTAGGGATGATGGATCCCCCCCGTGAGGAGGCTGTGGAGGCGATCAGGATCTGCAGGGAGGTCGATATGAAGCCCATCATGATCACCGGAGACCAGAAGCCCACGGCCGTAGCCATAGCCAGGGAGATGGGGATATACCGGGACGGGGACATCGCCTTAACAGGGGTTGAATTGGAGGCTTTAAATGAGGAGGAGCTCGCCGGAATAGTGGATAAGGTCACCGTCTACGCCCGCGTATCTCCCCTGCACAAGGTCAAGATAGTCAAGGCTTGGAAGAGGCTGGGTGAAGTAGTGGCCATGACGGGCGACGGCGTGAACGATGCCCCCGCCCTGAGACAGGCGGATATAGGCGTGGCGATGGGGATAACCGGGACGGAGGTGACCAAGGAAGCCGCCGACATGGTTATAACCGATGACAACTTCGCGACCATAGTTAAGGCGGTGGAGAAGGGAAGATGGATATACGATAATATAAAGAAGTATCTCCTATACCTGCTCCAATGCAACCTTGTAGAGCTCATAGTATTAGCCGTAGGGGTTCTCGTAGGGTTCCCGCTGCCCCTGCTCCCCGCCCAGATCCTATATGTGAACCTGGCCACCGACGGACTCCCCGCGATAGCCTTAGGCGTGAGCTCCCCGGACCCCGACATTATGAAACGTCCACCTAGAAGCCCAAGGGAAGGAATATTCACAGCGGATGGGAAGAGGTATCTGGCCTTATTCTCAGCGGTGCTCAGCATAATGCTCCTATGCCTCTTCGCAGCCTCGATAACCCAGGGGGAGACCGTTGCCCGGACGAGGATATTCCTAGCCCTCATATCCTTCGAGCTTACAATAGCCCTCAGCTTGAGGTCCCTCAGGCACAGCATAGTAAGAGTTAAACCCGACAGGTTCCTCTCCATAGCCGTCGCGGTCACCGCGTTTCAGACAGCTGTCTTACTGGCCTTCCCAGCCGTCCGACAGGCATTCAGGATAGATACGCCGACGCTGGAGGATATAATCCTCACAGCGGGGATTTCCATGGCCGCCTTAGCAGCCGCTGAGGCCCTAAAGAAGACGTTCAAAAAACTCTAGCGATAAAGACTCTCACGCTGCATAGGAGGCCGGTTATAGAATAAAGAATCCGTGAGGCTCAAGTTAATCTATAACCGATTACCCTGATGTCATGGATGGATGGGATAGGAGGGTTAGTCCTGATGAATGGATTATCTCCTTTCAGGCTCCTCATATCGAGGGAGGAGGCCTTAAAGATACTTTTAGGCTCAGTTAAGCCCGTGGAGAGGGTTGAGGTGGTACCGGTTGGGGAGGCTCTAAACCGGGTCCTAGCCGAGGATATCGTGGCTGAAATGGATGTGCCCCCCTTCGACAGGGCGGCCATGGACGGCTACGCCGTTAGAGCCGAGGACACCTATGGAGCCTCCACCATGGAGCCTGTGACCTTAAAGCTAAAAGGGATACTCCACGCCGGAGAGTCAACCGAGGGAGAGCTGGGTAAAGGGGAATGTATCCGGATAGCCACGGGATCCCCTATTCCACCGGGCGCCGACGCCGTCGTTATGGCCGAATACGCGGAGGAGGCTGAAGACGGTGTCCACATATATAGGGCGGTGCATCCTGGAGCCAACATAGCCCGGAGGGGAGAGGACATTAAAAGCGGGAAACCCATCCTGAGGAGCGGCGTCGCCCTTAACCCGGCCAGGATAGGCGTCTTAGCCGCCCTGGGCAGGAGGGAAGTCAAGGTATACGAGAAGCCCCGCGTCGCCGTGATCCCCACCGGCACGGAGGTCTGCGAGCTCGGATCGAAACCCAGGAGAGGACAAATATACGATGTAAATTCCTATACTCTTTCGGCGATCCTCCAGGAGAACGGTGCATTAGCCTCGAGGTCCCCTATCGTACCCGACTCATATGAGGGGTTAAGTTCAGCCCTCAAAAGGTTCCTAGACCATGATGCCCTAGTCTTCTCCGGGGGCAGCTCAGTAGGGGAGAGAGACCTATTAGCGAGGATAGTCCAGGATAACGGTGAACTCCTCTTCCACGGCGTCCAGATAAAGCCTGGAAAGCCGACGCTATTCGGTTTGGTCCAAGGAAAACCCGTGCTGGGGATGCCGGGCTACCCCACCTCATGCCTAAGCAACGCGTACATATTCCTGGCTCCGATGGTGCGCAAGATGGCTAGGCTACCCCCGAAATGGGAGAGGAGGATAAAGGCTAAGATGGCTAGGAGGACCGTCTCAGCCTCAGGGAGGGAACAGTTCCTACCGGTTAAGCTGATGGATGGGAAGGCCTACCCGGTTTTCAAGCAGTCAGGAGATATAACGAGCATGGCTGAGGCGGATGGATACGTAATCCTTCCAGTGAACCTGGACGTAATAGAAGAGGGGGAAGAGGTGACAATAACACTATTTGAGTAACGGCTATAGATAATTACGATTCATTTATTTGAATGCGCTGCTCTAGGATTACAACCCGCTCTTATAATCGAAAAGTCGGTGGACTTTCGACGTATCGGAACCTTTAGGGGAGGGCCTTGGCCATTGAGTTGGCCGCATTAGCCTAAATAATTATATTTTTATAATTACTTGGTTCGTATGCATACGATAAAGGTTTGGATCCCCGAGTATCCGAGAAAGATGATCTACCTGATGCAGTTCTATCACTTCCTAAACCTTTCATTCGAGAAGCACCGTTATAGTCGCATCGAGCGCTTATTTATAATTCCATTGGAGAGCAAAATAGATTTCCTCGATTGTTGGGGTTGGTTCTAAATTTGTGGCATCCTTTCCCCTTACTAAAGGGAAACTATGAGTTGGAGAAGCGTGAAGGCTCAAGCAGATTCGATATTTATTTTAAAGCTGGAACTGTGAACATTACACTTAAAAGTAGCGTATATATAAGGTTTAAAATTAGCCTCAAACTTTTAGCTATGTCGAATCCCTTATCCAAGCAATGGAGTGCAATCTTTAAATCGCAAACAATAGAACTCCAATGAAAATGAGCACCCCTGCCACTGCGGTTTTAAACGTTATTTTCTCGCCTAGGATAAGGGCGGATAAGATCAACACGAATAGTACACTCGCTCTGTCTATTGGCGCAACTTTCGAAGCATCGGCCAATTTTAAAGCAGCAAAATAAAGCAGCCAAGATATGGCGCCAGCTACCCCGGAAAGCACTATGAAAAACATCTCCTTGCTAGTTAGTTGCGTTAGTTGAGAGCCCTTACCAATTGCCAGTACGAAGCCTATTATGAAAATCATCATGACGATAGTTCTAATTGCAGTAGCAACATTTGAGTCAACATTTTGTAACCCCACCTTTGCAAAAATCGCTACAAGCGCCGCGAAAAAGGCGTCTAGAATCGCGAGAACAAACCAATCCATATTCATCATCAATCCTAAATTATGCATGCACTATAATATATTATTTCACCCATGTTTATGAGAAAAGAGTAAACTTTTGTAACAGCGCAATTTAAAGTAAAAAAGGAGAGGCGGGTTTTTGCGCAGGCTAAGAAGGGTTTTAAGGTAGTGGAAGTTCCGGAGGGCGCTGTAAAAGCTGGCTCGAACCTCCACGGCTACTATGTTCAGGTGAGCGGGGAGAAGATAAGATGCGACTCGCCTGAGGAGGCCATGTACATTCAATATGCCGCTGGGAATGGGCATAGGAGGATTGAAGTGCCCTTAGACGAGAAGGTTCTGAAGAAAGCAGTTAAGGAATATGGTAAGCTTCTAAAGGATGCTGAAAAAACCATCATAGAATTTGTGGAGTCATCAATCTCAAGCAATAAGCTCCGGAGAAGGTTAAAAGGGAGGTTTGGAAGAGGCTGGGCATTCGCCAATAATCACCTAATCCTCCACCTTAATCCACTCTTCGTGTTTATAGCCGATAAATATGATTTCGGTTCTTCGAGTTCATCCCCAAATCAATACATGCAAAGAAACGAAATGTTTTTTGATGAACCTAAAAAGGAATTTGTTTAGAGGAGACCGTGAACCCTCGCTTACCTATCAACGTCCAGAAAACCAAAATCGTAGTGCTGGAAGACCTTGGCATCCATCTTCTTTCCATTCTTCCTTGTCGTGACCAATACTGCTTTGTCATAGCCGTAAACTGGGGCGGCAGCCATCTGACCTATGCCACGAACAATACCATCTATAGGACTAAACTTCTATAGCGATTCTCTCATCCTCTTTGACCGCTTCTACGTCCACCTCGGAGTGTCCTAATCTGATTCATCTCATACTAATCTTAATCTTGTACCCTTGCTTTCGGTAATACCGCGCCACTCCCCACCTCAGAATCGACTCACTCATGATGCCTTGACCTCCTCCTCCGGAAGAGTTTCACATTCTCGATAGTGGTTACCTACTCGAATCCAGATTCAATTAGCGCCTAATTTTTTAGGGAATACCTTTTTTAGCAGCTAAATCCTATGTTACGGCCGCAGTTCACCTTAGAACCTTAGGCCTCAGCTGCGATCTGAATGCTACGAACCTTAAGGCCATGTTTGAGGAAGTTCAAAGGCCTATAGGGATGGTTTCGGACTTTAAGAGGCCTGAGAAAGAGGTGGAGGCTGGCTCTTACATAGCTGAGTTTAAGAGGGCCTTGCATTCCTAGCCTAGCTTCCCCGGCCTGAACATCAAGCCTTACCATGAATTGGAGAGTTGCTGGAAGTATCGCGGTTCGTAAGAATACAGCCAATTCGGAGTATATTGATGAAGAGGATGTATTGGCAGAGAGACGGTTAACCTCCCTTATCTATTCAACTTTAGATGACCATTTTAAGTGTGCTTAAAGAGATTAGAGCTATTAAAATTCAAGCTACAGGCATTCAAATAGTCCCAAAGCTCACGTGCCATGCAAGTTTAAGGCCAGATTGAAGCTGATTAAAATGGATGGATTGAGCCGGAGCTTAGGGAATTCATTCGTTGAAGGGACTCGAGATAGATGGGCGTCTAAAGGGTTCATTTCTGATAGTTTCCCTGATGAGTGCTGGCGGCAAGGGCCTAGAGGATCTGAGGAGGATTAAGGAGAGGCTTAAGGAAATGGGTATAATAGCCGTCATAGCCAAGGACTATCTCCCTAAAAGATGTTGCACCATCCCTAGTTGTGGAGCATATGCTTAAAAGCGAGGATGATCTTCATAAACGCGGAATCTTAAGAGTCTATAGCCGAGTTCGTTCAATACCATAGGGATCCAGCCGTAGCCACCAAGATGAGGGTTCTGGTTGAAAGCCTCTACCATCCATTATACGGAAAGGTTGGTGACAACTTACCGACATCTACCTGACGCATATGGCGCTAGGCCAGGCTCAACCTTCCCGACATCTGAATCGATAATATTGAAGCCCGTGGAAAGCTATATGCCATGGTAGGCATTAGGGTGAAATTATCTGTATCTGATAAAAAATTTTATAAAACAATGAATTAGAGAATTACTTGGGAAAGATTGGTAGTTCGTTTCTATATTGTTAAGCCATGGGGGATGTGATAGTACGAGATAGTAACTCGGTTTAAAATGGGATGGGGGTTAGGAACATATATATACCGGTTTGAAGTACACTAAGGCCAAACCATTTAAAGAGACGTTTGTTATTGCCCCTTCCCAGTAGCATGAGAGGGAAATTAAAAGCGTTTTATAAATGGTTGATAACCGATTGGAAACTATCATTTGTTTTTGAAAGGGAGCGGGATAAGGAATTTGAGGAGTATACCTAGCGTTATTACCATAGGAAATATGATAGTAATGTCAAGTACTGGAAAGTAGTGAGGAGGACACGCAAGCGGCCGGACATCTGGGTTCCAGAAAAGTTTTAGATGCTGTGTGTAAACTAGAAAATAAACACTCCACAAGTGGCTATATTCAGAAATAAATAATAGTACGACGTGGGCTGGATATTGAGAGATGATAGGCATGGAGGAGCGGAAAACACGAACAATATTGCTACCTTACCGAGGCCTTGATCCGGATATTCTCGAGTAGGAAAGCCTAAAGGAGATAGGTAAAATGCTGGAGGAGATCGAATGGATAACATGTGGAGTTTAGGAGTGTTTGTGGAGAGGTCGGTGAGAGCGGTTAGATGGAAGCACAAGGTTTAACTCCAACTCTACAGTGACAGCATGATGAATCCATTCGCGGCTGCGGAATTCCGTCTGGAAAGGGTGAAGCGGATGCTGAGGCTTTTAAGGCAAAGATCCTGTGTACGGATAAGGAAAGTTGATACAGCAGGATGGACCAGAAAGATGCTGTCGAAGACGTACAGACAGGCATCGAACACAAAGAGATCCTTCAGGAATATTTTCGGATCCGAGAAAAGGAGGGGCGGTTTTTCGGAAGAGGCCCGGATAGTCTTGCTCCTTCAGGAGAACGTGTCATCGACATTTACCCACATGAGGGAAACAATAAGATAAAAACAGTTGAGGACCATTTCAGGGCTCTTGAAGAGTCTCGGAGGTGAAGGTATAAGTATGAAGTTCGCGTTGATAGATCTGTTTGCGGCACCAGGAGGCCTATCTCTGGGGTTTGAGATGGCGGGGTTCAGATCGCTGGCGGCCGTGGACGTTGATTCAAGGGGCATGAAGACTTACTCATATAATTTCCCTGATTCAGAAGCAATAACTGGCGATATCAGAGAGCTTGACACTAGGGAGCTCATGAAGCGGATCAGAATATCACGGGGGGATGTCGACGTGGTGGTTGGTGGCCCTCCCTGTCAGGGATTCTCAACGATAGGACGCGTGAAGATAGCCTCGCTTGTGAGGAAAGGTGTCTGGAATCTTAAGAACAGCCATCCGAGATTTATAGACGACCCCAGAAACATCCTCTACCGGGAGTTCGTCAGAATCGTTAGAGATCTCGAGCCGGCTGTCTTCGTTATGGAAAATGTACCGGGGATAACGAGCTACAGAGATGGAGAGATAGTCAGGCAGATAAGTGAAGATTTTAAAGAGATTGGATATAGAACAGAGGCACGTGTACTCAACGCAGTTCTGATGGGGGTCCCTCAGATAAGGAAGAGGATGTTCTTCATCGGTACATGCCTAAAGGACTCCCCGATTCTGTGGCCTCAGCCCACACATAGGGAACCTGCCAATACTTCCATATCGCCTGATCACATCATGAAGCCACGTTATAAGCTCAAACCGCCTTGCACCGTCTGGGAGGCCATAGGCGATCTTCCGAATCCCGTTACGGGGAAGTCCCGCCTCTCTGATGCAAGGCTTGAATATGACATGGAGCCGTTCGCCGATTACCAGCGCTGGGTAAGAGAGGGCTCCAGCGCCGTACATAATCATATAGCGAGACAGCACAGCAAACGCGATGTGAAGGTTTTCAGCCTGTTGAAGGAGGGGGGGCGGTGGAGGGATCTCCCGCCCGAGATAAGGAAGCTCTATGGATACAGGGATGATATCTTCCATGATAAGATGAAGAAGCTGAAGAAAGATAGCCCCTCATGGATCGTTGCAGCACACCTCTGGAGGGATGGTTACATGTATATCCACCCTGAGCAGCCCAGATCAATAACGGTAAGAGAGGCCGCAAGGCTCCAGAGCTTCCCGGACAGATTCATATTTCAGGGTTCCCGCACGGACCAGTTCAGGCAGGTGGGAAACGCTGTGCCGCCGCTACTTGCTAAGGCAGTTGCAGCTGTAGTAATGGAAATATTGAAGGCCGCATGAGTGAAAGATTGACCCATGTAGACATTTCATGATAAAACCCTATATGAGGGACCTCAAGGTAACTGATACCCTAATCTCCATCAGCGAGGTGGAGATCGTTAAAACCTGCTTCTGTTCGGCGCGGATCGCGCGGGCGATCCTCCTAGATTACGATGGCACCATAATCCTTAACCTCTAGGGGAACCGGATAGATGCGGCCAGATGCTGCAGTATCCTCATGGTTGAGAATGCCTTCGTGAGAATCTTTTTGAGTAAAATTTAGCTGAACATTAGAAGTGAGTGGAACATAGCGGTCATGGGAAGAACCTGATTATGAAAATGGAAGAAAGAAAGATAATCGTATCACGTTTGCTTGAATGGTTTAGAAGACATGGAAGAAGCTATCCTTGGAGGGAAAACACAGAGCCCTATAGAGTGTTGATAGCCGAAATAATGCTTCAGAGAACGAGGGCCGATCAAGTTCTACCCGTCTACAGGTCATTTCTTGAAAAATTTCCTGATCCTACATTCCTAGCCGAGGCCAAACCTGAGGAAATCGAAGAAGTCTTCGCGAAGCTTGGTCTCAAATGGAGAGCGGAGAAAGTGAAGAATCTGGCGCGTGTTCTAGTCTCCGAGTATGATGGTCGCATACCGGACACTAGGAAAGGACTGCTTTCGCTCCCCGGTGTGGGAGAATACGCAGCGGACGCCGTTTTATGCTTTGCCTACGGCAGAAACGCAACGGTTATCGATGCCAATGTTTGCAGGGTAATTGAAAGACTATTCGGCTTGAAGCCAATAGGCGAGGCGAGGAGAGATCTCCGTTTCAGGCGTGCAGCCCAGCGGCTCGTCCCCAAGAGAAAGGCAAGGGAGCTCAACTGGGCCATAATAGACCTTGCCGCGATAATATGTACGCCGAAGAATCCAAAATGTGATAAATGTCCTTTAGAGGAAGTATGTCTTTATAAAAGAAAAAGAGACGTCGCAGCTTAACCGCCATACCAGTTGAAATATCGTAAGGATTCATCTGAAGGGTGGAATAATATCGTTGTGTAATGCCGAACCAGAATCGGGGGATAAAGCTATTCCGATGCAAAAACTAAAATATTTTACCCATCAATTAAAATTTAGGGAACGTCGTTTGGAGAGATTAAGCTGGGAAAGGATTCCAAAAGTTTTTAAGGAATTACGGAATCGATTGTTGAGATTCTATTTTGAAAGAGGGATTTTTCAATACTTACATAGTATTGAAAAATTCGTCAAGGCCCTCAGAAGTTTAAAAGATAAAACCAAGAAAAATGTGGCAGGATATCTTTACATACCCACCGAACTCCTCCAAGATCTCAAAAGGGGGCTAAAAAAGAACATTAAAAAATGTTATCCGCCCGACTCCGACCAGTTTAAACTCGGTAAAAAACACTATCCAATGGACGAGATGTTAGAGGAAAACTATGTTAAGGAGATTCCAAAATATACCACACTGGGCTTGAGTAATATGGTCATAGACCGCTGGATAGGTTTATTTACGGAGTCAGCTCCAGACTCTAGGAACCTCGGCCTCCTCCTAGGAGGATGTTTCCTTTCAACTCATACCATGATATTTGGAGATATACGCGGTTTATAAAAGGAGTTAAAGTGTGTTGAGAGAAAAATTTGTAACGGAACTTGTAAAGGAGGTAATGGGACCGCGTAATGGCATATATGAAATTCTGGATGAGAATCCAGTTAACGAATATATAACCGGCGTCTTAGCTCCTATTCCTGTCCAAGTAGTAACTGAAATTGATAACGAGGCTGAGATCCCGTCAGAGGATACGCAGACATACGAGGATGAGATGGCTGATGTAGATGTTAAAGCGCCTCCCGTTTTTTACCCTGCACTTGATCCAAAGAGCAAACCTTCAACCATGGGGATTTCCTTTGTTCTTGAGGCAGAAAACGAGCCGAAAATCCGTATATGTCTTACATGGGCAAGGTATAAAACAGAGGAGACAAAAGATGGAAAAAGAGTATGGAGGCGTGAACCTCATTATGTGATTTTCTCGGTGAAAGTTGATTCCGATAAAATCCTATGGTTCGATGAATCCGGTAGACAGGTCGACAATCCTTTAATGGCCGATATCTCTTTTCATATCCTCGTCCGGAGTTCTGAAAACAGCCGCTATTTTGTGAGCCTTTGGCTGGTCAATCGTATAAAAATGGAGGGAGAGGAATTTGTTGACACTGAAAAATACATCTTCCAGCCACAGATCCGCGTTGTATGTGAAAACGGAACGAGGTTAATATCTCGGGTCCGGAAGAGGCCGATGGGGGAGGAAGAACAGACACTGGAATTCCTTTATAGAAAGAGGCCGGTTCTAGCTCGGGGGTACCTCTGTTCAGCGATCTGGAGGGATGTAGATCCTGAAAATGAGCCACCAGCACATGTTCAGCTTGATTTCCTTGAATGTAGGGGCGAGAAACCCTTCAACTGGTCGGATGGTGAGCTCCTCCCTGATGAGGAGAGAAAATATTTTACTCATCCTGATGTCAGGACGGAATTTGTACCTATCTATTCGATACCATTCCCGGAGCTTAACTGGAGAGGTGAAGATGAAGAGCCTCCGGAACTTAATGCAGGTAAGCTTTCCGAAATATGGAATCCAAGGGAGCTGAAGAAGGCTTTATCGCCACTTTACCAGAGCTATGAAAAGTGGATAAATAAAATGGAGGGAGATATAAGGGAATTAAATGAATCTGAAAGAAATATAGCTGGTAAACTCATCGATGAGTGTAGGACAGTTCTCGAAAGAATAAAGATGGGGGCAGAAATCCTATGCAGTAATGATGATGCCAGACTTGCTTTCTGCTTTGCCAATAAGGCTATCGCCTTACAATGGCGTTGGAAACATAATACTGAGTTCATATGGTACCCGTTTCAAATGGCATTCATTCTGATGGCTCTTGAATCTATAGTGAATGAAGAGTCAGAATCAAGGAAGATATGCGATCTTCTCTGGGTTCCAACAGGCTCGGGTAAAACGGAAGCTTACCTTGCTCTCGTAGTTTTCACGATGGCCTACCGGAGAATAGTGCATAAGAAGAGACGCAGAGAGCCCACAGGTGCAGGCGTTTCGGTTATAACTAGATATACCCTTAGACTCCTAACCATTCAGCAATTTAGACGGGCGTTATCGGTCATAACGGCATGCGAGTATCTGAGGGTATATAATCTTCTGGAGCAAAAACCTGTCGGTTGGAGGCCGTCAGACTGCCCCATCAGAGCAGATTTTATTTGGGGTTCCACTCCATTTACCATAGGGTTGTGGGTCGGTGGGGGAGTTTCACCAAATAAATTATATGACGTTTGGATAGAGGGGAATTCAATTCCCGGAGCGCTCAACATCCTGAAGGGGAAGGTTGGAGAAGGAGAGCCTGCCCAAGTTCTCAATTGTCCCGCATGTAATACGATTTTAGCGGTTCCAGATATGGGACTGCAGCCTGGAGAGCACACGATCTATCTTGTGGTGCGCATGAGGGACAGCGGAAATCCGGTAGAAATCTCTCAGCTAAATGATAAAACTTATCTAGGGATAACGATCGAAGGTATAAGGGTTTTTCCCCATCATTCACCCGGTTTCTTCACGTTGGAGCTGAAGCTCCAGACGCGGAGGAAGTTGGAGTCGAGGGACATAGATGATCTATGGACCGCCATAAAATCCTTCCTTAAGAAACAGGGTTATGAATCTGAACTTGCTTCGGTTCGTGCATCCAGACCGGGATACTTCATAAGATACTATAACGGGCGGCGCGGCCCAATCGAATATGATTTTGAGATATTCTGTCCAAACCCTGTTTGCCCGCTGCGTAAACCTTGGGTCGGTGGAGCTCCATCTGGATGGATTCATGGAAGAACCCCTCATCGTGGGGAGCCTCCGGATGGAGTCTTCATCCCATTATTTACGGATGGTAATTGCATTACGGATATACAGCTGCCCTTTAAACATATAAGATCTCAATATATATCGGATAGGATTCCAATACCTGCGCTGACGGTGGATGAGCAGATTTACCGCAGATTGCCGACAGTCGTTGTCGCGACTGTGGATAAATTTGCACGTCCTCCATTTGAACCTAAGGCTGGATCTCTCTTTGGAAACGTGGAATACCATCACTGCGTATATGGCTATTATAGACAATATCAACCGTCATCCCCTCAGATTAATAAAGGAGGCCATCCTATACCCGCCGGCTTCGGTAGAGTGCAAAATTATCAACGAATTCGACCGCTCGAACCTCCGAATCTTATAATACAAGATGAGCTTCATCTAATAGAAGGTACGCTGGGAAGCTTAGTGGGCATCTACGAAACCGCTATAGATTTTCTCTGCTGTGAGGGAAGAGATTTTCCAGTTAAATATCTGGCCTCAACGGCAACAATACGCAGGGCTTCTGAACAAGTTGGTGCCGTTTTTCTGAGGAAGCTACAGCAATTTCCTCCACATGCACTTACTGTAGATGAGAAATTTTTCATAACAGAGAGGGAAATTCACCCCCTTGATGATGCCATTCCAGGCAGGTTATATGTGGGCATATGTGCGCCGGGTAGAGGCCCTCTAACACCACTTGTGCGTATTTATGCTAGGCTGTTACAAACTGCTTGGGAATGGAGGAGCCATGCCGATATTGACTTGTTTTGGACGCTCACTGGGTATTTCAATGCTGTGAGAGAACTGGCAGGCGCAAGGGCTCTATACAGGCAAGACATACCCCAGAGAGTGAACAATATTTCTTCAGGAAAATCACGATCTCTCAGCGATGAAAGAAGCTTCGAGCTTTCAAGCAGAACTTCGTCAACGGATCTTCCATCAATCCTTAACATTCTGAATAGGCGGTTCCCTGATGCTCCTGACGTTCTTTTCACCACCTCCATGTTTGGTACAGGAGTTGATATACCGCGAATCGGTTTAATGGTCGTGAACGGACAGCCGAAAACCACCTCTGCCTATATCCAGTCAACAGGTAGAGTTGGCAGAAGCAGAGGAGCTTTAGTTGTTACTTTTTATAGGGCCACACGCCCCAGAGATCTCAGTCATTACGAATTCTTCGTTGGTTACCATCGTCAGATTCATAGATTCGTGGAGCCTATAACAGTATATCCATTTTCGCCGGGGGTAGTTGAGAAAACAATCGGTCCAATCGGGGTTTTCATACTTAGGAATAGCCGAAATACAACGATTCAATGGCATAGAGAAGACACGGCACGACTTATGGCGATATATAGAGAAAAAGCCCCTGAAGTTCAAAATCTGCCACGGATAATCCATGATAGGGCAGATGGTCAACCTGCCTTCCGAAAACCAGCAACTGAAGATATATCCCTGATCGTAGAGTCAAAGTTTGACAAATGGCATCAGAGCGCCTTCCGAAATTCCGATCTAAAATATGTGGAGTATGCTATTTCCATACCACCCCAATACCCGGTTGTACTCGGAGATTACCAGCATAAACACGCAGGACTCGATATTGTTTACGAGAATGCTCCAAGATCCCTCCGGGATATCGAGGAGACCGCGGGTTTTCAGACATAGGTGATAACAGTGACACAGCAGCTGAGAATTTCGCAATTTGTCATAACCTATGGTCCTGGGGCGATAATTGAGGGTGCAGAAGGCCCCCGGGTGATACCTCTGCCTGATATAGGATTGTTTAAAAGGATACCTAATCTTAACCCCTCGGACTATGAGGTTTTAGACCAGAGAATGACGGATGGTCTCCTCAGAGGGACAAGGATATTCAGGTTGCCATCCAATGCAGAACTCGGAATTCCTGAGGATCAATACATATATTCGACAAAGCCGTTCCCACTATGGAAACTTTGTTTGAACATTCAAGGACACAAAGGAGATTTCTATGTTTTATATGACCAGCCTGAATGTCCGGTATGTGGAAACACTGGAGGAAGAGGACGCGAGGCGATTCGTTTCATCAAAGCATGCCCGGATGGACATATGGACGAGGTAGACTGGTATCATCTTGCTCATGGATCTGGATCGAGCTGTCAGCACACAGGGTGGTTTAGATGGCATGGCGGTGGTGGTTCACTTTCTGGCGTTAGAATTGAATGTCCAAGATGCGGAAGCAGCAAATTTACACTGGGCTGGGCTTATGGGAAAGAATGGGATTGCAGCGGCAGATATCCGGAAAGGGAACTCCCCTATTCTCCACCGCATAGGCCTGGGTGCGGAAAAAAGGCAAAAATAATTCAGAGACAGGCTTCGAACCTTAGAATTCCGGAGTTGTTAACTCTTTTTTCGATACCACCAAGACATACAAAGCTGCATAACCTTCTCCAGATAGGCCCGATCTTCAGCGCTATCGTGGCAAAAAATCCCTCTTCAATGAAGCAATTCAAAGAAATGCTTTCAAGATTACAGGAAAAAGGCTTAATATCGGGAAGCACCTTGGCTGAAATACTATCTTCTCCATGGCCGGAAATAAGAAGCGCCATCCAAGATGTTTTAACTCCCGTTCCAAGGTCTTATCACGAGCTCATCATGGAGGAATTCCATGCTTTAGTCGAGGGTTCCATTCATGGAATCCCTCCCATTCCGGGACCCACCCCGCATTCTCCCACCCTTATTGAGATCAACCCATATCTTGTTAGGAGATTCAACGGGGCTGAAGGTAAACTTTTTCGTATTACGCCCGTTCTCCGTTTGAGGACGGTCACCGTTCAGCGAGGCTACCGGAGGGATGTCGGTTCAGACGTTATACCAAAGCTTGTAGATGTTTCCTTTCCAGATCCCGTATTTCCACAGCAGAGGTGGTATCCAGGTGTTGAGTTTCCGGGAGAAGGAATATTTATCATCTTTGACGAGAATGATGGATGGAATTTCCGGATTAAAGGAGAAACCGCAAAAATTTGGTTAGATGCCTTCAACGCATCATCATATCCCGACTATGTTTTCAGGGATCCAAGCTTGAGAGAGGAGCTGCATCCCTTATTCGTATGGTGGCATACCTTCTCTCATTTTCTGATAAGAAGTATAGCTGCTGAGTCGGGATATTCCTCGGCTTCCATAAGGGAAAGGGTCTACTTCGAGCATGGAGATACAGCGGCGAGGGGGGGAGTTTTAGTGTACGCGACGCAGCCGGGAAGTGAGGGTACTTTGGGCGGATTAGTGGCCCTTACCCCATATTTTCAGGACATACTGGACGTAATTTTTGAGCAGCTGGAGGTATGTTCAGGCGATCCATTATGTCTGGAACATCGATTCAGGGCCGGAGATTATAACGGTGCTGCATGTTACGGCTGTGTACTTCTTTCCGAAACTTCCTGCGAGCACAGGAATATGTGGCTTGATCGACATGTAATGTTGGAGAATCTGCCTTGACAGAGATACTTGTAACGGGGCTGGATCTTATAGATCTCGGTATCAGGGGACTCGAACCGGTTATAGAGGAAATTATAAGGAAGGCAGAAAAGGAGGTCCACATGATGACGTATCTGTTCACTGCTGGAGCACTTCACATATTGGATCTCATAGAAAACACTGCAGAGAGAGGAATAAATATCGTCATAGTGGTGAACAATCTTCAGTTCCAAGAAGGTAAAGTTGTATCGCGGTTGAGACATATTAGTTTGAGATTTCCGCATGCGAAAATCTATGATTTCATTGATCCTGAAAAACGTCAGTTACACGCCAAGGTAGTAGTGGTCGACAGAAAAAAAGCCGTGGTCGGATCGGCAAACCTATCTTGGGGCGGGATGTATTCGAATTACGAAATCGGACTGTTCATAGAGGGCAAAGCTGCATGGAAACTGGCGGAAATTATCGATTTCCTTAGCTCTAAATCGACAAGAATATAGCTCTGGAATAAAATAGCCGATGTTGAGAACTAGATGTAAATATAGAACTCATTGCGGAACAGTTTATATATCCTATTATCAGAGAAAGTTGAGGAAACTAGCGTGAAAGAGTTTGAAAGCTTCCGCAGAGGGTTATCCGGAAGGTTTGAAAATGGATAGGGCTTAAAGACGTGAATTGTCTTTTTCGCTTTGACGGTAGCGCGAACTCTGGGATGATGCGGAAGGCCTTCGGATGGAGGGGCTTCCCCCACATAGATGATTTCAAGCTGGAAACGGCTTGAGGGGAGACGTGTGGGGTAGGGTTCGACCTGACGGGGTTTGAGGGTTACGCCGAGCCCCCAATGAACCCGGGAGGGAGACAAGACCTGATAGAGAACAAGGCCTACATAAGTGGAGTTAACTATCCGGGGCTGGAGGCCTAACCCTCGGAGAGGCAACCGACGATAACGTCTTCGCTGAAATGCGTTTACACCATGTGGAGCCGCCGTCAAGGCGATTAAGGAGATGGCGAGGATCCTGAGATGTCGGGAAAAATTGACCTTCACTGATCCATGGAGCATTCCTTTAAGCATGAACGTCGAGGCGAGTGAGTGGACCTAAAGGGAGAAGACGTAGAAGATTATCTATGGAGGCGCGTCTCAGGGATTCAAACATGGACTCCATCGGTGAGAAGTGCTGTGCCTAACTCCATCGCAGGGGAGGGCGCACACACGTCGCCGTATTCATGGCCCTAGGCGTTTAATGAATAGAAAACCTGCGTAACGGCGTATCCATGGGTTGCTACGGCATGTACATGCTAATCCCCACCCAGGTATACCAGCGCTACAAGCTTATTCAAGGAGCCTTATATGGGAGGTGTCGTATCCTCCCCTTCGGTGAATATTCTCTTTTATTTATATATTTCAGCTTTTGATGCGCCGTCTTCCCTTATCGTGACGTTTATTATGTTGGAGGCTTCCTCTAGGCAGATGTCATGGTGGGTTACGAGGATCATCTGGGAGAGCTGTCTGGAGGCTTCCCCGATGTAGCCCGCCAGTTGGGGTAGGTTCTCGGAGTCCACCCCGTATGTGGGCTCGTCCAGGATTAGGAGGTGGCGGAACCCCAGTACATCAAGGAGGGCTAAGCGTATTGAGGCGGCTATGATCGTTTGATGCCCTCCACCAACCCTCGTAGCCGGTATAGGCTCCGTTAAGCCCCTTGGGTGCACCCATATCGCATAGTCCACAGGGTCTATAGTGAAGGCAGCGTATACATGCTGGTCCGTCATAGCCTTATAATACTCTAGGGCTTTATACTCTATCCTCTTAAGGATCTCCCTCCTCCTAGCCTCAACCCCCTGGTCGAACCCCTGGGCCAGCCTCCCCGCCAATTCGGCGCATCGAATCCTATGCTTCAGCTTATCCAGTATCCTCCTATACGTTTCTAGCCTCTCCCTGATCTCCCTGCTCTCCTCGGCCTTCCTCTTAAGCAGCTCCTCCTTCCCTTTAAGCTCCTCCTTCTTCGCGGCGAGCTCCTCCGGGTCTAGGGGGAGCCGCTGGGCGACCTTAACTTTCAACTCCGGATCGTCAGGTTTGAGATCTAATCCGAGCTTTCCCAGGCTCTCCCTTATCGCGCCTAGGAGGATACCCGCCCTCTCCTCATATCTCCTGGCTGAACCGGAGTATTCCCTGAGGTTCTCTATGAGCTGTCTCAGCCTCGAGGTCTCCCTCTCCAAGGCTACGGCGTCCCTACTCAGGTTTTCAAGTTCCCCTTTCTCAGCCTCGTAGAGCCTCTTCGCCTCATCCTCTTCCCGTCTCAGGTCTTGTAGGGTGGACCTGTCCTCGGCGAGGATGTCCTTCAATATCCCTGGGTTAATCTCCTGGCCGCAGGTGGGGCATTTGGAGACTCCTCCCCTCAGGAGGTCGAGGTGCCTCCTCACCTGGGCCTCCAGGGAGTCGGCCTTGCCCTTCAACGTGGACCAGGAGCCTAGGAGCTCCCTCACCCTTGAATCCTTTTCATCCCTCCTCCTCCTGAGATCCTTTAACTCCTCATCTAATAGGCTTAGTTTCAGTTTAAGCTCCTCCATGGATTCGACGCCTACGCTTCTAAGCAGCTCATTCACGCCCGCGTTTAATACCTGGATCCTGTTCAGGGATTCCTCCCTCTCCCTTATCTCCCTGAGGAGGAGGGCTAGCTCCGGCGACTCCCCCTTCTCAACGAGCTCTCGAAGCCTCCCCACCTCCAACTCCAGCCTCTTCACATCCCCCTCCAATTGTTCCAGGTTTAGGGTTAGCTGGGGGATCAGCGCCTCCTCAAGGTTCCGCGCCTCCGTTGAAGCATCCCTCCCCTCATACCTTTCTAGGATCCTCCTCGCCTCATCCAATTGTTCCCTAAGCTCCCTTAGGAGGGTGATCCCTATGACCGCGTCCATCTCCTCCCTCCCTGGTTCAAGTATCTCCGTGAGCCTCCCCTGCCTCACGTATATGAGGGTGAGGAACTTCCTCAGGCTTACGCCCAGCAGGGTTGTAGCCTTAGCCCTCAGCTCCTCATCCCCCTCCACCGGCACCTCCACCCCGTCCACTACGAGGCGCCTCTCCACCGTATGGTAGGATCCTTCCTTGTCCAGCCTTCCCTTCCTGAAGACTTCAACCCTAGACCCGTTCTTAGGGCTTCTAAACTTGACGTAGACAGACATCTCCCTGGAGCCGGGCAGCCTCGAGAATAATAGCTTAGGCTTCACGCCTATCTCCCCGAATATCCCGTAGACCAGGGCGTCTAGGAGGGTGCTCTTACCCGTGGAGTTTCTACCCTTTATCAAGTTGAGGCCGGGTGAAAAATTTACGTCGGCATCCCTGTAGCCCTCGAAGTCCCTCAGCCTTAGCTCCTCGATGACTGCAGCCAACCCTTCTCCCCTAACCTGACCTAACCTTTTCAGCCTCCCTCCTCACTCTCGAGGATCCTTATCCACCTTTCCACGAAGGGGCTTCTATCGGAGGCTGTGAGCAGCCCTGTCCTCTGGCTTGCCCTCTCGTCCAGTAGTAGGCTGACCTCCTCCACTATCCTGAGGGCCTCCGCCGTCGAGGGTCCCAGGGGCTTGAGTATCTCGGAGGCGTATTCCAAGCCTCCACCCAGGGCTGGGAGGGGGATCCTCTGATGCACGGCCTCAACCCTGTTTACGAGATCCACGTAGAGGATGCCGGGGTCGCCCTCAGCCATCTCCGAGAGCATGGACGTGAGCGTACGCTCCATATCGTAGGGGTCATCCTCGGTTAGGCCCGTCAATACGAGCCTTAGGATCCCTTTCACCCCCCTCCCCTGTAGGCTTGAGGCATAGGCCTCCGCCTCCTTTAAGGCCCTGTCCATGAACCATCTGGAGGGTTTCACGGCGTCCCTGGATGAAACCTTAACGTTGCGTATCTCATGTAGGGGCTTCACCGGTTTAAACCTGGATGCTCCATCCTCGAGGATGTAGACGCCGAAGGGGCCTTCATCCGATAAGTCCACGGCCTCTGTGGCGCCGGGCGTCAGGATCACGGCTCCATCCACGGTTTGGGGCTTCAGCCTTCCATGATAATGGCCTGAGATTATGATGTCTGCGCCTAGGTCGGCGAGTTCCCCTAGGGCTATGAGGTTATGGGATGGGGTTCCCGGAGGTATGGGATGATACCCCTCGACGAAGTTATGGACTATAAATATTTTAAGCCCCCCTTTATCGGCGAAAACCCTCTTTATCGAAGGCTTCACCTCCTGGAACCTCCCCGATATATATGGGTGATATCCTAAACCGGCGAGGTTTAGGCCCTCATAGACGTGCTCCTCCTCTAATCCCCGGAGGAGGTTGTCCCCGAGGATGACGAGGTACCCGGCTAGGGGATGCCTAATATAGTCTAGGGCGTTGTTCTCATAGGTTCCATCGTGGTTCCCTCTAACCGCGAATATCTTCACCTCTTTCCCGTTCCGGTCGTGGATCGAATCCACCAGGCGTTGCAGCTCCTCCTTCACGAAGACCGAGTCTTCAGGGGTCATGCTCCTCTTCTCGAAGAGGTCTCCCGCATGGATTACATAGTCGACTCCCTCATCGATGAAGATGTTCACCGCTTGGGTGAAGGCGTGTCTATAGGCCTTCCTCCTGAGTTCTCCGACGGCCCTCGGTATGCATCGGCCAATATGGGTGTCGGAGAAGACGCCGATCCTAGGCTTATCGGCTACCATCTCGCCTTCTCCCTCCTCTCCAAGCTGAGGTTTACGGAGTCCATTATCTCCTTCAGGTTCGGTGTGACGCCGTGGTGCATGGTCATCCGTTTAAGCGTCATTATATGCGCGGGCAATGGGACGAATGGGCCTACTAGCACGGCTTCACCCTGATTCAGGCCTGGGAGATCCTCTATAAGCCTATGGGAGAAGCTTTCACTAGCGTTCTCTATCATGTATTGATCCTGGGCGTTGGTTATCCTGAAGACGGCGTAGTTCCCTATATTGCTTAGGATGTCGGGGTCTATGCTCCTAGGCCTCTGACTTATCAAGGTGAGGAATAAGCCGAACTTAGCCCCCTCCCGGACCGCCGTCGATACGGTCCTTACAGCATATCTGCTCCCCCCCGTCTTGGATGCCACCCTATGGGCCTCCTCAACGAATAGGAATACGGGGAGGAACCTCGCCTTCTCAGCCCTCGTCGAGAGGATATGCCTGAATATCAGGTCGATTATTATGCTGCAGTAGGCGTCTTGGATGCGTGATCTAAGCCCGTTTAGGCATATCACGCTCAGGGTCTTAGGCCTTATAAGGTCGCCTATATTTATTCCGGATGGAGGCAGTGAGACGTCCTCCTCTAAGTCCTCTAGGCGGCTTAGAAGGCTCTGATACCTGGTCCTCTCGCTCCCCTTCAGCTTCCCCCCCTTCTCATTCTCCTCTTCAAGCTTGGCCTGCACCTCAGCGGTTACGTCCCCAAGACCGAAGGCCTCCCTTCTACTCCTCAGCTGCCTGAGGATGCCCCTCAGGACGATCTCCTGCATCTCGCCTAGTGTTGCGCCTAAAAGCTCTATTATGGCTTCGTTCGTCAACTGTTTCGGGCTTATCAGGAGGTCCCTCTTCTCAGCCGTTACACCTTCAATTTTGGATGCCCCTGGCGGATAATAGACGACCACGTCGAAGTCCCCATGCCTACCGCCGTCCCCGGCCCTCTGATCCATCTTAACATAGTCCGCGTGGATGTCTATTACGACTACTGGGAAGGGCGTGTTCAAGAGTATCTCCTCGATAAGCTTCCCCGCGAAGTAGGATTTCCCCGCCCTAGTAGCGGCGAATATGCCTAGATGGTACTGTAGGTCCTGGAGATGTATGGGGACTAGAACCCCGGGTCTATTGGTGAGCCTCCCGACGCGTAGGGGGATCAGCTCCTCCGATCCCTTAAAGTATTCCTGGAGGAGTCCATCTTCAGCCCTATAAACTGGGGTGTTAGGGTTAGGCGCCGTCTTCGGCCTGGTTATGCGCCCCCTCTCATCCAAGTATCCAAGAATTTCAGCCCTCAGAAGCTTATAGGAGTATAGGCTTGCCTGCAATTCCGTGACCAGCCTCTCCGTGGCTAATGGATTCTTAGCCTCCAACCCTAGGATCTCAGCTAGAACCTTAACAGGTCTAACTCCTCCCTCTAAGGGCTCCTCCACCTCTACGTATACGTAGTCGTGTAAAGCGATGGGCCTATCTATCTCAGCCTTGAATAGGAAGCCTGAGGGCGTAGACTCCTCTATGACTTTTCCTATAGCCTCCATCAGTATCCCCTTAAAACCAGGTCTCTAATCCACCTCTTCCTAGGCTTCACGTTGAAGCCTCTCCTCCTGAGCTCCTCAACGATCACGGGCTCGTATACCTGCCTGTAGAGGCTTCTATCCAATCTTACGATCGCGTCCACCTCGGTTAACGGGTTGACGGCGTAGGGTTCCCGGGAGAGCCAGTTGAGGGCGGCTATCAAATCCCCGGCTTCCGCGGCCCCCTCGTCATCTAGGAACCTGTCCTCCTGGAGGCCCCCGCACTCCCCCTCGAACCCTAGGGCCTGGGAGGGCACATCCACCCTGTATACGCCTCTCTCCGAAACGGTTTTCCAGTAGGATACCGCTATAGGGGGCTGAGAATAGAGTTCATCCAGCAGGGATGCCAGCGGCTCAAGCCTATCCCTAAGAACCCTTCTAAAAGACGATTCCCACCACGACCTTGTACCCCTGTTCACCTCCTCGGATATGAACTGGGTTTGAGGCGCCAGTATAAGGGGGACCGTATACCCCGGTTCAACAGCGAGATCCATGTACAGGCTCTCATCGGAGACCTCTAAATCAAACTCTTCAAGATAAGCCTGTAGCCGTGGGTCTCCGGGGCTTCTCTCAACGATCTCCCTGAGCCGTTCAGCCATCCTCTTCACGCTCCTCTGTTCGCTCCGCAGCTCTTCACCTACCCTAGGCCTCTCCATGAGCATCGCGTCGAGGAGTATCCTCGCCCTCAGATAGCTGATGTCGCTGTCCTTCGATAGACCCACGATCGAGACGGCCCCCCTCCGGGCGAGCCTCAGGCATTTCGTCAAGGCCTTAACGTATCTTTGGAGTATCCCCTCCATCGCCTCGAGGCGAGGAATATGATGGATAAACCTGAGGTATAGGCTTCCATCGTATAGGGCGAAGACCCTTTCGAACTCCCTCTCAGCCTCCTCCACGGCCCTATTGAGGATTTCAAGCTCCAAGGCCTTCATGAAGTACGGGCGACCCTTAAGCCTCCAGCCTATGTTAACCGCGACCCCCGGTATACTCCTAACCTCACCCTCCTCGGAGTATATGTGGGCTATCGCCCTAGCCGTCCAGACGGTTAGTCCCCCGGAAAAGGTTGACTCGCTGATGCTTCCATCGCAGGCTACCACCACCCCATCGGGCTTCACGGAGCTGGCCAGTCTCCTCCACTTAGAGAGGTAGAGCTCCCTAGACCACCTGCTTACGGGCTTAGGCGGCGTGAGAACGTCGAGGGATCCCCGGAGCTCCTCCGTGAACGCTGAGAAGAAAGCCTCCTCCATACAGCCTCCCCCATGGAACCTTCATGGTATGCACTTATTAAACCTCTATCCAATAACGATTAGATTAAAAGTGATGCTAGACGATGAATGTAATCCGCTCATGCTTAGAGCCCCTAGGGATGGCCGATATCTGGGATGTACCGGTGGACCGGGCAGGAACGAATGATTGGAAGCGGCTCCTTCAGCGTCTTGGATGGCCCACAGGTATTATATAGAGGGGCTCCTCCTCCACTGGAAGGTTCAGGACGCCCTGAACCTCCTCGTCGCCGAAAGCGCCGACCACGACTACCCCCAAGCCTAAGGCCGTGCCCTGCAGGTATACGTTCTCTCCTACATGGCCTGCCTCCATATGGACGTAGCGTATCCCCCTATCCCCGTATCTCTTGGTGGTACGCTCATAAACCGCGGCTACTACCAAGTCCACGGGTGCAGCTGCTATCCACGCCTGCTCTAAGGCAGCCTTGGAGAGGGCCCTACGATGATCCCCCGCCTTGACCAGCCTTAAACCATGATCTCTAGGATCGTAATGGTATACTCCAGCCTCCAGACCGGTGACGCCCCCCTCCCCCACGACGATGTAGACCTCTAATGGGTAGGTGGCCCCCGCGCTGGGGGCAGCCCTCAAACCCCACCTGGGATCGGTTATACCCTGGGCAGCCCAAAGTATCTGGGACAACTCCCCCATTGAAAGCGGTTCACCGGAATATTCCCTTATGGACCGCCTCCGCGCAATCGCCTCCTCCACCGACATGGAGCCCACAGTCCTAGGAGCAGGCAGCGGAACAACCCCCTCCTTTAAGCCGGTTGGAGCAGGCTGCTCCATAAAGGAGACGTGGTAGAGCCCTGAAAAATATGAGGCCAACAGCACCGCGAACAGCCCTAAAGCAACCCCTGAGGCGAGTATAAGCCTAAGCCTACTCCGATAAGCCACCATGATTATACACCATAAAACCCTACTCGGCCTAGCTATTTATAATTATTAATTAAATTATTAATTAAAAAAGGTAATTAATGTTGGGATTTCAGAGACGCATCTCCCAGATATAAATCTCCTGAAACATGGGGCGATGTGGGGGAGCTGGATGAGGCTTCTCATGGATCCCCTTTTTCGCCTGTCATCCTCGACGAGGATTTTTAGCGATGTCCACATATGGGGGATCCATCGCAAAGATACGGGATGATCCCACGGGGCCCCAGCCATTCCACGTGTAAAACGGAGTGGTCCATGGGCCCCCAACCCTCTGGCTAAGACTCGATGGAGCGGAAACATCCCGGGGGGGAGCTGAGCCTATTGAGGGTGGCTGCATCGAATCGGTTTCGAAGCCTTCTCTAGAGCCGATGTGGTAGACGTGTGTAGATCTGAGCCCTCATCTCATTTAGAAAGGTTCACATTTAGAAAGGTTCAAATCCTTCCCTTTCCAGCATCTAATGGGTGAATGGGAGGTTGCCTTACTATTGTCTGGAGTGTGGGGGAGACCTGGCATACGACCCGGTTTTGAGGCAGTATACCTGTAAGAGCTGCGGTTTAACGTTCACTTTGCAGCAGCTTTTGGAGGCCAGGGATAGATCCAGCGAGCCTAGGGAGGATCTACGTAGGAAGCGTCAAAAGGAATATTTGGATTGGTGGCTTTCCAAGAAGTAGCCTAGGCTGAGCTGATGGGAGATCCGCTGAGGGGCTGCTCAGACACCCGGGTTTCCGGTCACCCATCAACTTCTAGCCTGCTCTTCACGGCAGCCCCTTTAAAATAACTTTTAAGATAATTATAGAATTTTCTATCGCCCAGGTGGGGGCTGAAGCCTTAGGAGGCGGATCCTTGAACGTCGTATTCATCGTCGGGATGGCTGGGACGGGTAAATCCTCGCTTATAGGGGCCTTCAGGGACTGGCTTAGACTTAGGGAAGTTAACGTTTTAGCGTTAAACCTGGATCCCGGCGCCCTCTCCACGCCTTATAATCCGGATGTGGATGTGAGGTCGATGGTGGACGTGTATCAGCTGATGGAGAGGTATGAGCTTGGACCTAACGGAGCCCTCATCATGGCTGCGGACCTGATAGCGGATCATCTAGAGGAGATTACGGCCATCCTAGAGGAGTCCACTCCCGACTTCCTCCTCGTCGATACGCCTGGACAGATAGAGTTATTCGCTTTCAGGGAGAGTGGACCATTCATAGTTAACAATATGCCCGGGGAGAAGGCTGTGGTATACCTGATGGACGCCCCATTCTCCAGGAACCCTTTAAACTTCGTCTCAAACCTTTTCTTGGCCGCCGCGGTGTATCATAGATTGCTGAAACCCCAGGTCTACGCCCTATCCAAGAGCGATATGATAGCCGAAGGCGAGGTGGAGAGGATAATATTATGGACGCAGGACCTCGACGCGTTAGCACAGGACCTGGAATCTAAGGCTCCAATCCAATCCATGGTGATGCGGGAGATAGCGGAGACATTGGAGAGGACTGGGCTGATAACCGAACCTATACCAACCTCCTCGAAGAACATGGAGGGATTCACAGAGCTTTCCGCAGCCATTGCGAGGACGCTTGCCAGGGGGGAAGAGGCCGAAGATTGATTAAGCTTTTAAACGGGGCTGCAAGCCTTTATAAATGAAATGGGATGGAGACAGGTCGGAGAAAATCCGAGTAGGTAATATAATAAAAATAAATGGATGGCTTCGTTAAATTTAATATTCATCCAGCTGTAAAGGCTCTAGGGGAGAGAGCTCGGGGAAATGTCGAGCAAGACTGGTGGGGACGAGGCGGATATCGAGAGATTATACGAGGAGATCTCATATCTAAGGTCTGAGAGGGAACGCCTGTCAAGCGAGGTGGAGCATCTCCTGGAGGAGAGGAACAGATACAATGAGGAGTTCAAGAGGGGGAGGGACCTCGTAAAGGAGCTGAAGCAGAAGAGGGACGCGGTGAACTCCAGGGTTCAAGAGCTTAAAAGGAAGAGGGATGAGGCTCGGAGGGAGGCATCCCTTAAACGGCAGGAGATCAGGGAGGTGACCAGCCAGCTCTCCCAGATCAAGTTGAACCCTAAGGGGAAGAGTCGAGAGACGGCGGCCGAGCTTGAACGACTGGAATGGAAGATTCAGACGACGAGTATGAGGCCGGAGGAGGAGCGCGCCCTGATATCGAGGATAGCTGAGCTGGAGGAGAGGCTTCGGCTCCAGGAGAGGGTGGAAAACCTGAGGATGCGCCTCAGAGAATTAAGGAAGAGCGTGAAGGAGCTGGATGAGAGGGGCGACTCCCTCCATGAGGAATTGATGAAAACCGTGGAGGAGAGCGAATCTTACCATGGCGAGATGATGAAGCTCGTAGAGGAGTCCTCAAAGATAAAGAGTAAGGCAGACGAAGCCCATAAGAAATTCGTGGAGGCTAAGAACGCCCTGAGAAATATTCAGGACAGGTATGTAGCCCTCCTTGCAACGGTTAAGTCGCTGAAGAAGAGGGAGGCTGAGGCTAGGAGGAAGGGGAAGGAGGAGAAATTGGAGGAGTTGAGGAGGAGGCTGGAATCGGAGGCCGAGGAGAAACTTAGGAGGGGGGCAAAATTATCCTTCGACGAATTCAAAATCCTAGTGGAGAAAGGGAAGATATAAGGGTGATTCCCGATCCATCGGAATCCCCATAGGTGAAACCCTATGAAGGAGAGGATTGCGATCATAGGAGGTACAGGCCTGGAGAGGATGCTTGAGACCTCGTCGAGGGTTGAGGTGGTAACCCCTTACGGCCCCTCCCAGCCGATATACTCAGCACGGATAGGCGGCTTCCCAGTTAAGTTCATGCATAGGCATGGACCGGGACATGAGATCCCCCCTCACATGGTGAATTATAGGGCTAACATCTGGGCCTTAAAGAGGATGGGTGTGGAGAGGATACTCGCCACGAACGCGGTTGGAGCCATAAACCCAGGGTATACTCCAGGCGACTTGGTGATACCCCATGACATAATAGACCTGACGCGGGGGAGGAGCTCATCCTTCTACGATGGCCCCCCCGTCCATCATGTGGATTTCTCCCAGCCGTACTGTCCCGAGCTCAGGGATTCCCTGATAAGGGCTAAGGAATCGATTCAACGTAGAGTATGGGGTGAAGGGGTATACGCCTGCACTGAAGGGCCGAGGTTTGAGACTCCAGCTGAGATCAAGGCCATAGCCAAACTTGGAGGCGACATCGTAGGTATGACCGGGGCGCCTGAGGCTTTCCTGGCTAGGGAGGTGGAGCTCTGCTACGCGGCCATATGCTACGTCTCCAACATGGCAGCCGGCCTCCAAGAGAGGCTTACAACGGAAGAGGTGGTTAAGATCGGGGAGGAAGTCACATACGACGTATATAAGCTGATCTTGGAGGCTGTGAGGCTGATCCCCGAGGAGAGGGGGTGCCCCTGTAAATCGGCTTTGGGAAGCGCTAGGATCGAAGGGGTGAAGTGAATTGCTTAGAAGGCTCCTCCAGATACTCGGGGTTTATAAGCTCTATGAGAAGTGGCTTCTAAACCAGGTGAGGTCGAGGGAGAGGCCTCAACATATCGCGGTTATACTCGACGGGAATAGGAGGTGGGCTTCGAGGAGGGCCCTTCCATCCATAATAGGCCATAGGGAGGGGGCTAGGAGGGCGGAGGACTTCCTGGAATGGTGCCTTGATCTGGATATTAAAACTGTGACCGTTTACGCCTTCTCCACCGAAAACTTCAACAGGACTGAAGAGGAGATTGCTGGCGTGCTCAAAGTCGTGGAGGAGCAGGTTAGAAAACTCAGGGGGGATCCCCGTATCCACAGGAGCCGGGTGAAGGTTAAAGCTTTAGGCCGGCTTGAGGTGCTCCCTGAATCCCTAAGGGAGGCCCTGAGGGAGGTTGAGGATCTCACCAGCGGATACGACGGCCATTTCCTAAATATAGCTGTGGCCTACGGTGGAAGGGCGGAGATAATCGATGCGGTTAGAAAGATCGTTGAGGACGTCTCAGAGGGGAGGCTGTCCCCCGCCGACATAGATGAATCCCTCTTCAACAAGTATCTCTACACCGCTCATCTACCCAATCCTTATCCAGACTTGATCATAAGGACCTCCGGGGAGGAGAGGCTCTCGGGCTTCCTCCTCTGGCAGTCAGCCTACAGCGAGTTCTTCTTCCTCGACGTATACTGGCCTGATCTAAGGAAGATAGACCTCCTCAGGGCCATCAGGACTTATCAGCAGCGGAGTAGGCGTTTCGGAGCCTAGCCGCAGTACAAGTTTTAAATCTCCCGTATGGAACCTGATGGATATGCCGCATGGAATTGAAAACGTTATTTTAAAAAGCTCTTGAAGGGCCTCCCTTAAATCTAATCTAGAGCCTACCTTAAATCACTTAACGTATTGGAAGCAGAGCCTGGAAGGATGGGGATAGTGGTCTATATTAAACGTATAGAGGTTAGGGGTTTCAAGACTTTTCGTAGGAGGACTTCCATAGATCTGGAGCCTGGGCTCACCGTGATAACGGGCCCGAATGGAAGCGGGAAATCGAATATAATAGATGCTGTAAAGTTTGCTTTAGGGGAGTTAAGTCCTAAGGGGCTTAGGGGAGGGGCCTTCGAGGATCTCATCTCAAAGTCCTCAGTGGACTCAGCCAAGTCAGCCTATGTCGCTTTAAGGTTTGAGAATAGGGATAGGAGGATACCCGTCGACTCGGATTACGTGACCATATCGAGGGAGTTCGCGAGGGGTGGGGAGGGTATATACCGGATAAACGGTAGGAGGGTTTCGAGGAGGCAGGTGAACGACGCCTTATCCTCGGCCGGCCTCACCCTCTCAGGCCTCAACATAGTCCCCCAGCATACTGTGACGAGGCTCGCCGATACCACACCTGAGGAGAGGAGGAAGATTATAGAGGAGATGATCGGGATAGGCATCTACGACTCCAAGAAGGCTGAAGCCCTAACCCAGCTGCACCAGGCCGATATAAACGTTAAAATAGCCTCGGCGAGGGTTGAAGAGGTTAAGAGGCGGGTCACATCCCTGGAGGAGGAACGAAATAAGCTGCTGAGAAGCCGCCTGATACACGGTGAATTAAAAAGTTTTAAGGCTCAGATGATATCCGCGAAGATCTCAAGGCTGGAGGCCGAATCCGAGGAGCTGAGAAGATACAGGGAGGAGCTTGCGGGGAAACTCTCGGAGCTGAGGAACCGTAGAGGCCTCCTCCATGAGGAACTTGAGCGTCTAAAAGCGGAGAGACAGAGGTTAGAGGGAGAGATCGCGGAGAAGCAGGCGCACAGCTTCCAGGAGGTGAACGAGAAGTTAAGGGAGGCTTTAACCCTAAAGGCTGAGCTATCCGCTAAGCTGGAGGCGGCCAATCGAACCATAGAGTATCTGACGGGGCAGCGGATAAGCCTGACCTCCGACGTGTCGACTTTAGAAGGCGAGATCTCCAGGATCGACGAGAAGATGATGGCCCTTCAACGGAGAAGAAGGGAGTTATCGGAGAGGCTGAGTGAACTGGAAGAGAAACGCTCGGAGATCCTGCTTACACTCTCAAAGTTAAGGAGGGATTATTCGAATAGTCTACCGGAGTTAGATTCGGTGAATAGGCGGATAGACGAGGTTACAGGGAGATTAACGGTAGAAGATTCGAACCTGAAAAACCTGAGGTATAGGATCCAGATCTTATCCGATGAAGCGGCCAGATTGGAGGCTCATAGGGAAGATGTGAAGAGGGCTCTGGAGGAGGTTTCCGAGAGGATCTCTGAGAAAGAGGAGGCTATCAGGGAGGCGGAGAAGCGTTTAGGGGAGGCCTCGGCGAAGGCCCTGGAGCTGGAGAGGCTGAGGGGTAGGAGGAGGCAAATCCTAGAGAGGGCTTTAGGGGTAGCTGAGAAGGCGAGGAAGGCGTTAACGGGATTAGTGGAAGCGCCTAGGGGCGGTATGGAGGAGGCTGAGCAGCTGTTGAAGGCCGCAGCCGCCGGGTCTTTGAAGGGTATTATAGGCAGGCTGAGGGATCACGTGGATATCCCGGATGTCTACGCTGCCGCCTTAGAATCCGCGGCTGAGGGGTGGCTGGACGCCATAGTCACGGAAAACATTGAAGACTCGCTGAGCTGCCTCAAACTTGCCAGGAGGCTGGGGTTAGGCCCGGTCAGGGTGATACCATTATCAGGGGTCTCAAGGGTTAGGGAGGTGGAGGCGCCGCAGGGGACCGAGGCGGTTAAGGCGGTAGACCTGGTGGAGGCCCCGGATAGGCTGAGGCCAGCCCTCCTCTACGTCCTAGGGGACACGCTGGTATCCCAGAGCAGGAAGGAGGCTTTCCTCCTCTCCCTCCAGGGGATAAGGGCTGTATCCATCCAGGGAGACCTCTTCGAGCCGGATGGGGGATTCAAGACGGGGGATTACAGGAGTATACGTGGATGGATGCCGGAAACAGGGAGCCTTAGAAGCCTAGTTGAGAGGCTTGAGTCGGGAATAGAGAAAGGCAGGGAAGAGCTTAGGAGCATAGAATTGGATATTGAAGCGTTAAGGCTTGAGGCTTTAAAGCTTGAGGGGGAGTTGACCGTAAGGAGGAGGGAGGTTGAAGGCCTTAAAGATGAACGTGGAAGGATTATGAGGGAACTAACGGATTTAGAGGCTTCCATAGGCGAGGTCCATAGGCAGAAGAGGCTATGCGTGGAAGAGGAGGGTGAGAGCAGCGTAAGGGTTGAAGAGTTGAGGAGGGAGCTCGGCTCCCTTACCGGGATGAGGGACTCCCTGATGGAGAGGATTCAGCCCATACCCTTGGAAGGCCCCGAGGCGGAGCTATCGAAGGTAGAGGCTGAGCTGGCCGAGGTGAGGGGTGACCTCGCCGAGGCGGAGGCGGAGCTCTCAAGCTTGAAATCCTCGAGGGAGGCGCTCTCAGCCAATATTAGGAGGATGCTGGAGCGGAAGGCCGAGATCGAGGAGAGGATAAGAGAGGAAGACCTTTCAGCGGCGAAGCTGCGAAGCCTCGCGGAGGCCAACCTTAAGGAGCTTGAGAGGCTTGAGGACCTCATGAAGCGGGTATCCTCATCGATGGATAGGTTGAGGGAGGAATTGAAAAGGGTTGAGGAAGGAATCAGCGCGGCGACAAGGGAGCTGGAATACATCTACGGTGAATATGATAAGGCCTCATCGAAGTATGAGGAGCTCTCATCGTCGCTTAGGAGCATGGAGGTTGAGAGGGCTGTCCTCCTAAGGGACCTCAACGCCCTAGGATACGAGGCTCCCCCACGATTAGAGTATGAGGAGTCGGATCTTGAGGATGTGAGGAGTCTCCTGGAGGAGGAGCTTGAGGGGTTAGGGGCCGTGAACGAGCTGGCATCCCAGCAATACGGGGAATACGCCTCAAACTATAAGGGGCTCTCGTTAAAGATAAACGAGCTTGAGGAGGAGAGGCTTACGATAATCAGGTTCATGGATGAGCTTGAGGGCCGTAAGAGAGACTCCTTCATGCAGGCCTTCAATATGATAGATAAGGCCTTCAGAGCGATATTCTCAAGGCTTACGGGGGGCGGCTCGGGGAGGCTCCTCCTCGAGAACCCGGATAACCCGTTTGAAGGGGGATTGGAGGTGATCCTGGCCTTCCCCGGGAAGGCTGAGTTTTCGATAAGCGGCGCGAGCGGAGGAGAGAAGTCGGTGGCAACCGTATGCTTCATACTTGCATTGCAGGAGATCAATCCTATGCCCTTCTACATGTTCGATGAGATAGACGCCCATCTGGATGCATGGAACTCCCAGCGCCTAGCGGAGCTCTTGAAGGAGCGGTCTAAGGGATCCCAGTTCATAGTCATCTCCCTTAAAGACTCCACCGTAGCCCAGGCGGACAGGGTCTACGGGGTCTACATCGAGAAGGGCTACTCCAGGATTGTGCCCCTGCCGAGGGGGGAGGTGGCTGCTTGACGGAGAAGCCCTTCTGGCTGAACCCTCCATACGTGATATTGTTCGATCTTCTCCGCCTCCATAAGATTAGGCCGTGGAGCATAAAGCTGGCGGGCATACTCGATTCGTTCCTGAGGGAGATAAGGGAGAAGGGATACGTCGACTTCTCAGCATCGGGGACGGCCCTCCTCTCATCCTCGATGATCCACAGGATGAAATCCGAGCTCCTCCTAAAATTGGAGGAGCCCCCTAAGGGTAAGGGGGAACCCCTAAAGGAGTTTATTCCTCCGCCGCTGCCCATATCCTTCAGGTTCGAGTATACTCTAACCTCCGTATCGGATATCCTGGACGCCCTATTGTCCGCCTTGGAGAAGGAGCGTAAGCTTATGGGGGAGGGGCGGGGGATAAGGCTCCTAGAGGCCCTCCAGGTTCCAACCCGCCAACCCGACGAGTTCCTCACCCATATAGAGGAGCATCTAGACAAGCTCTATTTAGAGCTGGTCAGAAGGTTTAACCTCACCGGGAGACCCGTCTCATTCGCCGAGTTGACCTCTCTGAAAACCCATATGGAGACGGTTAGAACCTTCATACTCCTAATATTCCTCGCCCATGGTGGTCGGATAGAGATAGCCGTTCTAGACGGTGACCTTTTAATCACGCCGCTCCAGGAGGAGTTCGATCTTGGATGAGAAGTCCATCGATGAAGGGGACGCCATGGCCGCTATGGAGGCTAGTTTATATGCGGCGGGCAGACCCCTCGGCTTGGAGGTGCTCTCATCCATAGCCGGCCTATCCATCGTGGAGGCTAAGAGGCTTATTAGGAGGCTCATGGAGAGGTATGAGGGTTCGGGGAGCGCCTTACAGATAGTGGAGTTAAGCGATGGAAGGTTCATGATGCAGCTTAGGGGCGAATATGTGCCTAGGGTGAGGAGGCTCGTAAACCGTCGGCTTCTCTCCAAGGGTCCCCTCAGAACCCTCGCCTTCATAGCCTATAGGCAGCCTGTAACCCAGGCTTACGTATCTAAGGTCAGGGGTAGACAGGCCTACAAGCATGTGAGGAAGCTGGTTGAGATGGGCCTGGTAAGCGAGGAGAGGCTTGGAAATACTAAGGTTTTGAGGACCACGGAGGCCTTCGCCGACTACTTCAATCTAAGCCGGAACATATCGGTTATGAAGCAGCAGCTTAAACGCCTCTTCGAAACGGCTTCTACGCAGAGCCGAAGCTAAACGTTTATAAGCCTTAAAGGGGGAGGACTCCCCGAAACCGCCTTCAAGCATACCGGTGAAGGGATGGTGAAGGTTGACCCAGTGGCATTGGAGCCTCGATAAACGGAGGAAATCCGGGGGGAAACGCAGGCCATACAGGGGTAAGAGGGCCTATGAGCGGGGCGGCCCCCCATCCGAGACGCGGCTCGGAGATAGACGTCTTAAAGTTAAGAGGGGGAGGGGTGGAAACGTTAAGCTGGCCCTCCTAGCCTGTAGGGAGGCGAACGTCATAGATCCCAGCTCTGGAAAGGCTCAGAAGGCTGAGATAAAGGACGTATTAGAGAACCCTGCAAACCGTGAATATCAGAAGAGGGAGGTTTTAACGAGGGGCGCCGTGATAGCCACAACCCTAGGCAAGGCCAGGGTTACGTCCCGCCCAGGCCAGGATGGAGTTATAAACGCCGTGCTCATAGAATCCTCTGGAGAACGTTAATTGGATAAGGGATTGGCCCAGGTGAGAAGGAGAGATAAGATAATTATATGGCCTGTATACGTGGACTCCTCGAAGACTCGGAGGGAGGGGAGGAGGATACCCCTTAGAATAGGGGTTAACTCCCCTAGATTATCTGAGCTCATCGAGGCGGCTGAGAGGCTAGGCTTGGAGCCTGAGCCGAACCCTGAAGCGGCTCATCCCCGAACCTGGTGGAACAAGACCGGATACATCCTAGTCAAAGGCAAGGAGGCGAAGTCCAAGATTCTCATAGGGCTAGCCTCGAAGATAAGGGAGATAAGGCTCAGCAGGGAAGCCCCCCTGAAGAAGAAGATGGACAAGGGGAGATGACCGGTTCACCGCATCCCAGGCGGGGGAAGCCTTAAGAGTTCCACATCGAGATATACGCGTGGAAACCGAACCCGCCCGGGCTGGACTGGACTGGGTAGGCGTAGCCTGGACGCGGAGGGTTTAGGGTGGATCCACCATGCCGTACGTAGAGGTGAAGGTGGAGGAGGCGGATGAGGTTACAGCGGCCTCCGTTAAGCATGTGAGGGTCAGGGGTTTAGAGTTTACGACCCCTGAGAAGATACCTTCCTCCCCTGAGGTCTCATCCCTTAGGGGCCTCGGGCTCGCCGTCCCAGATGGAATGCTTGGGAGGATAGTTGTGGCTGAACGTTTAGTATATCCGGATACGTTGAAGAGGCTTACCTCGGAGGATAAGTTCTTTAAGGGTTTTATTAGGCGGCTGGCAAGGGAGGTCTCAAGGGATGAGGACCTCCTATTGGTTTATCTATGCTTTAAGGGGGGTGCAAGGGTTGAGGACAGCCATCAGCTTCGAACCCTCCTGGATCTACAGTTTTTAGCCGGAGCCGACCTGATAACCGTGCAGCAGCCTTACGGCTCCACTTGGAGGGAGTTCCGGTCGAGCCTATCCTACGCTGAGGGTTGGAGGGGGGAGAGGGGGGTCGAGGCGCCTCTGATGCCCGTGCTGAACATGGAGGATCCCGGCGATCTCAGGGATGGGGTTAAGGAGTTGAAGGATAGGGGTTACCCCGTCCTAGGCTTGGATCTAAAGGGGTCTTTCCCCTACATGGCTTTGAGGGTATTGGAGGCCCTCTCGGATACGCTTGGGGATACGTGGATCCACGGTTTTCAGACTCCCCCGAAGGTTAGGTTGGGGAGGGGATTCCACGCCTGCGCGGAGGGGATGATCCTACCCAGCTTCGGCGTCGACACCTTCTCCAGGTGGATTACGCCTCCCCCTCCCGAGCCTCTGACCAAGGATAAGATAAACGTGTTCGATAGGGTGGGATGGGGTTTCATGAAGAGGAGTGAATGGATTAGGGAGAGGGGATACTCCATGGGATGCGACTGCACCGTCTGTAGGGGCGGGGACCTAACATCCTTCTTCGAGGGAACCGTTGAGACGGCCCTGCGGAGGGGTAAGGTTCACGATCATTTAGCTCAGTCCTCGGAGCTCCATTCGGTGAGGGAGAGCGTGAAGGGCGATGGGTTCCATAAGCTCCTCAGGGAGAAGGAGTTTCCTAAGCGGTTGCTCTCCTCTCTTGAGAAGCCCCAAGGATGAGCGTCATCAAATCCTTCAGGTCTACCTCGGCGAGGGCCCTCCATCCCAGGGATATCATACCCTCCTCATCCTCCTCCAGGTACCCCGACTTGACGAACGCATCTATGAGGTTTAGGCTCCTCCACCTGCCGGTCTTCCTGGATATAAGCTCCTCTAGATCCCTGCGGTTGCTCCTCCCCTGCTTCGATACTATGTCGGCTATGGCTGCGGCTAAAGCGGCTAGGTTATCTATCCTCCATCCGCACAGTTTGGCTTGACTCCTCGTAAGGGGGTCCTTAACCCTTATGAGGTACCGGATATCCCCGTCTTCTAAGCGTAATTTATAGAGTTCGAGGCCGAGCTCAGAGAGGACCTCGCTCAGCCTGTCCAGGATCTTCTCATGGCCCTTGCCTAAGGCAGCCTTCAACTCCCATTCCCTGGCGCCGGGCATCCTCCCCCTCCTATACATGAGGAGGACTGCAGCCCTCCTCACCTTATCGGCGAAACCCTCCACCTCAGCCGTCGAGTTTATTCACCTCCAACCTCCACGGGTATGGTTATGCTTTCAACCTCACCCCTGTAACCTTTAGGGGGGATCCAGAGCCACAGGTTTCCATCCGCATCCCTTTTCATGGAGGCCTCACCGGATGTTAGTAGGAAGCTGACTAGGTAGATCCTGTCTAGGATCTCGACTCGCCCATGCGCAGTGGATCGGATGAAACTCCAGTATTCCACGGGTCCCTTAATGCAGGCCCCTCTGAGCTCCACCTCTATCTCCTTCAGCTTTTCATGGAAGCCCTCCCGCTCCGCGATGCCCATGGCCTCCAGTTCAGCCGTGGAGAGGCTCCGCGGCCCACCTCCGAGGCTTATACTCCTTCTCCTCCAGGAGTAGGGGGTCATCCCATCCCAATAGGATAGGGCTTCCCGGATGATCGGGGCTGTAACCTGCTCCAACTCGATAACCGGGTGGAATGCCCTGAGGAATATCTCAGCCAGCTTAGCCGTGGCGAGGCGTTTAATCCTTGATGAGACGATCTCAGGATCCGCGTATAACCTGCTTGAACGGTAGAGGAGCTGGCTGTTCTGGAGGGCTAGAACCTTCGAGAGGCCTTTAAGGGCCTCGGCGTCCATGGAGTAGTCCTCGAGGCTCCTCCAGAGGGGATAATAGGTTCTCAAGGTTTGGACGGCGCCCCCTATGTCTATGAGGAAGGGGTTGAACCTCCTCTCCTCCACGGCTTTACACGCCTCTATGATCTCCCTAACCTCTCTACGCCCCTTGGATAAGCTAGGTTTCGAGCTGGCCTCCTGCAAATTCTACACCTTCCCCTGACTTCAATTCTTCAACCTGGGATAATCCCGAGACCTTCTGGACGACGAGGATGTGGACGGGCTCATCCAGTATCCGGAGGGTTCCAGGGGTTATCGCCAGGTATTGGGTGCCCGGCATGTTCTTGGAGCTGGATATTATCAGCCGGGTGACGGCCTCCCTGTTCCTAGGATCCATGTGGACGTCGAATTCATCGATGGCCCTGAAGGGGGACCTTATCTTCTGCTGGAGGGCTAATAGGAAGGCGACGAGGGCTACACTCCTCTCCCCTCCGCTCTGGGATAGGGAGTCCAGGGGCCTCGGGTTAGGGGAGCCGAAGGCCGCCGATATCTCCAAGCCGGCCTTCTCAACGTCCTCAGCATCCCTGAGGCTTATCGAGCCTACACCCCCTACGGTTCCAAGTATCGCGTTGAAGCTCTCATTCAACTCCTCCAGGTAGGCTTGGACCACCCTCCTCCACTCCCTCATCCTCCCCTCCAGCTCCCTTAGGAGCTGCCTCCTGGCTGAGGCGACCTCCTCAGCCTTCCTCTTCAAGTCCTCTAAAGTCCCCGTGTAGGAGAGGTAGACCTCCTCCACATCATCGCTTACATCTTTGAGGGGTTTCAGCTCCGCCTCCACGGCGCCTATCTCCGAGGCTAACTCTAAGGCTTTCCTCAACGTGGATGGCCTCGGGCCTAGGCGGCCCGCCTCCCTCCTCAAATCTTCGACTTCGGCTTCAAGGATCCTCGTCTGAGCCTCCAAGACTCTACGCCTCTCCAAGGCGTCTTCGAGGCCCATCCTGGAGACCGCCCTCTCCACCTCGGATTTAACCCATTCCTCGGCTTTGAGGGAGAGCTCCCTCCTATAAGCCTGGATCCCGCCGGGCGGCACCCTCTCCATCATTTCCAGGGCCTCCTGGAAGCTGGATTTAGCCGATAAAGCCTCCACCTCAGCGGCTTCAAGGCTCCTCCTGAGCTTAAGGATCTCATCGTCGATCTCGCCGAGCCTCGCCTTAGCCTTCAATATCTGCTCCTCCCTCCTTGAGATGCGGCTCCAAGCCATCTCAGCGTTCAATTCTCGAAGCCTGGATTCGAGGAGCCTCCTCCTCTTAAGCTTCTCATATTCCCTCCTCCAATAGTCGTGGGCGTCCAATGTAGCGTTGAGGGAGTCCAGTATTCTACGCTCCTCCACCATGGCCTCCTTAAGCCTCCACTCCGCCTCGGCCAGGTCGCTCCTATAGGATTGGAAGCCCGCAGCCTCCTCCAGCATCCGAAGCTTCTCCTGGGCGCTGGTGGAGCTGAATTTAACGACCATAAGCTGATGCATTATAAGGAGCATGTTCTCAGGGTCAACCCCTATCGAGTTGAAGGCCGCCTGAACCTCCCTCTTAGGGGTTATCCGATCCTCTAGGAGGTAGTAGTATTCGCCGTCCCTTCTAAGAACCCTCCCCACCCTGACGGTTTCCCCCCTTATATTCTTGAAGGGCCTCCCCCACTTCTCCGTATTATCTATGATGAGGGATATGGAGGCCTCATCCTCACCCCACCTTATGAGTTCGCTGAGCCTCCTCCCCCTCTCCGTGTAGGAGAGGCCTAGTACGAGGGATATCGCCAATAGTATGGAGGATTTACCTGCCCCGTTCGGGCCTAGGATCAGGTTCAACCCCGGCTTTAAGGGTATGTAAGCATCCTTGTAGGACATGAAGTTGGTTAATTGTAGGCCTCTTATCGTGGCTATCACCTCGAGCGGGGATGGATCCCGGGGCTTAAACCATCATAGGCAAAGGGTTAAACTAACTAATATATATTGGTTGATGGCTTAAAACTGGTAAGGTATCCATCGGGATGAGGCTGGATTAATCCGGTTTAGGCGGGTGGACGGGATATGCCGCGTGGAAGCCGTGAAGGGGAGAGCATACTGAGGAGGATGAGGAGGATGATCGAGCTCATGGAGGAGTACGATGGAAGGGTTAAGTTATGTCCGAGCTGCGGCGAAGCTAACCCTGAGGACTCCAGGTTCTGCGACAGATGCGGGGCAGGCTTCCCCGCTGAGAAGCCCAGCGTCAAAGTTAAGCGTATAATGGATGAGGTGTGAGCGCCACGCCTCCCCGTCTGATCATAGTTAAGGTCGGGGGCTCCGTCATAACGAGGAAGGATTTGGAGGCCACCCCTAAACTGGAGAACATGGCTAGGATCGCAGGGGAGATCTCGGAGGTCGGGGAGAGGCTCATCCTCATCCATGGAGCCGGCTCCTACGGCCACCCCATAGCCGCGAGATATGGGCTGGATCAGGGGTTCACCGGGGATAGGCAGCTGGCCGGCGTAGCCGAGCTTAAGGCTAAGCTGGCTGAGTTGAGCAGCCTCTTCCTCGAAGCCCTCCACCGGAGGGGTGTAGCCGCATATCCGTTGAACCCGGGCAGCATAATAACCGCCGATAAGGGTAGGATAGCCCGCATGGGGGTGGGGGCGCTGAGGCGCCTCCTAAATTTAGGTTTCACCCCCGTCCTCCACGGGGACCTCGTCCTAGACTTGACAAGGGGCTTCTCCATAGTATCAGGGGATCAGATAACCTCCTATCTCGCCGTGAGGCTTAGGCCCTCCATCGTCGTATTCGGCTGCGACGTGGACGGGGTCTACACGGCGGATCCCAAGAGGGATAGGGATGCGAGGCTTATAGCCTCCCTGAAGGCTGGAGACGTGGAGACGGTCAGCGGCTTAGAAGGCTCAGCCCATGGGATAAGAGATGTAACGGGCGGGTTCACAGGTAAGCTCAGGGAGGCCGCCCTCATAGCCGGTTCAGGCATACCCGTAGCCATCGTAAACCTGGAGGTGGAGGGGAGGCTCCTCAAGGTTATTAGGGGGGAGGAGGTTAAATGCACATTGATAACCCCTTAAGGCAGGGTCAAAAAAGAGGGGTTTAAGGGGAGACCGGGATTGTCCCTGGAGGAGATCCTCTCGATAGGAAGATCGGTGGATCCCATCATCCGCGAATACCTGGTCAGGGGGGCCAGCGACCCCTTCAAGCCTATACTCCTCCACCAGTTTATGGCGGGTGGGAAGAGGGTGAGGGCGGCCCTCGCCATCCTCAGCTGCGAGGCCTCAGGCGGCTCGAGGAGCACCGGGTTGAACGGCGCCGCCGTCGTGGAGTTGATCCATAATTATAGCCTCCTAGTGGACGATATAATCGATAAGGGTGAGGTTAGGAGGGGCCTCCCCACGACGAGGAGGCTCTACTCGGATGCCATGGCCCTCCTCGCGGCCATGTCCTACAGGGAGAGCCTCGACGAGTTGGCTGAGGTCTGCCGGAACCCCCGGGAGGTCAGGAGGCTCATAAACTCGACGATCAGGGATTTAATAGAAGGGGAAAGGCTTGACATCCTCATGGAGCAGGCGGGGCGGGGAGGATACCTGGAGGAGAAAAGGCTTAGAGAGGTAGGCATAGGGGACTACATGAACATGATAGGGAAGAAGACGGGCGCCCTCATCAGGATGTCATGTGAGATAGGATGCGTTGAGGCTGGAGCCCCCATGGATCTAAGGATGGCCTTGTCCAGTTACGGCTGGAACATCGGCTTAGCCTTCCAGGTGGTGGACGACTTCCTCGACATCTACGGGATGGAGACGGGTAAGGCGAGGGGAAAAGACATCATGGAGCATAAGCTCGGGAACATAGCCGTCCTCTACGCTTTGGAGGCCCTCCCTGAAGAGTTTAAGGGGAGGCTCCTATCGATCCTCAGGATGGAAGAGGTCTCCCAGGAAGGATTGGCTGAAGCCTTCAAGCTTATAGACATGACGGATGCCAGGGATAGATGCAGGAGCCTCGCCTTCCAACTGGTGGAGGAGGGTAAGAGGAGCCTCTCCCCCCTCCCCGAGACGGAGGCGAAGCGGAGCCTCATGGAGTTAGCCGACTTCATAGCCAATAGAACCTACTAGGAAAGCCCGGGTTGAAACCCTGAAGGGTTTCCAGCCTAATTCAAACTAAAGATGAGAATTACTTTATTAAAAGGAAGGATATAGGCCGGATAGACGTTGAAACCCGTAATTTAAAGAGTTGGACGCGTAAAACGCGTTTGGGGTTACAGCATACCATTTACGGCGGTCCACCGATCTTCCGTCTAATCGATCCTGTAAACCCTTTATCCAATGTAAGTTGGGCTGTATCAGGGTTTCATGGACTTACAGGGCTTAGGCGAAGCCTATAAATACTGATATATGGTTAGATTAAGCCTTAACGGTTGACTGTGGAGTGGAGTTGTTTGGATCGGGAAGCGGCGGATCCGGCCGCCCTAGGCTTCGGAGGCCTCGCCCTGAACACCTTCCTGTTCAGCATGGTGAACGCAGGGATGATCCCCGCTGAGAGCCTCGGAGCGATCCTTTGCATGGCCTTCTCCTATGGGGGTTTAGCCCAGTTCACGGCGGGGATGTGGGATCTCAGGCGGGGCAGCGTCTTCGGGGGAACCTTCTTCAGCAGCATAGGAGCCTTCTGGATGGGCCTGGCGGCGACGCTTATCCTCCAGGATAGGGGTATCCTACCCGTTATCCCGGCCGTGGGTATGGCCGTCCTCTACACGGCCTGGGGCATCTTCACCGGCTACGCCTCGGCGGCGGCGGTGAAGACGTCCAAGGCTGCAACCATCGTCCTCGCCACGTTGACGATGCTCCTCTTCCTCCTAGCCGCAGGGGAGTTCAATCCCATGATCCGGGTGATAGCCGGCTACGAGGGGATAATATCCGGTTTGACAGCCTGGTACACCTCGGCGGGAACCCTGATAAACGCGGTGCACGGTAGGGAGCTGATACCCCTGGGAGCCGCCGGGGAATAATGGGATAGAGGCTTAAAGGATGAAGTAGAGGATTAGGGGATGAAAGACCTAAACCCTTTACTTCTCATATGCGGGGAAAATCTTTTTAGACTACGCCTAGTATAATGGGGGAGGCTGAGGGAGATTGAACCCTAGAGACCAGCCTAGGCTCCTCGATTGCACCGGCCTGTATTGTCCGATGCCTATAATTAAGGTTAGGGAGGCTTTAAACCAGCTCAGGAACGGCGAGATCCTGGAGGTCCTAGCCGACGACCCGGCAGCCGAGGAGGATATACCCAACCTGATAAGGAGGCTTAGACAGCAACTCATAAAGGTGGAGAAGGGCGGCGACGGGGTAACGAGGTTCCTCATAAAACGGGTGAGATAGCATCGGCGGAAACCTCGCACGCCTTTTAATCTTTTATTTTTAAACCCATCCCTACAAGGCCTGCAGCCAACGATAGATAGACGGGAGGAGGCGAACTGCCACTTCGCAGGGATGTTTAGAGATAAGGCTTCGCCCGTGCATGCCTGGGAGCATCCTCTTCCCCTGGGATGGATAGGATACGAGGAGCGCCTGTTTAGAGTCTTCTGGAGGGGTTCTTATGGGGATATTTGAATCCCCGGTTTATTTCACGGGCGCCTCTAAGCCTTTATAGCTTAGAAGTTTGAGGGCTCTCCTCATCTTCTCTTCGGCTTCCACGTTGAAATCCTTGGTCTCCAGTATCGTCTGGAGGAGCGTCCTCCTGGCGGCGGAGGCCTCAGGGTTTAGGCGTTGGATCTCCATTATGGATTCAAGGTTTCCACTTATCCTCCGGAGGAGCTTCAGGGTTGACTTGAAGCTTCTAGTGTAGAATCCAGGGTTTAAGGCTATGTTCCGAGACTCTAAATGGTCGATGAGGGCGGAGGCTAGGGAGAGGAGGGCGTAGTGATGTAGAACCTGGTAGGAGGCCATTATCATGTCATGTTCCCTGGGGGAGACCGTTGAGACTTCGAGGCCTCCACCCTTCAGGTCTTCTAGGAGGCGCTTCGAGAGGGGGCCGGGTTTAGCCTTCACGGCTATAAGGTTCTCCCCCTTATACCGTCTTATATTTGGGCCGAAGAGGGGGTGGAGGCTTAGATACTCAAGGCTTTCCGGCAGATTCCCCGTTATGGCTTCCACTATGGGGGTTTTAACGGCTGCCACGTCGACTAGGAGGCTTCCATCCCTCATGAGGGGTATGGCCTTCAAGGATACGGGGACGGTGGCCTCGACGGGGACTGAGATGAGGACTATGTCCATGGCTGGGATGGATTCGAACTCTACGGCTTCAACGTTCAGGCTTCCCGCGACCCTCCTGGCCTTGGAGGGTGTCCGGCTGCATATGTAGACGCTGTATTTGAGGTCTTTAAGCAGGCGGGTCAGGGCCCTTCCCATGAGGCCTGTACCCCCTACGACGGCTACCTTGCCCTTGGATATGATCCTAGAACCTTGAGCATTGTGCAAGCCTTCTCCAACTCCTTTAAGGCCTCTAGGCAGGGATCCTCCATTCGATGGCCTTCGAAGTCGCAGTAGAAGAGGTAGTCCCACGGCGTCATCCTGGCCGGCCTCGACTCTATCCTCGTGAGGTTTATGTTCCTGGATGCGAGGGGTTGGAGGGCTCTGTGAAGGGCACCCGGCCTATGGGGCACGGAGAATATTATGGAGGTCTTATCCCTTCCCGTGGGGGGATGATCCCCCCTGGAGATGACGAGGAACCTGGTGTAATTATTGGGGTTGGATTCTATACCCTTCGCTATGACATCCATATCGTATATTTGGGCGGCGAGCTCGGTTCCTATGGCGGCTGCGCCTTTAAGCCTTGAAGCCCTCCTGACGGCGGCCGCCGTGCTGGCCGATTCCATTATCCTAGCCTTTGGAAGGTTCTCCTCTAGGAAGGGCCTGCACTGGGCTAGGGCCTGGGGATGGGATAGGACCACCCGGATATCTTGGAGTCCCATGCCCGGCCTGGCTATGAGGTTATGCCTTATCCTAACTTCAACTTCACCGTAGACCATGCAGTCCGTCTCCAGGAGCATGTCCAAGACGATGTTCACGGATCCCTCGATGGAGTTCTCAACGGGGACTACGCCGTAGTCCACTTCACCCGTGGATACGAGGCGGAAGATATCCTTCACGTTATCCACCGCCGCATATATGGAGGGTTGACCCGTGAAGTATTTGCGGGCAGCCTCCTCGGAGAACGTTCCCCTAGGCCCGAGGTAGGCGACCCGGGTCTCCTCCCCTTGGACCCGACGGCAGAGGGCGAGTATGAGCCTGTAGATATCGGAGACCTCCAATGGGTCTAAGCCGTGACCCTCGGCTTGAACCCTGACCCTGGAGAGGACCTCCGCCTCCCTTTCACGATCCCATATGGGGATCCCGTGGATCCTCTTATACTCGCCTATCCTCCGGGCCGCCTCAACCCTTAAGGCTAGATCCTCAAGGATACGCTTATCCAACTCGTCTATTCGAGCCCTATACTCCTCCAGCTCATCCAATCCGGGGAACACCCCCTAAAACCCTAGGTATGATCCCGAGCCTTAACAGGTGATCGACAAGCACCACGGCCACCGTGGATTTGACCACTGGAACGGCCTTCGGCACTATACAGGGGTCGTGTCTACCCTTAACTTTGATCCTTCGAGGAGTCATAGACCTTAAATCCACGGACATCTGAGGCTTAGAGATGGAGGGCGTGGGCTTGAACGCGACCCTCACCTTCAGGGGCATCCCCGTGGTTAGGCCTCCCAGGATCCCACCGGCGTTGTTGGAGGCGGCGGCTATCCCTCCATCCTTTACCACGTATGGGTCGTTGAAATTTGATCCCCTCATACGGGAGGCTTCGAATCCCGAGCCGAACTCAACCCCTTTAACCCCGGGTATGCTGAAGAGGATCCTGGCCAGGTCGGAGTCTATGGAGTTGAATATTGGATCGCCGAGGCCTGGAGGCAGGCCTAGGGCCTGGGCCTCGACGACTCCTCCGACGCTGTCCCCATCCCCCGCAGCCTCCAATATCTTCTCCACCATGAGCTTGGAGGCTTCCAGGTCCCCGCATCTCACGGGGCTTAAGGCTATGTTCCTCCTCAACTCGTCCAGGGGCTTCTCCCCAGCCTTGACGCCGGCTATCTCAAACGTGTAGGCTAATACTTCAACGCCTATATGGCTTAGGAGTTTAAGGGCGATGGAGCCCGCCATTATGTAGGGGACGGTGATCCTCCCTGAGAAGGGGCCTCCACCCCTGAAGTCGTGGAAGCCCCCGTATCTCACGTAGGCGGGGTAGTCGGCGTGGCCGGGCCTCGGAATCCCCTCCAACTCCAGGTAGGGCTGGTCGTCCACATCCCTGTTCCAGACGAGGGCGCATATAGGGGCTCCCGTAGTCCTGCCCCGGAATATTCCTGAGAGCACCTCCACCCTATCCTCCTCCACCCGGCCTGATGAGAGGCCTGGAACCCCTGGTATGCGATCCTTTAGGGATTCCTCGAGATCCCTCTCGGAGACCTCTAGGCCGGCGGGGCAGCCGTCTAGGACCATGCCTACACAGCGGCCGTGGCTCTCCCCGAAGATGGTTAAGGCGAAGGCTGAGCCGATCGTGTTAGGAGGCATTTATCCTCGCACCTATCCTTAATAGATCCCGGTAGAAGTCTGGATAAGACTTTGAGACGCATCCAGGGTTCGATATGAGGCTCCTCCCCTCAGCCCCCAGGGCCGCTACGGTGCAGGCCATGGCTATCCGGTGGTCCCCATGGGGGTTATATGAGGCCCCCCTGAGGCGGGAACCCTTGACTATGAGCCTATCCTCCTCCACGGTTATGGATGCCCCGGCCTTCCTCAGCTCCCCGGCCACAGCCTCGACCCTATTGGATTCCTTAAATTTGAGGCGTCTAACCCCATGTATGACGGTTTCACCCTTAGCGTAGCATCCTAGGACAGCGACTATGGGGGCTAGATCCGGGGAATCCCGGAGATCGACCTCAATGCCCTCCATCTCCTGGACGTCGGATACAATCCTGACGGAAGACTCCTCCTGTTGGACGGTGACGTTCATATCCCTTAGGATCTCGAGGATGGCCATGTCCGCTTGGAGGAAGTCCCTGGCTAAACCCTCCACTATGACCTCTGAGGAGGTTACGGCCGCCGCGGAGAGGATGTATGCCGCGGAGGAGTAGTCGCCTGGAACCTCGACGCGGCTAGGCTTATAGGATTGGCCTGGGGAGACCGTGAAGCCCTCCATATCGCCTAGGACCTGGAAGTCTTCGACGCCGAACCTCTTCAGGTAGCTGAGGGTTAATAGGATGTAGGGCCTGGACTCGAGGGGTGGGGAGACCCTGATCGTCACAGGTTCCTCGGCCAGGGGGGATGCTAGGAGGAGGCCGGATATGAACTGGGAGCTTACATCCCCGGATACCTGGATGCAGCCTCCTTTAAGGCCTCCCCCGAAGACTATTATGGGGGGTCTCCCGTCCCCAGCCGCTGAATGGCAGGATACGCCTAGACGGTTTAAAGCCTCGATCATGTAGCCCATAGGCCTCCTCCTGAGGCTTCTATCCCCGGTTAAGATGGATATGCCGGGGGCGTTCCCCAGTATTGGGGCTGCAAACCTGAGGGTTGAGGCTGAGCCCCCGCAGTCCACGATGTTCCTAGGGGTCTCCAAGGGGGTTGCCCCGGCGACCCTCAAGCCTTCCAGGCCTCCACTGGGGGAAACCTTGAGGCGGGCAACCCTGGCTCCATACATCTTTATACACTTGAGGGTGGCCTCCGTATCCCTGGAGGCGAGGGGATTCAGTATGGTTGAGGTTCCCTCGGCTAGGGAGGCTGCTAGGAGAGCCCTATGCGTATGAGCCTTGCTTGAGGGGGCTTTCACACTCCCCTTCAGAGGGCCGGGTTCAACGATCAATCCAGCCATTCCATATCGCTACTCCTCAGTTATGAAGGCCTTCCGGGTGTTAACCTCGGTTACCCGGAGATCCCCGGGATGCCTCGCCAAGGCCTCGGCTACACGGCTTGCATCCTCGGGCTCCGCTAAGGCTACAACGGCCGGGCCCTTCCCTGAGAGGCCTGCGGCGATGGCCCCCGCCTCCAAGGCCTCGAGAGCCGGGGAGGGGTCGAAACCGAGCAGGATGGAGTGGATGAACCCGTTCATGGACATGGCGGTGGGCCAATACCCCTCCAAGGCTAGGTCGTGGAGCCTCCTCGTGAGGGGTGCAGCCCTCCTCAGACTAGCGGTGTTGAGCTTCCCCGTGTAAGACTTGGATCCCGGGATCAGCAGCACAGCCTTCAAGCCTGGATCCAGGGATATAACCTTTTCCAGGCGGCGGCTCAGGTTCTCGGTGACCACGACGTTTCCGAAGTATGAGGCGCATGCATCGTCGAAGGCCCCCGTCACGGTTACACCCGCGTCCAAGGCCGCGTCGCATCCTATGTTGACCACCTCTAAGTCGTCGAGTTCCTCGCCTAAAGCCGCTACGACGGCTAAGACTATAGCGTTGGCAGCTACACTGCTGCTCTTCAAACCCCTGGCCACAGGTATGTTCGACGAGGTCTCAACCTCCACATCTAACCCTTCGAGGGGTAGCTTGAACCTTCTAAGGGTCCTCGTTACCGCCGCTTCGGCTAGGCCGGTGGACTCCCCCGGGTCGTTGAGGATCCTCACCTTGATCCTCCCCCTCCCCTCATATACGGCGACCCTAGCCCTGGTGTAGAGGCTTAAGCCGAGGGCCGCCCCGAACCCTGAGGAGATGGCGTTTACGACGGTGGCGGCCCCGAAGGCTTGGGCGGAGGCACATCCAAGCTTCAAGGCTTTACCCTCCATGCTCCCCGGGGGCGGCCATGGCCGCGGAGGGCTTTGAGGGCGGCTGACCTCATGGCCTCTATAGGCGGGTCGAGCCCGGTCCATATCTTGAAGGCTTCACCACCCTGATGGATCAGCATCTCCAACCCGTTCACGGTGGTGGCCCCGATCAGCCGGGCTTCCCTTAGAAGCCTCGTCTCCAACGGGTTGTAGACCGCGTCGAAGACGGTGAGGTCGCGCCTCAGGAGGCCTTCTGGGACGGGACTCTCATCTACGCGGGGATACATCCCTATAGGCGTGGCGTTGGCGAGGAGGCTGCTGTGCTCCAAGGCTTTCCTCAGGGACCCGGGATTTAAGGGCATGGCCTCGATCTCAGTATCCAGGCTTAGGCCTAGGCGGCTGGCCACCTCCTCGGCCAGGGCTTCAGCCCGGCTCAGGGTCCTGTTCAATATGAATATCCTTGAGGCGTATCGGGCTGACTCGTATACTATCGCCCTCGCAGCCCCGCCGGCCCCTAGAACGGTTAAGCCCCTATCCTTAATGTTCTCGATCCCGATGGATCTTATGAAGCCCCTACCATCCGTGTTGTATCCTATGAGTGTTCCATCCCTGTTTAATACGGTGTTTACGGCCCCTATCCTGAGGGCTGAATCGTCCAGGGCGTCCAGGTGGTCCATCACCGAGACCTTATAGGGTATCGTCACGTTGAAGCCTTTGACGCCGAGGGATCGCAGGCCCTTCACCGCCTCCCCTAAGCCGTCCTCCACCTGGAAGGCCAGGTAGACCAGGTTCAGGTTCAACGCTTGGAAGGCTGCGTTATGCATCTGGGGGCTTATGGAGTGCCTTACAGGGTTCCCTATGAGGCAGCAGAGCCCCGTGGAGCCGTCGATCCTCAAAGGCGGGGGGGAGGCCTTCAACCTGTCCAGACCCCTAATAGGCGGTATATATGGATGAGCTCCTCCACCGTCAACTGCCCCGCCGCCACGTTTAAACCCTTGGAGGGGGCGGCGTAGGTGAAGGGCGCCCCTAGGAGGGGGGAGAGGATCCTGCTCGGGATCCCGTAGGGGCCCATGGCGAAGCATATGCCCTTACCTTCACGGATATCCATCTGCAACGAGAGGATCCTCAGGTTGTCCCTGTAGGATTGGGCTGTAGCCACGATCTTGTAGAGGTCGCCTATCTCCTCCTCGAGGCGGAGTACAGCCTTAAGCTCCTCGAGGCTTGGGGTTCCCTCATAGTCGTGGTAGGAGGCTATTACCATGCTTCCACGCCTCCTGATCTCATCGGATGTCTCCCGGGCCCCCCGGGTTTCAGCCTCCAAGTCTACGTATTCGAAGCCTTTACCGGCCGCGTCTACGAGGATCCTCAGGCGATCCCCCTCCGATCCACGGTATCTCCCGCCGTCCCATATGGGCCTTAAAGTGGCGATCTTAGGGGTATCCCTAGGGGTCCCCGCGGCTAAGGCTTCGAGGTCTATGGGCGCCTCGGCGTAGTCTAATCTGAACTCTATGATGGAGGCCCCGCGGCATAGGGCCTTCCCAGCCTCCTCTAGGGCTTCAGCCGTGGATCTCACGGGGATTGAAGCGCAGATACTTATCTTCATCGCTCTATTATGGTCTCCCCAGGCACTGGAGTCCCGAAGTGTCTTCCACCCTCCCCCCTGTGGAGGAGGACCTTATCCCCCGGCCTAAGCTCCGATACAGGCTTCGAGCCTTCAGGGGTTACCAGGCGTATCGTCTCAGCGTTTTGGAGGATCACCTTAAAGGTTTCACCGCCCTCCTCCGCCTCTACTATGGTGAGGGGCCTCACCTCGATCTTCACCCGGCCTATTATGCTAGGCCTAGTGTAGCCCTCCCTGTCCACTATAAGGATCCTGCCGCCTGCCTTGAGCTCGCTTAAATATTGGGTCTTACCGCCGGGGGCTAGTATATAGCTTGAGATCGAGCCTGCGTTAACCCTGAAGGGCCTAGGCTCCACATGGGGGTTCTCATGGACCTCAGCCTCGACGAGGAAGAGGCCTGAGGAAGTTGAACCTACGAGGCATCCCATGCCGGGGGCTAGGAGGTCGCAGGTGTCGACGCATACCCTTGCCCCCTTACCGAGGGCTTCAACCCTCTTCACAACCCCCTCGGCTAGGGGTATCCTCGTCGCCCCGGGCTTCAGGGATTCAGCGGCCAATGCCACATCCCCGGGGCTCCTAGCCTCCAGGAGGACGCCGTCCACCCCAAGCTCCAAGGTTTCAAGGGCGGTCTCAGCGTCCCTGAGGCTGCCGGCTATGGCTATGAGCTTAGCGTGTCCATCATGGGCTTCAGCTATGAGGTTTTCAAGGGGTATAACCTTCCAGTCTGGACAATCCACGAGGATAAGGGGGATCCCCATCCTCGCCGCCTCCAAGGCCTTCACCTCATCGCTTCGACTCCTAACGGTTACCTTGACGGCCCTAAGGGGTTTAGAATCCTCCCGGGTGGATTCTATGAGCCGGATTTCCCCATCTTCCTCGAAGAGGATCCTCCCGGCGCCCGCCTCGACGGCCAGGTTGAGGTCGCCGTGATCCACCATGACCCCGTCGCAAAGCCCGGCGCAGATGGCTAGGAGGGCCCTCTTCGAGGCTTCGTCGAGGCTTCCTGGAACCCTTATCCAGAGCTGCTTATCCAAGGCTTCCCCTTCCATATCCGGCTAGGCTTCGCCTAGGAGCCTGAGCCCCTCCTCCACCGTAGCCCCCCGGTGGACGAGGGATGCGAGGGCCGCCACCATCCTGTCGGGATGGCTGTGCTGGAAGACGTTCCTGCCGATGGATACCCCGGCGCCCCCCGCCCTCAGCGAATCGTAGACCATCCGGAGTATAGACTCTATCGTTGAGGCTTTAGGCCCCCCTGCGATTATCACGGGTACGGGACATGCCTCCACGACCTCCCGGAAGGATTCCATATCCCCTGTATAATTGGTTTTTACGATGTCCGCTCCGAGTTCGGCTCCCAGCCGGGCTGCATGGGCTACAGCCCCCGCGTCATGTTCGCTGGGAATCTTGGGTCCCCTCGGATACATCATGGCTAGGAGGGGAATCCCATACTCCTCGCATTCCCCGGCTACCATGCCCAGCATGGAGAGCATCTGATCCTCGTTCTCAGCCCCCACGTTTATGTGGACCGAGACGGCGTCGCATCCAAGCCTCAAAGCCTCCTTTACGCCGCATACAGCCACCTTAAAATCAGGCTTATCCGAGAGGCTTGTGGAGGCCGATAAATGGATTATGAGGCCGATCGCTTCCATGTCCAAAGCCTTGGCTATGCCTTTATGGACAACTATGGCGTCGCATCCCCCCTCACCCACCAGCCTCACCGTCTCAGCTATCCTGTCTAAACCCTTTATGGGTCCGCTGGAGACGCCGTGGTCCATGGGGACCACCACGGTGCGGCCGTCAGGCATGATCCTCCTAAGCCTACGCTTCTTACCATCCATACCCTTTAACCTCCCTTATCCTCGTGAATCCTGTTAGAGGTAGCCTTTGGCGTGGAGGAGCTCCCCTATTAGAACGGCGCATCCCGCCGCACCCCTTATCGTATTATGGCCTAATACAAGGTATTTCAGGCCGTTCAAGGCGGGGTCCTTCCTAACCCTGCCCACCACGACGGACATGCCATGCCCCTCCATCCTGTCCAGCCTGGGCTGGGGCCTATCCTCCTCATATCTGACCACTACGGGCTTCGCCGGGGCCGTGGGGAGGCGGAGCCTCTGGGGTTCACCCCTGAAGGATTCGAAGGCTTCAACGGCCTCTCCGGGCTCAGCATCCTCCACGGTCTCCACGAATACGGCTTCCAAGTGGCCGTCTATTGTTGAGACCCTGTGGCAGCTGGCGCTCACCTTGAAGTCGGCTGAACCCCCCTTCGGGCCGAGTATCTTCCTCGTCTCAGCCTCGACTTTATCCTCCTCCCTCGGTATATAGGGTATCACGTTATCCACTATGTCCAGGGCTGCCACGCCGGGGTATCCTGCGCCTGAGATGGCCTGCATGGAGGAGGCTATCACCTTCTCGAGGCCGAACCTCTCCATTAGGGGTTTAAGCGAGAGGGTTAGGACGGCCGTGGTGCAGTTGGGGTTCGTGACGATGGCTCCATCCCATCCCATGTGGCTGCGCTGATCCTCTATAAGGGAGAGGTGGTCTGCGTTGGCCTCAGGGTTCAATACGGGTACGTAGGGGTCCATCCTATGGGAGGCAGCGTTGGATACGACTATCTTACCGGCTTTGGCGAACTCCTCCTCAACCGGCCCGGCTACATCCGATGGGAGGGCTGAGAAGACGAGGGGTATATCCCTGAACTCCCGGGGATCCGGGTCCACGACTATCATCTCGGATACTTCCACGGGCATCTCCGCGTCGAGTTTCCATCGGGCAGCCATCCTGTAAGTCTTGTTTACGCTCCTCTCGGAGGCCGCCAATCCCGCCACTTGGAACCAGGGATGGCCGTTTAAAAGCTGGATGAACCTCTGCCCCACCAGGCCTGTAGCCCCTAAGACGGCTACGCTTATACGGGTCAACTCTACTATCCCCCTACAGAGTTACCTTCATGGTTTAATGAATCCCTTATGAGCTGGACGGCTTCATCCCGCCTCCCCCAGTCCACGAGGGTTGATATGCTTGAGGCGACCGTGAACATCCCGAATATGTTTATGCCCCTCTCCCTCAGCGGGTTCGAGATCCTCCCTATGATCCCCGGCGTATCCTCCAGGCCTACGCCCTCAACCCTTATCAGGGCGATGGACCTCCGGGCTGCCATGGCTGCAGCCCCCCCGGCGCCGGATATTACCCTGTGGATATCCCTTAAGGCCTTCCCGTTCGGCGAGGAGAGGTAGAGTATCAGCGAATTCTCATCCGATGAGACGCCTAGGATCCTCCCCGACTTTGAGGCGGCCCTCAGTATCCTATATATAAGCTGGGGGTTTGAGGGAACCCCACGCCCCACCACGGTGACCATGTCTATGGGATCCTGGAAGCCCAGCTTAGCCTCGAGCTCCCCGGGGAACTCCCCCCTTATCAGGGTTCCCCCCGCCTCGAGGGATCCCCTCCTATAGTTTAGAACCCTCACGTTCACGTCCTTAGGCTTATATCTCAGGGCCTTCTTATGGATGAACTTGGTCCCGGAATCCGCCAGCCCAGCCAGTTCCCTCGCGGATATCTCTGGGATAGGCTTAGCCTCCCCTACGAGTTTAGGGTCGGCCGTCATTATCCCATCCACGTCGGTGACCAGGATCACCTCCCCCGCCCCCAGGTATCGGGCTAGGATGAAGGCGGTGGTGTCGCTTCCACCCCTTCCAATAGTGGTTATCCTCCCGTCCAGGGTTCGACCTATGAATCCAGGTATCACCGGGACGGCGCCCCTAACCATGAGGGGTGCCACGTGATCCCTGATCCTCCGAGCGCACTCCGATAGTATGGGCTCCGCATCCCCGAACCTGTCGTCGGTGATTATAGGCCAATCCTCCCCCTCAGGATCATAGTATCTCGCCTCCACGCCCATGGACCTCAACACGGTGGCGAGGAGCCTGGCGCTCGTACGCTCACCCATGGAGAGGAGGTCGTCTATATCCGAGACGCCCGGGTCCACCCCGTTCAAGGCCTCCCGGGCTATCCTCATGAGGTCGTCCGTGGTACGCCCCATCGCCGAGACGACCACGGCTATCCTCTTACCCTTCCTTAAAGCCTCGAGGATCATGTTAGCCGCGTTTGAAACCCTAGCTCCATCCGCTAGGCTCGACCCACCATACTTCACAACAAGCCAGGCATCATCCTTAACTTTAGACTCTGACATAACTAGACCTCCTGGAGGGGAGCCGGGGATTCTAAGCCTAAGCCTTGAACCCTACCGGCTCAACCCTCAAAGAAATAATAATAGTAATAATAATAGAAGAAGTTGGAGGAGTGGAAGGTATGGGTGGTCTCCTGTAGGGTAGGATATCCGTTGGAGATTATGCCGGGTTTAAGATATTCTAGGCGGGTAGAGGCGGTCATTCGAAGCCCTTCCATATCCATGCGCTGAAACCCTTATGCTCCATGATCCACATAATTATTATTTAAGCTTATCGCTTAGAGGAGGCTCCGGCCGGCGGAATTGCGAAGGGTTAACGGATAAGGGCCAGGAACTCCCCGTACTAGATAGGTTAAGGAAAGTTCACATGCCTACACCTCTGTATCCTCAGTTAAAGTATGGGTGTAAGCTTGGGCAGCGGATACCCCTTCGACACGTCCATCTCAACCGCGTATAGGCCGGTTCGAGGCTTGACGCCGTAGAGGAGGAGGCAGCCGTGCTTTCTTACGAGGCGTAGATATATGTCGGCTGCAGGGCTGAGCCTGACGGCTAACTCCCTGCGGCCGCCCTTGACCAACGCGACGAGCATAGACTTCGCCTTTCGTATCTTAGCGGCCGACCGGGTCAGGATTCTCTCACATATTTTCTCGCCGTAGTAGGCTATGAGCGTATCCAAACCTATAATCCATAGACTTGGTTTCCCCGTCGCCCCCTGAAGCCTCCTCGAGACCTCCCTAACCCTTTCAAGGTCTTCCCTCCAATCCTCCCCCCTCAAAGCGGTCACGTTAGGGTAACCCTCCCCTGGCTCCTCGACGCCCACCTCAACTATAGTTATGAGACGGTTAAATTCCTCCAAGGTAGCCCCGTAGGGTTCTAAGCTACATAGTCTTTTATAGGCATATGTAGCTTTGGGGATTCATCAGCCTTGGGCTCCTCACGAGTTCATCGAAGCCCTCATCAGCCTCTTCCCCCGTCTGGGTGAACCCACTCCAAGTCTTCATAAGCCCCTCAAAGAACTTTGGACTTGGAGGAAGACCCTCCATTTGAAGGTATAGGTTTATGGCAGCGTTCAACTGCCTATCTATCCTCAACCCGCAGCATGCGCAGACGTATAATGCTCCTTTCGGGGCATTAATCATCCCACATTTGGAGCATCTCTTCGTAGAATTTTTAGGGTTGAGGATGACTGCTTTAGCTTTATAATCCATAAGGGCTATAATGGTTCTCCAGTCGCTCTTTGAAATATTCCTATTATGCTTCCTTAAGCCATTAAGCATTCTATTCTTTCTTAAGCCTTCAAATCCATGAATATAGCCCTTAAACTTTCTTGCTATAGAGGTCGTCAACTTATGGATAAAGTCCTTAGTCCTATCCTTCTCACGCTTAGAATATTTCGCCAAAACTCTTCTGAGGGATGACTTCTTTGAAGCTTTCTGCTGCATCCTCCTCCTCTTTATTTCATAGACCCTGTGAATATGGAATAGCCTTGTTAAATCTATTCTAGTCCAGCCTGTCCCTGGGCTGAAGCCATCTAGGCTTCTCTCGTTGCAATCCCAAGCAATCTTACCTCTTGCCTCATCCTTTCTCCTCTTAAACCTGAAGGCTATTGTAAGGTATTTTTCGTTTAGGATAAGCTCACCCATTTCTCCTTTAGCCCTACTTAGAAACCAGGCCTTTGAAATATCGAACTCTAAATATTCCTCGTATGGTTTAATGCTCACCTTTATTTTTCCATCCTTAAAGCTGTAGAGTGTCTCCTTTATTCTAACAAACCTCTTCCTTACTATTGGCTTTACCCTTGTCCTCTCCCCTTTTACGTAGCTTCTCCTCCAAGACTTTATCATTGAATACGCCTGTTTTATCGCGGAATCAACATAATGCTTAGAATAAACCCAGTTTTCAAGCAGAATATTTCTCAAATAATGGTGTTTAAAGTTATTCCCTTTAGGAATTAATGGGATCAGCCTCTTCCTTCCCCTACTATTATACTTTTCAATCCATTTGATTCCAGCCCATATTTCATCTATAGCCTTTTGAAGCATAAGCCTATATGCTTCAAGAAACCCACTAACGTTGTAGCCATGCCTTATATTATAAGCTCTAACTTGATATAAGCTTCCTAACACCTTCCAACAACCCTTATTTTTCCATGCTTACCCCAACATTGAATAGCCCCAATAATAACCTTAATAAAGCCTTTCCATAAACATACACTACAATTTATGTCCATTTAAATCCATCCATATTGAAACTGTTAACTACGGCTTGGATCATCGCGGAGAAGCTGTCTATGACGAGCCTCCCCGCCCTTAGAGCTTGAACCGCGTTTAGGATCTCCTCTAGGATTGTGGAGAGGGCCTCCTCCTTTAAGGCTGTGAAATCCAGGATCCTAAGCTTGCCCTCAGCCTCGTAAAGGCTGAGGTCTAAGCCTATATGCCCTGAGAGGTTCTCCATCAGCGTATCCTTAGGCTCAGCGAAGCCCGCGTATACGCCGGGCTCACCTTCCTGAACGCCTCCAGCTAGGAAGAGGCCTGAGAAGACCGTCTTGCCGGTTCCCGGGTTCCCAGCTAGCAGGACTAGGCTTCCCCTCGGGAATCCCCCTCCGATTACACGGTCCAAGCCGTCTATCCCAGTTTTAACCCTGTCGGCCATGGATTAGGAACCCTCTAGTCCAGGAGAGAACCTCAGAGGATTTACGCGGTTCTGAAGATAAGTTTTTCCTTGCGGGAATCATAGGAGACACTTGGGTTCCATGCATTTAACTTCTTTTTTGGGTCTTCAGGAATCCCCTCTCCTCCAGTTCGCTCCTGTTGACTATGTGGAGGGGCTCCTCCTCCTTCAGGGCCCTCACAACCTCGGAGGCGGCTTTACGGAGGAGGTCTATGAAGCTCTCCTCCGAGAACCATGCCACATGGGGGGTTAGGATTACGTTCTCCATCCCTAAGAGCGGGTCGTCCCCTTCCGGGGGCTCAAGGGCTAGGACGTCCAGGGCCGCCCCGGATATCCAGCCCCTCCTCAAGGCTTCCACCAGGGCTTTCTGATCCACCACCGGGCCCCTGGAGGTGTTCACGAGTATGGCTGAGGGTTTCATGAGCCTAAGCTTCTCCCCGTCTATCAGGTGCCTGGTCTCATCCGTTAAGGGTGTATGGAGGCTTACGATGTCGGAGATCCTTAGGAGGTTCTCCAGCGTGACGGGGGTTACGCCGAGTCGTTCAAACTCCTCCCGTGCAACGTAGGGGTCGTAGGCGACTACCCTCATATCGAAGCCTTTCATGGCCTTCAAGGCTACCTGCCTTCCGATCCTCCCGAAGCCCACCACCCCGAGGGTCAGCCTGTATAATGGGGGTAGAGGCCTATAAGCGGCCCAGCTCCTCCATCCCCCCGACTTTACAAGCCTATCGTATTGGGGTATCCTCCTCAGGAGGGAGGTGATGAGGGCTAGGGTGTGGTAGGCGACCTCGGATCCGCCGAACTCCGGGATGTTGACGACCATTATACCCTTCTCCGAGGCGGCTGAGACGTCTATGTTATCGTAGCCGACCCCATGGCGGACGATGACCCTGGCCTTATCCAGGGCTTGGATCACCCGCCGGGTTATAGGGGCGAAGGTGGTTAGGATACCGTCGGCCCCCCGACATGCCTCGATAACCTCATCCTCGCCTCTACACTGGTAAACCTTGAAGTCGAACCCCACGGATTTAAGGATCTCCTCCTCAACCTCTACGCTGGGGTAGACGTGATCCGTGACAACGACCCTAGGCCTCCCCAAACCCTACAGCATCCCCCTAATCTAAAGCTTCAGATCCAAGGTAACAAAGGAATGGGCCCCCATTAAAGCCTTCCCCCATGATTTACCGGCCTACTCGAACTCGAGGAGGAGAGGCGTGGACCAGGATGGATCTACCGTCTATTTATTTATTTTTAGATCTTTTACATCTACGGGTGGGGCATAGATGCGTAGAAGGATGCCTGTGGGAATCGTCTCATCCCAGGCTGTGGGGGTTCATCTCCTATGGGTTAGGTATACCCCGAGTATGACCAGGATGCCCCCGGCTATGAGGTTTGACGTGAGGGGCTCCCCTAGGATTATGCGGCTTCCCAGAACGGCTACGAGGGTGGTAAGGTATATGTAGCTGCCCACCATGGATGCCTCTCCCGTATCGAGGAGTTTAAACCATATCGTGTAGCCTAGGGTTGATGAGCATACTCCTAGGAATAATACTGGGATCCATCCGGTGAAGGGCAGGGATGCAACCTCTAGGATCGTGGATTTTGAGGCGAGGGGGATTAGGAAGAGGAGGCCGAAGAGCTGGGAGTATCCCGTGAGGGCTATGGGCTCTTCATCTCTCAGGTATAGTTTGCCTAGGACCGTGTATATGGCGGAGGCTAGGGGCGCCGGTAGGATCGCTAAGACCCTCAGGGGGTCCCTTGAGGCTTGGAGGCCCGGCGCGACCATGACGGCTAAACCTAGGAAGGCGGAGGCTACGCCTGAAGCCTTGAATGTTGTAAGCCTCTCTCCCAGGATGGCCTTGGATAAGAGGCTGATGAAGATGGGGGATGAGGCTATCACGAGGCTTGCGATTCCGGCGGCCGTCTCAGTCTCGCCCAGGTTGAGGCTTAGATGGTAAACGGTGAATCCTGTAAGGCCTAGGAGGGCCACCCTGGGTATGAGGCGGATGGGTATGGAGGCCCTCTTATAGAGGAGGTATGAGGCGAAGAGGGTGGAGGCGATCGAGAACCTGAGGAGGGTTAAAGCCACGGGGGAGAGGTAGGTGAGGCTCATCTTGATGGCCACGAAGGCTAAACCCCAGGAGAGGCATAGAACCACGAGCAGGATTAAACCGGTGAAGCGGCCGATCGAATCCAAAGCCTTGATCCTCCGAGGCGTGTGAACCCTTAGGGTTGAGCCTCTACTCTAAAGGGAACACCTTTAAAAGCTTCTCGGAACACCTGATCCTAGAGTTGTGAGCCTTGTGAGCCTTCCAAAGCCTTCCAAAAGGCTTTTTCAGACGTTAATCAGACGTCAATCACGCCGCCTCGGCTGGGAGCCGGCGAGCCTATCCCATGCCCCGATCCTGAATATACGTGTTGAACCGGCCTCCCAGGATAAAGGATTTAAGGTTATTAACGGCATTATAATACAACTTCACGACGGTGATTCAGTGTTTAGGCATCCTATAGGGGACTTGTTCCATGGATCCAGGCAGGGAGAGGCGTGAACTATTAGGGAGGCTCATCTCCTCGCAGGTGCACGTGGAGTTGTTGACGGCGTTCCATTCGAACCCTTCCCTGATGGAGAGCCTGGAGGGATTAGCGAACAAGATCGGGAGGAGCCGTGAGGAGGTGGAGAAGGCCTTAGAGGACCTTAAGGATGTAGGGTTGATCGAGGAGCATAGATATTATAGGTTGAACATGGGGAGGGATAAGGAGCTTCAGGGGATCCTAGTGGAACCCTATGGGGGCTTGGATGAGCAGGTTGAAGCTGCGCCGAGGGTGAGCTTCAACTCTGGCGTGGAGGTCCTAGATGGGCTCCTGCCCGACGGCATCCCCATACCTTCATCCATCCTCATATTGAGCGATCCTAGGGCTGGGGGTGAGGTGCTGGGCTTCCAGATAGTGGGTGAAGCCCTCAGGAACGGGAGGAGGGTCCTCTACTTGACGGCGGATAGGAGCCCTAGGGAGGTTAAGAGGTTCGTGAAGCATCTGGGATACGACGTGGACTTTTACCATCAGGGGAGGAGGCTCATCTTCCTGGACTGCTACTCACCCCGGATAGGATTAGAGAGCGGGGAGGAGTACTCGGAGGATCCGTTCAACTTCCCAAACCTGTCCATGACCCTGGCGGGATTGATCAGGGACCTGAAGGCTGATCAATCCGGGGATCTTCTAGTGATGATCCATTCGCTCACCACCATCTTACAGGGCTCAGAGCTTCGGCCGGCCCTAGAGTTCTACAGGAACATTTCGGGTAAACTTGAAAGCGCAGGGGCTGTGACCTTCACGCACCTGAATAGGGCGGCGTTTCCGGCGGCCGTTATAGCGGCGGTGGAGGACGTGGCCGATGGAGTGATCGAGTTGAAGATAGAGGAGACCGTGGAGGGCATCAACTACTATGCGAGGATTCCCAAGATGATATTTATAAGGCATGAGACGAGGTGGACGCCCTACAGGTTGGACGTGGAGAAAGGCTTAATCCCATGAGAAGAGGATATGGCCGGGGATTCCACATGTCCATCCCATAATCTTATCTATGGGGTCTCGGAGGGCGGCTTTGAGGCGGGTTGCTCACAAGTTTTTATATAGTTACATCCCTTTCAGGCCAGGGTTGACAGTTATCAGGCATAGACTTTTAAGAGAGGGGCCTTCAAAGGAATTTCCAGGGAGGAGAAAGGGGGAGGTATCGGATTGAAGAGGGAGAGGCCTTCAACCGCCCGGATAATAGCGAACATGGCCGTCGCCTCCGCCGTCACCGGGATAGGCTTCCTCTTAACAGCGCCTATACCGTTGATTCCAGGGGCGATCCATTGGAGGGTGCTCGCCTTCCTCCCATGCGTCTTCGGCATACTACTGGGGCCGTACACAGGATTCGTCTCAGGCGCGGTCGGGAACACCCTGTGGGCCGTCCTAGGGGGATACTTCAACTTGGCCACGCCCATATTCGACCTCATAGGCGTAGGCTTGACCGGGTATATCCCGGGGGTATTCGTCAAGCCTGAGGAGTGTAGAACGGCCAGGGGCGCCGCTAAGGCCGCCATAATCTCAGGGGTGGCGGGACTGATAATGGTTCCGATAGTGGCGGTGGGCTTCCAGCTGGTGGGGGTTGCACCGTTCTGGCCGGCGGTCTACATGCTCATCCTAAGCGATCTACCGCCCATAGTCGTGGGGACGCCGATAGTGGCGAGGGTTCTGCTTCCAATCCTCGAGGCTAGGGGTGCGACGAGGAGGAGGTTCTGACCCTCCAGGTTCCGCTGGGTCGGCTGATGCCCATGGCTAGGGTTAGCAGGCGAACCATCCCATGGAGGCCGTAAAAACAAACCATCTCACCATTAAATATTATGCATCGCAAGATTACGCGCTGAGGGATGTAAGCCTCTCGGTGGACGAGGGAACCCTCAACCTCATCACCGGCCCAAGCAGCAGCGGTAAGACCACACTCCTCTACGCGCTCTCAGGGGTTATACCCCACTGCGTAGACGTGGAGTCCTATGAGGGCTCCGTGGAGATAAAGGGTAAAAAGGTTTCTGAGACGCCCTTCCCGGAGCTCGTCAGCGAGATAGGGATACTCCTACAGAACCCTACATCCCAGATATTCGGGATGACCGTCGAAGAGGATATCGTATTCGGCCTCGAAAACCTCTGCCTGGATAGGAGGGAGATGGATAGGATCCTCGAGGAGACCCTGGAGCTCGTAGGGCTGAGGGAGCATAGGTTCGACGACCCCAACTCCCTCTCAGGTGGGGAGAGGCAGAGGACCGTCATAGGCTCGATCCTAGCCATGAACCCTAAGATACTCTTCCTGGACGAGCCCACCTCGAACCTCGACCCTGCAGGGGCAAGGGAGGTCCTCAAAACCCTGTATAGGCTGAAGGGGATGGGGAAGACCGTGATCCTCGTCGAGAGGAAGATAGAGCATATAGCCCCCTTCGTCGATAAGATAATAGCGGTAGATCAGGGGAGGATCGTCTTCCAGGGAACCCCCAGGGAATTCTACTCCGACCCCCAGAGGATAACGAGTCTAGGCGTCAACGCCCCCCAGGTAGTCCTCCTCGCCCATAGGCTCAAGGGGATGGGCGTCCACCTGGAGGGCATCCCCTTAACCCTGGAGGAGTTCAGGGAACTATATCTTAGGCGGAGGGGTGGACGAGGGGTTGAAGGTCGTCGAGGTTAAAGGCCTCTGGTTCAGGTATGATGAGAGGTGGATCCTCAGGGGAGTAGACCTGGAGGTCTCGGAGGGGGAGCTCCTAGCCATCGTAGGGCAGAACGGCTGCGGGAAGACGACCCTCGTGAAACACTTCAACGGCCTCCTAAAGCCCGTTAGGGGCACCGTCCTGATAGACGGTTTGGATACGAGGGAGGCCACGACGGCCCAGCTGGCGAGGAGGGTGGGATACGTATTCCAGGATCCCTCATCCCAGATATTCTCTAACACTATATTTGAGGAGGTTAGCTTCGGCCCGAGGAACCTGGGAATCCCATCCATGGAGGTCGAGGCGAGGGTTAAGGAGGCCCTGGAGAAGGTGGATCTCAGGAAGCCCCTCGAGGTGCAGCCCTACTCCCTGAGCATGGGCGAGAAGGAGAGGCTCGCCATCGCGAGCATACTATCCATGAAGCCCAGGCTCCTAATATTGGATGAGCCCACCACAGGCCAGGACTACAGGACGTGCAGGGCCATCATGAGGATAGCCAGGGAGTACGCGGAGGGGGGAGGGGCCGTAGTGATGATCTCCCATGACATGGACCTGGTATGCGAATGGGCTTCGAGGGTCGTCGTGATGCATAAGGGTGAGGTCGTCGAGGACGGGGACCCCCATGAAGTCTATAATAACCATGAGCTCCTCCAGAGCATAGGCTTAAGCCCACCCCAGGTCTCTATCCTGGCGAGGTACCTTAACATCGCCGGGAACCCTATAACCATAGATGAGATGGCCCAGATACTCGCCCGGGAGGCTTCGAGTTGAGGCTTGTAGGCTACGTCCCCGGCGAATCCCCGATCCACAGGATGGATCCCAGGGCTAAGATCACCCTATGCGCAGCCATAATAGTCATAAGCTTCATCTACGTCCACCCCTATCTCCTAGCGGGGCTCCTAGCCCTCATGGTTATCCTCAGCCTCATAGGGGGGATAGGGAGGGAGCTCCTCTCCAGGCTGAGGATCCTGGGCTCCGTGGTGGCCATGTCCTTCATCCTCTGGACGCTCTTCTACCGGTGGTCCCTCTTCTACACGCCCCGGGAGGCGGAGATCCTATACCGGCTAGGCCCCATAGTCATAGATAGGCTCGGCCTAATCTACGGCGTCTCAATGCCCTTAAGGGTCCTGATAATGATAGGGACACCCCTAATATTCATATTTACGACGCCTGTAAGCGACTTCATAAGGGCCATGACCAAGCTCAAGGTCCCATATAACATAGCCTTCGGGATAGGATTAGCCTTCAGGCTCATACCATCCCTATCCAACGAATGGCGGAACATCAAGGAGGCCCAGCTCTCAAGGGGCCTAGAGCTCGAGAGGGGATGGCTCATCAAGAGGATAAGAAACCATATACCCATAATAATACCCTTAACGGTGAAGGCCCTGGAGATAGCCGATCAGCTCGCCATAGCCATGGAGACCAGGGCCTTCGGAGCCTATAAGAGGAGGACCTACTATAAGGAGCCCACGCTCAAAGGATCCGACGTGCTCGTCATAGCGGCCTCAACGATAGCCCTTATAGGGAGCATAATCCTAAGAATGATAATGGCGGGATAATAGATTAGAGTATCCAGACGCATCGGCCATATTTAGATTCGAAAGGAGTTGAAACCTGGACCGGTTAGTAAAGGGGTTGGAGATCTATGCTCGAGGAGATTATTAGGGGATTGGAGTCCCCATGCGAGGTCCTGAGGAAGTACTCCACGGTCAACGAGAACATTGGAGCCATCCTGGATAAGCTCCCCGATAAGCCCGGTTTCTTCAAGCTGGACGGGGAACCCTACTGGCTCGAGATCATTGGGGATAGGAAGATCCTCTACTACATCTACGTCTTGGGGAAGCCGCCCTTCAACTCGATGCCCAGCGAGAGGTTCCCCCTCCACGCCAAGACGCTGAGGGAGGGGGCGTCCGCCCTGATAGGGGTTACGGACGTCGAGGAGGCGGATAAGATCATAGTCCCGGAGGCCATGGGCTTCCATATCGGAGGTGTCCTATCCGCCATAACGGGTAAACCCTTTATACCGATAGCCAGGGAGACCGGGAAGATGAGGAGGTACGTGGACGACGTATCGGGCAGGGAGCTCGGCGAGAGGATATCCATCTATAAGTCCACGGGCTACGAGGTGACGGAGATGTTCGTCTACGGCCTAAAACCCGGAGATAAGGTCATCCTCATCGACACGATAATAAGCACAGGCGGAACCGGAATCGGAATAATAAAAGGGCTGAGAAAAGAGGGGATAAAGATATTAGACTTCGCCGCATACGTGATGAAGGTAGACTACCATGGGGGAGAGAAGATAGAGAAGGAGACCGGTATAGAACCTAAATCCCTGATAAACCTCTCGATAAAAGATGTATATGAGAAGGATGGGAGAACCTACGCCGAGACAACCGTGGAGAAGAGCAGATGGTGGAGCAGGGGCGAATCGGCCTCCAAGGAGCTGGAGGAGGCGTGGAGAAGCTTCGAATCGAAGATCCATCACCTCCAGAAGCCTAAACCATAGCATAGCCCCCCTACAAGGCAACCTCCAACGATGCATACCAAAACCAAGGGAGGCCCCAACCCTCAAAGGAAGCTTTCCTATGAAAGGGATGCGAATGAAGCCTCGAATAAGAGTCTTCAACCCCATTGCGGGGCGGGGCGGGACGGTCAGATCCCTCTTCCCAACCCCAGTAATTTTCACTGCAGGCCTCCAGCGAAACTAGATGCTACTGGCCTCGAACATGCAATCTATCCACCTTTCCCCTCCTTGTTTCATGGCCGGTTTAACGGTATCGCCCCACGTGATCCTCTTCAATAAAATAAAAAAATATAATATAAAATGGGATTGGTTTGGGCTAAGTCCTCACAGGCCTCATATCCTTCAGGGTTCGGCGCAACTCGCCGAGTATTTCGGCCGTCTTCTCACCCAATCCTGTGCAGCGGTAGCCGCCCTCCTCATCCCTGTAGACCAGGCTTTGATGCCTCAAACTTCTAACAGCCCTGTTAACGGCCCCTCTACTCCCGGAATACTTATAGAAGGAGCTGTATCTTATGCCTGGCTCATCGAGGACGCGGAGCAGGATGGAGACCTCGAGGGCCCATATGAGCCTATAGATCGCATACAAGTCTTTTCAACACTATGATCCATGCATGAGGTGTGATGCTCTTAAATCTAGCGTAACCGTGGTGTAGAAAGGGGACTGCGGAAGGCTTTAAATAGGCTGGAAACCATACACTCCCATGGTTAGGCACCATTCATGGTGCAAACTAAGTTAAACGGTTTGACTTGGATTCGGGAGGATTAAATGGAGGACGGGTCTCATTGATGCTATCTTCCATAATCGCGATAACGGTTAGGCTTTCCCTCATAATCCTCGCGGCTTTAATAGCCTACCTCTTCCACAACCTGTATAGGATGCTGAGGAAGGCCAGGGGATTAGGTAAGCCTATGCCCCGTCTATTCCTGTGGCTCTCAGCCTTCTCGGGGTTCTTCGTCTTCATGCAGGTCTTCTGGCTGATCCAGTGGCTTCAAACCTTCGGATACATCGCCACGCCGCTATCCCTAGAGGGTTTCGGCGTCGTAGGATCCCTGATAAACCTAGTCTTGGCCTTGCTTATAATCCCAGTGTTCACGGCCTCCCGGCGGCTCCTTGAAGGGCTAAACCTGGTGGAGAGGTTCTCGGGAGAGCTCAGACTCATACATGTGAACGCGGACGTCTTGAGGTCTATCAGGAGGCGGCTCTCAGCCATGTTCGGCGATAAATCGTCCTGCAACATCCTCTACGCTTTAGGCAAGGAGGAAGGCCTATGGAGACTCAGGGCCTCCAAAGGCGTTAAGGAGGGGGGAGAGTTACCTGCCATGGATCCGTCCTTAGCCGCGAGGCTTCTAGAAGCTACAGGGTTGATAGAGAAGGGGATGTTGGAGGGGGACAAGGCCGGAAGAGAATTCGACTTCACCCTCTACGGCTCGGTGGAGGCTGAAGGGATTAAAGGCGATGCCCCTACCTGCTACTTCATCTCCGGGTGGCTGGCGGGCGCCCTCGAGGGGCTTACAGGCCTAGAGGCTTCGGCCGTTGAGGGAGAGTGCACCGCCAAGGGGGATCCCCACTGTAGGATCCATGTCAGGCTGAGCAGCCCCCTTAAGGAGGCTGAGGAGGGGTAGGTGGGCTCGTGCACGGTCAAGGTGTAGATACGATCCGAGAGGTTTTCCCGGGTTCATCCCTCCTCCTCGGCGATATTGCCGAGGCCCCTCCTGGGGCCTCCCTCCTATTTGGGCCACCCGGCTCTGGGAAGAGCGTCTTCTGCCGCCAGTTCGCGGCCATGAGCCTGAAGGGGGGCCGACGCGTCCTAGCGGTCTTGACGGATGAGCCTCCTAGCCGCTTCCTGGAAAGCCTTAAGGAGTGCGGGGTCGACGAGTCTACGTTCAGGGATCCGTCCAGGCTTAGGATCATAGACGCCTATTCCTGGAGGATTAAGCCGGTACCGGGCGAGTATGAGGTTTCAGGCCTGACCGCCTTACATGAGGTTTCAGCCCTTATCGATAGGGCGTTAACGGAGATGGAGGGGGATGGGGGTGGGCGTGGCCGATTCATCTTCGACTCATTTGACTCAGTGGTTTTAAACTCCGGGGAGGAATCGGCCTTGCTCCTAGCTCAGAGTCTAACGGCTAGGGTTGCAGCCCACGGATTCTTCGGCTTCATAACCCTCATGTCGGGGGTCCACAGCCGCCTCTTCGAGGACTCCATGATGAGCTTGGGCATAGGCGTCGTCAGGCTGGACGTGGAGGTGACCCCGGACGGCGTGAGGCGGTGGATGAGAATACCCATGTTCCAGGCAGCCCATATAGCCAAGCCGATAGAATTCGAGATAGCCGAGGGAGAGATCCGGATCGTCCACGCTGAGAAGGAGAAATAAGTAACCATGGCAACCATCCAGAGAAGGGCATATCCCCCATCACCTCCTCTCATCTATAGGAGGAAGCTAAATCAGGTCTTCCCTGACGCCACCTTATCCTTAACTCCATTCAACCTTAGTATCGCATACTCCGCGTAACCCCTCAGGGTCCAGTTCAGCCTCCAAGTGAAGCTCGGATTGGGCTTATATAATCGCCTGGTTATCGCCACCTCTAGGATTCAGCCCCTCCCAATAACATCGCTGAGTTCCTATGGAGGGCTTAGATTCGCACAGGGGATCCCTTCTATACCCTACTCCGCGACGACCCTCCAGATACGATAATGCCTATATATCGGAAATGCCAGTAGTATTCTCCCGAGCCCTGGTAGTATAGCCCGGTCTAGTATAGGCGGCTGTCGCCCGCTTGACCCGGGTTCAAATCCCGGCCAGGGCGCCAAAACCCAAATATATGAATGGCGGATTGGGGTTCTAAGCTACATAGTCTTTTATAGGCATATGTAGCTCTGGGGATTCATCAGCCTTGGGCCCCTCACGAGTTCATCGAAGCCCTCATCAGCCTCTTCCCCCGTCTGGGTGAACCCACTCCAAGTCTTCATAAGCCCTTCAAAGAACTTTGGACTTGGAGGAAGACCCTCCATCTGAAGGTATAGGTTTATTGCAGCGTTCAGCTGCCTATCTATCCTCAACCCGCATCTGCAAATGTATAATGCTCCTTTCGGGGCATTAATCATCCCACATTTGGAGCACCTCTTTGTGGAGTTCTTCGGGTTGAGGATGACTGTTTTAGCTTTATAATCCATAAGGGCTATAATAGTTCTCCAGTCGCTCTTCGAAATATTCCTATTATTATGCCTTCTTAAGCCATTAAGCATTCTATTCTTTCTTAAGCCTTCAAATCCATGAATATAGCCCTTAAACTTTCCTGCTATAGAAGTCGTCAGTTTGTGGATAAAGTCCTTAGTCCTATCCTTCTCACGCCTAGAATATTTCGCCAAAACTCTTCTGAGGGATGACTTCTTCGAAGCTTCCTGCTGAAGCCTCCTCCTCTTCATTTCATAGACCCTGTGAATATGGAATAGCCTTGTTAAATCTATCCTGAGCCAGCCTGTTTCCGGGCTGAAGCCGTCGAGGCTCTTCTCGTTGCAATCCCAAGCAATCCTCCCAGCCGTTTCATCCTTTCTCCCCTTGAACCTGAAGGCTATTGTAAGGTATTTTTCGTTTAGGATTAGCTCACCCATTTCTCCTTCAGCCCTACTTAGAAACCAGGCCTTTGAAACATCAAACTCTAAATACTCCTCGTATGGTTTAATGCTCACCTTTATTTTTCCATCCTTAAAGCTGTAGAGCGTCTCCTTTATTCTAACAAACCATTTCCTTACGATCGGCTTCACCCCTGTCCTCTCTCCCCTTTTACGTAGCTCCTCCTCCAAGACTTTATTATTGAATACGCCTGCCTTATCGCCGAGTCAACATAATGCCTGGAATAAACCCAGTCTTCAAGCAGAATACTTCTCAAATAATGGTGTTTAAAGTTATTCCCTTTAGGAATTAATGGGATCAGCCTCTTTCTCCCTTTCTTATTATGCTTTTCAATCCATCTAATCCTAATCCATATTTCATCTATAGCCCTTTGAAGCATAAGCCTATACGCTTCAAGAAACTCATTGATGTTGTAGCCATGCCTTATATTATAAGCTCTAACTTGATATAAGCTTCTTGACACCTTCCAACAACCCTTATTTTTCCATGCTTACCCCAACATTGAATAGCCCCAATAATAACCTTAATAATAAAGCCTTTCCATAAACATACACTACAACTTATGTCCATTTAAATCCATCCATATTGAAACTGTTAACTACGGCGAGATGCGACGAAAGATTATATTGGTTTGGGTAAATATAATAGGAGGGGATCCATGAAAATAAAGAGGATACTGGATGAATTCAAAAGGAAAATTGAAAAATTATATGGCGAGAGGTTGAAGAGCATCATCCTCTATGGTTCATGGGCAAGGGGTGACGCCACGGAAGATTCAGATATCGATATCCTTCTCGTTCTTGAAAGAGAAGCCATTCCCGGAAAAGAAATCGACAGGATGATAGATATAGTTACCGATATAAATCCGAGGCAGGGTGCTGATATCGGTATATCCGGTATCGGAGGAAAACTATTCCACGATTAATAGTCCGTTGCTCATAAACGTGCGTAGGGAAGGGGTGCCAGTATGGAAGAGATAAAATCTTTGATTGAAAGAGCGCGGAGGTATCTCAAAAGTGCTAAAATACCCCTTAGAGAGGGAGATTATGAGTCCTCAATTTCAAGAACCTACACGCTATGTTATGTTCTAATATGCTTTATGTTCTTCTAAAGGCATAACGAGAAGGATGTCTTTCTTTAAGAAGACATCTTCTTCATAACATCTTCTTCATAACAAAATTTTCTCTATAAATTTCTCTTCGTGCTTTATGTTCTTCTAAAGGCTTCTCTATGTTCTTCTAAAGACACGTCCTTCTAAAGACATGATATAACATAGTTATGTTATGTCTTAAACCTACTATGCTATGCTCTACTCTACTCTACTCTATTCTGCACAAGCGGTACTGCCTACAAAGAACATAGCATTTTCATCTCATAAAGGTGTAATTTCTGCTTTCGGAGAACAATTCATCAAAACTGGTATTTTCCCAAAGGAAATGGGAAGAGAGCTAAATAGACGATTTGAGAAAAGGCGGATAGGAGATTACGATTATACATTTGGGATATCCGAGATGGAGGCGGAAGAAATATTAGAGGACGGAGAGAAATTTATATAAAGAATAGTCTAACATCTAAAAGAGAAAAAGATTCTATTAGATATCGCGCGTCGCCTAACATAGCGTGCGATACTTGGCTAAGTCCACTTCATAGACCTCTTTAAGGACTTTCTCGTGGCAGTTAGCTGGATTAAGAGGCCTCTTCATCTCGTAGGTCCTCGAAAGGAATTTCCGGTCCGCCCAAGACGAATACATTCGAGTCAACGTACTTCATGTTCTTCCTCCAGAACCCTTTTGAGGACATCTATATCCATTTTCTTAAGCTTCCTCGGGACGTTCACGAACTCCTCCACGAACCTTTCAGGGTTTTCCCACGGTTTAATTACCAACTCTCCACCCCTAACCTCGAGGATCACCTCGAAGCCCGGTTTCAAGCCCAGATAAATCCCTTAAATCTTTCGATATAATTATCCGCCTCTTCCCTCCTATGCTCCTTCATATACATTCATACCACTTTAACAACTTGTATGAATTATAAGTTAAACTTATTCCTACCTATAATTAGCCAGAAATTCGAAACCTGTAGAAAGTGAAGAAATCGGGGGACGCTAGGAACACTCCAGACATCGTAAGCGGGATCGGGATGGAAAACCGATAAATAGGCAGCTCCCCTACAATTCCATCTCCCACACCCTGCTAGCCGCGCTTAGGAACCTACCACCTCCATGCGGTCTGGCCGCCTCCACCCGATCAGGTGTAAGCCTTATAACGTTCGGAGGGGGAGGATAAGGGGGCCACACCTATATGGGTTATGAATCGTCGAGGGGATTTCCCGATGAGGCATAGTTCGTCGGGTTCCAGAGCCGCCTACATGGGCATACTCCTCCTCGGACTCGTAAGCCTCCTGGGCGACGTCGTCTACGAGGGCTCGAGGGGTTTAATACCCGACTACCTCAAGTTTCTAGGGGCAACCGCCTTCATAGTGGGGCTCGCCGGCGGTTTGGGGGAGTTCATAGGCTACGCCTTCAGGCTGGCGAGCGGATTCCTAGCCGACGCGACCCGTGCCTACTGGCCCTTCATATTCCTAGGCTACGGTTTAATCGCCTCGATCCCGCTCCTAGGGCTGACGGACAGCTGGAGGATAGCCATCATCCTCGTCCTCCTTGAGAGGCTCGGTAAGGCGCTTAGATCGCCCTCCAGGGACACCGTCCTCTCCATGATAAGCAGGGACGTGGGAGCGGGGAAGGCCTTCGGAATCCACGAGTTCCTCGACCAGGTCGGCGCGATCGCAGGCCCCCTCATCGTGGCAGCCCTAATGTACTCCAGCGGCAACAACTACAAGGAGACCTTCACACTCCTCTCTCCGCCGTTCCTCATGCTCCTAATAGCCTTAGCCTATACTTATAGGAGGATGGGGGCGAGGACGATCGTCGAGCCGGAGGCGAGGGTCAGCGAAGGGAGGAAACCCTTGGGGAAGCCCTTCTACACGTATACGTTGGCCGTCGCGTTGAACACGGTGGGCCTCATCCCCGCCGCGCTCATCCTCTATAAGGCCTCGATGATACTCCAACCCATGGGGCGGCAGTGGATGGTCCCCCTGTTATACCTGCTGATCCAGGGGGTTGACGCCCCGGTAGCCCTCCTCTCCGGCTACACATACGACAGGTTCGGCGTAAAACTCTTAACGTATCCATTCATGCTCTCGGTGCTCCCGCCGCTGCTCACAATAGCCGACACGGGGTTGCCGGGCCTCATAGCCGCATCCATCTCCTTCGGCGCAGTCCTCGGGATGCAGGAGTCAATATACCGCGCCGCGGTCTCAGAGTTCACGCCGATCCCGTCAAGGGGCACCGCATACGGCATCTTCAACACCGCCTACGGTATAGGCCTCCTATTAAGCGGGCTTATATACGGCCTCT